>Ga0265295_1004745_pt1 | contig 18038 bp, 27 predicted proteins | sample Munlansysbiofilm_FD_192503 | JGI IMG/M metagenome (GOLD analysis project Ga0265295, IMG submission 192503) | Leachate microbial communities from a municipal landfill in Southern Ontario, Canada - Methane capture system biofilm | ecosystem: Engineered > Solid waste > Landfill > Unclassified ...
TTACTATTGCTCCTGTAAATGGTAATCTAAACACTGGTAATACTTCTGTAGAGATCATTGGTACACTTGATGGCCGCATGAAAGTTATCCGTGATACTTTCGCTACAGTTGATGAACTAACCATTGGCTACAAAGGTAATTCAGCCTCAGGTATGGACGCCGGGATCGTGTATTGCCCGTACGTGCAACTCATGCTTTCGAGGGCGACGTTTGAAAATTCGTTTAATCCCAGCGTTGGTTTGCTTTCACGTTATGGACTCCATAGTAACATTTTTGGAAGTTCTAACTACTATATGAGAGCCCAAATCGTCGGAATGCCATAAGTTATTGATTTTATTAACAATTTGAAAGGGACTTCGGTCCCTTTTTTATTCCCAAAATAAATCTAACTCGCATCCTATTATAGGAAAATTCTCCTTCTTAAATTCATACCCAAATCCATAACCATTATTGTCATAAAAGTCTTTAAAATATGGTAAAACGGATTTACTTGCTACTTTATAGAAACTATCTTCATATAAGATTCTATCTAATAAAGAATAGTCTACATACTTATAAAGTTTATCAATAACAGAATTCCAATACAAATAATCTTCTTGATAAATCTGTATTCCAAGTTCGCAATAGTCACATGGAAGCGGGCACTTTTCTGAATTAAATCCATGATTATAATTATTAAAATCTCTAAAGATGAATTTATTCTTATCAAATTGCTCATACTGACCAAAGATATGACGAATAACTTCTGCTTTCATTTGAATCCAATATGGGATAGAAATGATTCTATATCCCATACTAGTATAGATACTCTTTTTGAGTGTATCCGACATAATAGTTTTAGCAGTTGTGTAATGAAATTTTCCATTAAATTCCAAAATAAGCTTTAATTCTTCAATTCTAAAATCTGGTCTATTTAGAATACGAGATCCAGGAACTTTCTTATCTCTCACAATTTCTGTATCTTTTACAAAATCTCTAAGAAAAGATTCTAAATTAGATTCAGTTAGAAACTCATCTGTTGTTTTAAAATCATAGTTAAAATACATAATTATTCTCCTTTGATTAAGAGATATAATTATTATGAGAAGATGTAAATAGAAAAAACAAAAAGGGTTATACTTATTTTTGTTAATTTAAGTATAACCCTTTTAAACGAAGAAAGTTATTTTATAGAATCATTCATCTATAGTTAAAACCATGTTCTTTAGATATCTTCTCTTTTAGCAAATTTACTTCTAAAGATGCTTCATAGGTATAGGTTGATTTTACCTCAACCAGAAGATTATCTTTAGGAATATAAAAATCTGGGTAGTAGCGATGTTGTTTGTTATCTTTATCAACATAGAATAATTTGGGCATATCAGTTCTTCTATAAAGGATTTCATCTTCGTCGTACTCTTCTAATAACAAATCAAATGCCTTGGGTTCAAATCCTTGAAGTTTGATTACTTCACCAGAGGGAAGGGTGTACTCATGCCAAGAATTTTTGTAACCGTTCTTACATCGATCTGCAACATCGCCAATATGCATGTTGTGTGTTACGCCAAAATTATCAATATAATATTGCTTACCCTTTTCCCTAACTTCAGGATTGGCTAATGGGCTATAATAGCCTGTTTCAATAAAATAATTTTGTCTAATTTTTTCTTGTGTTTCAGGTAGCAAAAATATATTCTTTACACCATATCTTTCTAAATTTGTGTTTTCAATTTTTTCTCTATTATTATAATTTTCATCGCCATATTTTTCTAATTTAGTTTTTTTAGTTTGTTTCTTTATTTTTGGGTTTTGTTGAGGATAGCAATACCCAGTTTTTTTAAAATATGTTTCTTCTGCTTTATCTCTATTATTATAGTTTTCATCAGAATATCTTTCAATTTTTGTTTTCTTACTTTTATCTATTGACCCAGAAGAAGAACAAGAACAAGAACAAAATCTATTATATCCTAAATTGAAAAGTTTAAATGAGCATTGATTCTTCCCACAATATTCACATACTGGAATTTCTCTTTTTTCATTATAGATATGCCATAATCTTTGGATTAATGGTGTTTCATTTGGTAGAAAATCTGTTACTTCAAAGCATTTACTATATAATGTAGGAAATCTATTTTTGATACGAATATGATTTTCTCTAAGAAAGGCTTGTTTTAGTGTTTTATTGCAATCTAATAAAACCTCTTCTATTCAAATTTTTAAATTATTTAAATAGAAAGATTCCTTTTTAATTCACTTTTTTATATGCCATTGCGTGTCAAGAATAAAATGAAGACGTTTAAGAAATGTAAAATCTTGGTAGATTTCTTCAAGATGAGATGTTACAGTAATAATCTTATAATAAATATCTGAATTTAATTTTAATATTTTAATTCCATTATTTGCTGTAAAATTACTATCTAATGTTCCTTTGGAGTTGAGACAATTTTCCCTAATTCACTTTTGTAGTTCTTTCATATATCTTCCTCTCTAGATTTATTTTAATAGAAGTTAGATAGACGGAGAGGCGTCTATCAATGGCTTGCAATCCACTGTCCTTCTACTAATTTTATTTATATAAAACAAAAATTATAGTTTGTAAACAAAGAAAGGGACCGAAGTCCCTTTTAAATAAAGTTAATTATTTTAATGCCTTACACTACACCTGATCCAATTAATTCATCAAAGTCTGCGCCAGTTTTTGTGGCAATAAAGTTCAAACGGATAAACTCAGCAGCCCTTGCCGGAGCTATATATATGCTCCCATGCAATTCGTTGCGATCAATACGTTCTGGTGTATTAGTTGTTTCATCAATCTGTACCCTGAATGCATAAATGCCTCTTCGACCTTGTACATCACGTAAGAACGGAGTGATCATGTTTGTTAACAACATTCACGTAACTTCATCCGACATCTCGAAAAGAAAATATTTTGCACTTTTAGCAATCGATTTCTCCAATACAAGAAACAATCTACGTACATTGATTCTATTAAAAGCACTCTGCTTATCAAGTAATGTCTTCTGTCCCCATACTACTTTACCTTGACCACTAAAAGAAACAATAGGATTAATTCCTGCAACGTACATTACGTCTCTATTTCCTTCAGTAGGGTTAAAGGCAAGCCTACGTACCCCAGTAAGAACTGCTCTGTTCAATCCAGCAGGAGCTCACCAAGCATCAGCTACATCATCAGTATGAGCATATAGACCAGCCATATGTCCAGAAGATGGAATCCAACGATATTTCTTGTTCCAAGTATCAAATACTTCAATCCAGTTTCCATAGATAGCCGCATATGAAGTATTTGGATTAAAAGTAGATCCACCCTGTCCCTTTCTCCATTTTACCATGTCTAGGGCTTCAGATCCTTTGTTGTTTAGAACATGACTTCTGAGAACGTCAAGAATAGCAAAGGAATCGCTTCGAATAACTTGGCAAAGCTCAATCAGATGATCTTTAACAGTAACTCCCTTATCTGATTCAATAAAGAGGTTAACATCAATTTCTTCTGCATTGGCATAAAGATTATAAGCTTCAATACAAGCAGCATCTTCACCTTCTTGAATACTAACAGAAGCATGTCTTCCAAAGAGCCCATTTTTACCACCAGTAAGAGCAACTAGTCTTGTCATAATAGCAGCAATACTAGGAGCTTCAAATTCTGAAGAAGTTTTAAATGTTGGATTTAAAGCAACTTGAATATACTTAGACTGCTCATTGATTACTGTTTCAACAAAGTTGGAAACACCGGAGTCATCAATAGAAGTTTCATCAGAAGAGACAATAAAGACTTCTTTGTCTTCCCACATTGTGGTTCCCTGATCTTTTGCTTGAACCATTACAACAAACTGTTTTTCATCAGTCATTGGAGTATCAAGATCACGAATTACAGCAAAGGGAAGATCATCCTGATAGCCAGAAGTTCCAAAATCTGGATTGGCTTCATAGTCGGCCCACATTGTTGTTACTGCAGCAGTAGCAGCAGCAGATAACGTTACTCCAGAAGGAATGTCAAAAGTTTCTGTTTGAGTGTCAAAATATTTGACAGCATCATAAGTTGCTTTATCATAAACTAGAACTCTAGAGTTATTACCAAATTCACCACGATACTTCGCCATAATCCAAAGAGGATCATCATCACCCATTAGAGTATCTACCATTTCAGGAAACATTTTAAGATCGGTTGTTCCTAATGAAACATAGTCATAAGGGCCATCATCTTCTGTTCCTTCTACAGTTCCAGTAGCCTCAAAGGTAAAATTAACTAAAGCTTCTTGAGCTGCATTGGTTCCTGTTAGAATTTTTGTGCCAGCGAATGTGGCATCCTGAGGCATTACTCTTGTACAATAAAGAGCATTACCATACTTTAGATATCCAGCAGAAGTTAGAATATCAGTAAAAGAAGCATCAGTTGGTTTACCAAAAGCGCTAATTAGTTCATCTGTATTTGTTACTAAATACTGTTCGTATTCAGGTCCTTTGTATGTTTTTCTTAGTACGTTTACAGCAATAGATGTTGCAACAGCCGGAATGGTTGTGCTTAAATCAATTTCCCTCACGTACGTCCCCGCGGAAAGTCCGAAACTCATTTTTTATTCCTCCAAAAATTAAAATCTAAGAATCATTAGATTGTTATATCTATTTATAGTTTTTTAATACAAACTCTAAACAGTTATCTATTGTTTCATCTCAATATTTTTTAGTATGATTATCTCAAATAATTAATAATTTATATCCATCATTATATATTTTGTTATTTCTCTTTTCTTCTCTTTTTCAAATATCTTTTGCAAACAATTTTTTAGAAGAAAAAGATAGTACAAGATCCTCTTCCTTATATTTTTTAGGATTTGCATGTCATAGATCTCCATTATATTCAATCACACAATTTCCCACCTTAAAATCAAAATTACAATAAGAAGTCATAAATTCATTATTAAGCTCATGAAAGAAACAAAGCTCTTTACATTCATCAGGTAAATTTTCATATAGCGCTCAGAAAAATTTTTGAGAAATTGGAGAAACCGAACCCATAGAATATCTATATTTGTCTAAAAGAAACACACACTCAACACCATGATTCTTCAGATTTGTTTCAACTATCTTTTCTTTTACTTGCGGAATTTGAGCAATGTTGGTTATTGAATCATCATTAATGCCATAAATCTCTTTTGTAGTTTCAACAGATTTCTGTCAAATATCTTTATTTCCCAAACTGCAAGGAGAACCATATCTTTCTAAGTTTGTTTCTTCAATCTTCTCTCTAACTTCTTTACACTTGTTTGGATTATCAACACCATAATTATTTAATCATGTCTCTTCTTTCTTTGATTGAATTTCTTGCTTCTTTTCTTCTGAATGATTTAACTTTGTTTGAGAAATTTTTTCACTATTGACATAATTTTCATTACCATATTTCTTTAGTTTGGTTTCTTTAGATTTTTCATGATTCCATGTGCGACCAAGTTTTATATTAGTGTAACTATTAGCGCAACTTCCACAACAAAATCTATCTTGAGATTTTGGATTTAGAAATGGTTCCCCACAGTTTAAGCACTTTTCATGATAAACATATGATTTTCATTGACTTCCTTTAAAAACACGAAAAGTACATGTTTTGATACTATATCAAACTTTGTACTTCTCTAATTCATCTCAACAAATCTTCATATTCAACCTCTAAATTTAAATTAATCTAAAGTTAGACCACAGAGGTTGATTGTGGTCAAGAGTAGCAAATTCCTGTCCTTTAGATTGTTATATCTATTTATAGTTTTTTAATACAAACTCTACAACTTTTTGAATATGAGAACAGTCTCCTTTTGATAAATAGTTTATATAATTCACTAAGGAGGTGAAACCTAATTTAAGTTTAATTTCACCAGCAAAACTATTTATTAAAATTAAAGAGGTAACGCTTGAAGAAAAAGTATATCCTGGATACGAACGTATTAATTGATGATCCGTTGTCCATTGAAACTCTTAGAAATGGCATAGAAAATGAAATTTATATTCCAAAAACAGTAATAGATGAATTAGATGGGCTCAAGAAAAACGCTTCGAAAAGACCACAAGTTCTAAGAGTATTAGATGAACTTGAGAAACACAAAGATTATATTCAAATTTTAGATACTCTAGATTATGCAGATAAGCCCGATAACAAAATTTTAAAGGAAATTTTAACACTTCGAGATAGTGAAAAATATACATTTGTTACTAATGATAGATTATTCAGATTGAAAGCGGAGAAAAAAGGAATCAATGTTGAAGAGTATAAAGCATCTAATCCTTTCCTAGTGGATTCCGAAAAGTATACGGGGTTTGTTGAACTATATACTAAAGATGGAAAAGTAGAAGATTTTAGCAAATGGCCAAACTCATTTCACTTTTCAGAAACAAAGAAGTTGATGTATTATTCTGGAAAAGATAAAAAGGTTACTGAAGTTCCAGAAATAATGGAATCTTGAAAGATCAAAGCATGGGACGTTTACCAAAGAGCACTTATGCAACTATTGCTTGATGATAATGTTTTAGTAACTTCAGTAATGGGAAATGCAGGATGTGGAAAGAGCTTAGTAGCATTAGCATGTGCTCTTCATTTGGTTCTACAAGAAAAGAAACATAAGAAAATTTACATCACTACTTCAAATGTTGAGGCCACTGAGGAACTTGGCTTTAGACCTGGAGATGTAGATGAAAAGTTCAGCCCACTGATCAGGCATATGAGAGATCTACTTTTGAAACTTCATGAGATCAGACCAGCTAACAAGTTGTTCATTGACCCTAATGCTCAAGTTAACAATCTTGAATTTAATTCAAGAGTTATTGAGTTGATGCCTTTAAACTTCCTCCGCGGTGTCACTCTCGAAAATGCGGTAGTCATCGTCGACGAACTTCAAAATATGTCCAAAACAGAACTTAGAACTTTAACAAGTAGATGTGGTGAGAATGTAAAATTCATTGCTACTGGTGATTTGAATCAGATTGACAATCATCATCTATCTAAAGAGAACAATGCTTTGAATTGGATTGTGAGAGCTTTCCAAGGTGATAAGAGATATGGACATCTAAAGATGAGTGGAAAGAGAGCACGCGGGCCAATCTGCGAAATGACGAACGAGAGATTTTCAGCTTCCTCTTCTTCATAATTTATAAATAGTCTATAAGAACGAAATTTACGGAGTACTAAATGAAAACACTATTAGAAAAAATTGAAATGTTTACTGAGGAAAAAGATTCTGAATATGAAAAATTCTTTAAGAAAAAACTTAAAGAGTATGGAGTTAAAGAGCCCGATGAATTAAGTAAAGAAGACAAGAAAAAGTTCTATTCTGAAATCGAAAAGGAATGGGACAAAGAAGATGATCATGTTGATGAAGACGAAGATGAAGATGAAGACGAAGATGAAGACGAAGATCTTGATGAAGCAGTAGATCCATTAGCTAAATTAAATAAAAAGAAAGCCTCACTAGAAAAGAAAATTGAATCCAAAAAAGATGCACTAAGTTTAGCTAAAGAACGCAGAAAAATGAAAGGTAATAGTAAAGGTGTTCAGGGGGATAGAGAAATTAAATTATCTTCTGAAATTTCATCTTTAAGTCAAGAACTTCATATGCTTAATATGCAAATTAAAAAATTAGAGGGCAATTAAATGTTATTCGAAGAATATTTAGATGAAGAAGAATATCTTGAGGAACTTAACGAATTACTTTTTGATTTCATTGACTCTTTAGATTTAGAAACCCTTTCTGAGGAACAAGCCGAAAGACTCGATGACCTTCTTGAATTCATCACTGAAATGGATATTGAGTATGAAGATGATGATTCTGAGGAAGAAGAAATCGATGAAGCTCTTAAGAAAAGAGTTGTTCGTAAGGGCAAAATTGTACGAAAGTTAATATGTAAAAAAGGGTTCAAAGCAATGGGCGGAAAATGCGTGAAAATGGCAGCCTCTGAACGTAGGATTAGAAAGAAAATGGCCAAACGGGGTGCTAAGAAACGTAGATCAAAAAAGTCTGCTATGCTAAGACATAGAGCAAAGAGCATGCGTATAGCACGCAGAATCAACTAGGAGTGACTATGAAGATTGTAGAAAAGATCACTAAATATCTTGAAGAGGGGTCCACTGAAAACTGTCTTGCTACTCTTAAAGCTAATATTAAGTTTTATGAAAAGATGGAAGGCAAAGATGATAAGGCTAAAGAAGTTCTTGACACTATGAAAGGAATTCTAGATTATTATGAGAAAGAAGGATCTTTCTCTCCTGGTCAAGCAAAAGCAGTTTTCAACACCAGTGAAGGCATTAAGAAGATGACTTCCTAAGAAATTAGTTTAATAGCTAAAGTTAAAAGGATCTATCGAAAGGTAGATCCTTTTTTGCTATAAATAGTTATATGAGTTACATGAATAATCAATATGATCCAAAAAGGCATAACTTATATAAGCCAATGAATCCTGAGAAATATACTGGAGATGTTAACAAAATAGTATCTAGATCTTCTTATGAATGAACTTTCTACCGCTGACTTGATTCTAATCAGAATGTTTTAAAATGGGCCTCTGAACCGTTGGCGGTGCCCTATATAGATTATACTGGCAAACAAAGAAAGTATTATCCAGATGTGATTTTCCAGTGTCTAACTCCATCTGGAGGAACAAAAACTTATATGATTGAGATAAAACCATTTAAAGAAACAATTCCGCCAGTAGCAAACAAAAGAAAAAGAACTAAGACTATTCTATATGAACAGAAGACGTGGGAAACCAATTGTAGAAAATGAGCAATGGCAAAGAAATATTGTGTTATGAAAGGGTGAGAGTTTAAACTTATTACAGAGAAAGAACTTGGCATGGGGAGATAAGACATGGCTTTAAAAGTATCATTAACACATAAACATGGAAAAATAACCATGAAGTCGGGAAACTTTTACACATTCAATTACACTGGGTTCCAATCAGATCCTAGACCACATATTCTGTTTTTAAATAAGATTTCTGGAACACATCCAACCTCCGGGCGGGAATGACGCTTTGTTCAGGGCATCAACCTTAATTATGTGCCTAGACAAGACAGAAGAAGATTCGTAGATGATTGGATTGCTAACTATTCAAAATCTAAAAACTTAGATTTTACTTGGAAACTTGTAAAAAGAAAGTACCCTTATATTGCTTTTGCTATTAGAAGATATTTTTGAAGCCCACCATACTATATGTCTAAGATGGAACATTTGGATACTATAGAGAAGATCAATAAAACCATTGTTGGTAATTGGGCTAAGGACTTTAGTAAGAAACTTAAAATGAAGATTGCTCAAATCTTCAAAAGAATGTAAAGAGGAAGTTTGTTAATGTATTGACTTAAATATTTTTTTATAACCTTAATCATTGTAGTTGATTTTTTAGTGTTTACAAATCCAGTATCTACATCAGACTTAGATAAGAGTATATTACTTCCTGTTCTAAAGATTGCTATAGTTAATTCATATGATATAGACCATGTATGTGGAAGTCCTCAAACGCAAGGCATCATACATGGTCTTTCAAAACTTGATTCTAAATATCAATTGGACATCCAAGTTTGATACATGAAAACTGACATAACATTCACTACACCAGACAAAATAGAATATATTGCTAAAAAAGTTATAGATGACATTAAAGCGTTTAATCCTGATCATATATTCACGGTGGATGATACTGCTTTTAAGAATGTGGGAATTCCATTTTCAAAAACACATAAAGTATTCTTCTCAGGGCTTAATAAACCATTTAACGAATATTTGGTATCTGAAGATATGGATGGCCTACAATTTTGTGGAATAGAAGAATATTTGGCGCTTGATAAAATTTTCAAGATGATTTCTAAGATTGAATTTTATCCATATAAGTTTTGAATTTTAACTGATACCAACACAACATCATTCTACCTTGCTCAGAATTATAAGAAAGAGATTAAAAAACATAGTTCTTTCTTAAGTGAGATAATAACTATTTCAAAAACATCAGAACTTAGAAGTACTCTTTCAAGTCTTCAAAAAGAAAAGAAAGGCGTTATCATATATGCCTTTCAAACCTTAGCTAATGATGACTATAATATAGTAAAAACAAAGAAGAGCCTTCTTCCAGATTTGTTAAAGTATAACAAAAAGCATTTGGAGCTTTGTGAAAATTGTTACTATTCCAAGAAAGGAATATCGTTAGTTCTTTCACCAGATTTTTATAAAATGGGTAGTGATGTATCAGCAATGTTTGTTAGTTATATTGAAAACAATATATTTCAAAGTGTCATACTTAAATCTTCAAATTTGTTTTTAATAAATATTAAAAGGTTGGACGATCTAGCATTCAAGTGAGTCTACAACAAAATAATTGAAGAGGTTGATGGCTCTTATGCAATATACTAGAGGTAGACTTGGAAAACTCTTTCATAAACTAATTTCAAATCTACATTATATAATGGTTTGCGTTGTTGGAATTCTTTTTGTGGCGAACTTACTGTTTTACAAATCAGAAGAAGTAAATTATTCAGATATAGTGTTAGACAAAACTTTTGAAAATGTGGATGAAGTATATATCAACAATGAGTTTGGTAAATCTTTGATATTAAAAGTTCCACATAGATCAAGAATTATAGTACAGAGAAAGGAACTTGGAAATTCAAATACATTTTTAATCCGTGTAGACGTATTAAAATAGGAGGTGATGGATTTAAAATACTAAGGAGATAGGTCATGATAGAATTTTTTTTAACTCTACCATTCAGCATAGAAGTCTGAAAAACAGTATCTTTGTTATCTTTAGCAGCTATTATATTTCTTGTTAGAATATACAACAAATATTTTGCATTAGAAGAAATATTAGAAGGCGATGTTAAACAGATAAATCAACATATAGAAAATATCAATAAAAAACATGACGAATTTTTAGTTACTGTGGACAAGTTTATTGGTGTTATTACAACTACAGATGAGATAAGTTTAAAGCAGAAAGAGCAAATCGATCTTTTGAACAAAATAATAGATAATTTTAGAGTTCAGGACGTTTGTGAACTAAAAGAAGTTATTCGTAATGAAGATGGTGATTCATTGAACTTGAAGAAGCTTTTAGATTTGATTTGTGAGGATTATGAATTACACAAAAAAGATTAAACACAATTTGTTTACAATATAGTTCCTCTGTTTTAGATTTAATCAAATTTGAAACGGGGGAACTTTTTTATGAACACACAGCCAATGGAGCAGCCTAAATCTAAAATCAATTATTATGTAAAGAATAAAGATCTTCTTATTGAAATAGAAAAACTTCACAACACCAATGAGTTTTCTGATACTCTTGGGAGATACATCCTTAAAATAGTAAATGGACTTTCTCACAGACCAAACTTCAATGGATACACTTACATTGAGGATATGAAGTCTGAAGCTCATGTAGCTATCATCAAAGGATTAAGAAACTTCAATCCAGAAAAATCTAATAATCCATTTGCTTATATTACTCAAATAGCATGAAATGCTTTTATTGCTTTTATAGGGAATGAAAAGAAAAAATCCAGAACTAAGAAAAGATTATTTGATCTTAAAGAAATCATTCAAGAAGATGATTCTATGTGTGCTATTAACTATTCTCACTATTGTGAAATTGAAATTTGTGAGGATGTGGAAGATGTTATTAACAATGAAATTTGTGAGGATGAAGATTAAATGAAACATGCTATCTTTACAGACCTACATGTAGGTCTAAATATTAACAATGAGAATTGGGAGAAACTTCCAATCAAAGCCGTTGAATTTCTTACTACTGAAGCAAGACGCAGAAATATAAAGTCAATTTTATTTTTGGGCGATTTTTATCATGATAAGAAAGAACTTTCAGTTAAAGCTATTGATTCAGCAAGAATAATCTGTGAAATGTTAGATGAGTTTGAAACATATGTTATATGTGGTAATCATGATGCTTATTTTAGAAATACCAATGAACTAAATTCTCTTCAGACTATTGATAAGTATAAGAATGTTCATGTTGTTAACAGTCCAACTATTATCTATGATAAGATCGGACTCTGTCCGTGGTCCAATGATTATAAATCTTTGAAGTGTCCACTTCTAATGGGACATTTTGATATCAAAGATTTTAAGATGAATGACAACACTACTTCATTCAAAGGTGAAGAGGCTTCTAACTTTAAAGATTTTGATATTGTTCTTTCTGGTCACTATCATACTCAATCAAGAAAAGGAAACATTGTCTACATCGGAAACATGTATGGACATAACTTCAATGATGTTAATGCTGCTAGAGGATTTCAGATTTTTGATGATGAGACATTAGAATTGGAATTTGTTGAATTTAAAGATGCTCCGAAGTTTATCCATATTTTTGATATGGAACTTGATGAATCTCTAGTTAAAGGAAACATACTAAAAATCTATTTTACTAAGGAGTATTCAGAAATGGATATTCTAGATTTTCTTACTAAGGTCAAATCATTGGATCCACTTCAAGTTGATGTTAACTATTCAAAGATTGAAATGGATGATGTCAAAATGGATATTCCTGAAGCAGAGTTCTCAACCTTAGATGAGAAACAACTTTTCCTTACTTACCTTGATAAGATTTCTTTACCTGAACATTTAAAACTAACTATGTGTAAGAAAATCCTTGAAGATCTTTTCAAGCCTACTGACTAACCAATCTGATCCAAATCCATCTATTCTAATGGTAGCTAGTTTTCTAGTCTACCATTTTTTATTTCCAAACCATTGATTACTCATTCAATCCAATACAATAATATTATACCCTCCATACCTTGTTATCTTATAACTAAGCTTTTCGTATTTTGATGTAAACGCTCGTTGTAAAAATAGTCTAAAAATGACTAATTCCAATACTCATGTCTAAAAAATTCATTTCCAGAGCTCAAAATAAAACTGCTAATAATATCAATAACTTAGAATCATCACCATTTCTCATTTTATTCAATTATATTAGCTACTTAGAAGATTTCTCAAAAACCTCATCAAAAATCGTGTATATTTACACACCATTTTTGGGATTTTCAAAGTATTTTTAAAAAGATAATAAATTTAATAACTTAGAAGTCAAGATTTTTGTATACGTTTTACAAAGTTCTTGGTATTCTAAATCCATCTTAACAACAAAAACCAAATGGAGATTAAGATGTTTGTTATTCTTAATGAAATGGACCAGAGACTTTCCAATGCCTACAGTTTTAAGTTTGTCGAAGCTGGGTTTAGATGCTGTACTTGGAAGAAAAAGGAAACCGCTGATAATTTCCTTAAAAGACTTGAAGATGAAGGTCGATCTGGAATTCGAGTAGTTGAAGTAGATGATGAAGATCCGAAGCCAAATAAGAAGGAAAGAAAGCCTAAGGAATCTAAGGAAGAAACTTCAACCAATGAAGATGTTGAACCCGATGAAACTTCTTTCTTTGAATCTGGATTTAATGAAAAGTGTTTGAGATGTGAACTTCATTGTAAGCAATCAGCTTTGGCAAAAATTATCCGTTGCCCAAGTTTCAAAAAGATAAAATAAAGGTTTACACGATTCAAAAAACTTTGTATTCTACTTTTAACGCAAACACAAAATGGAGATAATCAAATGTACGTTATTGTTAATGAAAACAATCAGAGACTTTCCAATGCTTACTCTTTCAAGTTCGCTGATAAGGGCCTTAGATGTTGTATTTGGAAGAAAGAAGAAACAGCAAACAATTTCCTTAAAAGACTTCATGATGAAGGAAGATCAGGAATTCGAGTTGAAAAAGTAACTGCTGAAGATGTTGAAATCACTTCATCACCAAAAAAGAAAATCAAAGCAGAAGAATTCAAAGATGAAGTTAATGTCGAAAATAACAGATTTTATACCAGAATGATGCCAATGGATGGAGAAGAAATAGCTCAAGAACTTGGATTTACACGCCAGTATGTTTGTAACACCCTCAAATCTGCCCTTCGCAAAATCTACTATTCCCTTAAAGATCAAAACCCTGATATGACACCCTTTGAAATTGTTAATGGTGTTAGAGAGTTTTTCGGACTCGAAGATGCCGATGACATCCAGATGTTCTTTAGTTGCTTCCCTTCTGATATTAGAAAGGAAATTGAACTTTCGATGATGTAAAGATTTTTGTTTACACATTTTAAAAAACTTTATATTCTAAGATCAACAAAGCAACATTAACCAAGGAAGAGATCATGGAAATCAAGATTAACGATATCATCAGAAGTTACGACTTTCACTTCAACACTGAATGTTATAATGTGGGTATTGTTACTAATGTTGATGAAGATTGGATTTACTTCACCTCCCATAAGAAGGTTTGGATGGGAGAAGAAGTTGAAGATTTTGATTCTCATATGAGAACTGCTCCTATTGGTTCCATGATGCTCGATGAAGAATTTGAAAGAATTTCAATTTTAGCTTAGATTTTTGTTTACAAAGTTAGAAATGTTTAATAAACTGATCTTAACACAAACCCATTAACCCAATTGGAGATTACCCCATGGCTACCCCAGCAACTTCTATGAATCCTTTTTTCAATGTCGAAAGAGTTCCTGTTTTTGCTCAATATGGAGATAACACAATCAAACTTCCTAAGGATGTTCTTGTAAATGTTGAAACTTCTCAACCAGTTGGTATTGTTGGTAAAGATTACAAGATCATTACCAATGATGAAGTTAATTCTCTTTTTGGAGAAGCCTTTTCTCAGTATAAGGTAAAGGAAACAATGGATTTCATGAAGAAGGGTGGAGAAACTTGGGTTCGTCGAATTGTTTTTGAAGATGATGAACTTTCCTTTGAAGTAACTAAGGGAGATGTTTCTCACATCATGTTGGAAATCTTCAACAGTTTTAATGGAACTACTCGAGTGGGTTACTCACTTTCGCTTTTTCGATCTATATGCGCTAACGGTATGGTATTTGGAAGAAAGAACTTGTTTGGACTTGGTTTTACTCATGTTCGAGACAATCTTGATACGATTCGATCTACTTTTGAAATTGGATCAAAGTCTATTGGTGAAACAATCATTCCTGTTTGGCAGAAGTGGACAAAGATTCCCCACACAATGAAAGATATGGAAACTTTTGTAGATTCTCGTGATTATGTTAATAACGACAAGATGAAAGAACGAATTCTTGTTAAGTATGAAGAAGTTATGAATCGCGAAAAGCATGATGAAACTCGGTTTGGTGCATTTAACGCAGTAACAGAAATTCTTACACATGAGACAAAATCTCTTCGTGGAGACACCTCACACATTTTTAGTAACTCTTATAGAAAATATGAGCGTCTTGCTATGGATTTCTATGAACTTCCCATGTAGCTAAAATTTTGGGAGAGATGAACTTCAATGAAGTCATAGCAAGCTTTTAACTTGCCTCAACTAGATTGACTCTCCCACTTATAAGGATTAACCATGATTAAAACTAAAGAACAATATCACAAAGCTCTTAAACGACTAGATGAACTTTGCTCAAAAGAGAATCTTACAGTTGAGGAAACGATTGAACTTGATAGACAAGTGATAATCGATGTTCAAATCTATGAAGAAAAACTTTTTCAAGAATTTTGTTTACAAGTTGAAGAATAACCAATATAATCAGTAAAAATCAGGAGGAACAGAAAATGATGATTCAGTATGTGCGCAAGGGTAAGAGTAGGATTCCATTTGGCACAATGACAGCTGAAAAGCTCACAAGTGTGGATGGAGTTGATTACATTTCTTTGGGATGGTCTATTTGTAATAAGGCAGACACATTCTTTAAAAGTGTTGGGAAGGAAAAGGCGCTGAGTAGAGCCAGAGGGCATCATCTTTTTGATTGTGATGGCGGTTTGGTTACAATGGAAATTCCACCATCCTTTGCAAAGAAGTTTGAACGATTTGCTCAAAGGGCTTCGGCATATTTTCAGACTAAGAAGTTCCAGAATGAATATGCCTTCACAACGACTGAAGTAATTACAAAGGTAGAAAAGTTGAATGTTTAGTCCAGATAAGGAAGACGGATTATTTACTTTAGATTCTGTCTTCCTTCTTATTAAGAATAATGTTGTGTTTTTGTTGACATTTGAAGATCAATCTGATACAACAAAGGGACTTAGAGTATGAAACATTGAATTTAACAAAACTATGCCTATAGAATTTGCATCATTACCAAATATTTCTTGGAAGAAAGGTAATGATGCAATTAGAGCAAAAGATGTCTATAAGGTAAGAGTGTTCTTTGAAGAATTAGGATTTGATTTTTTCTTTTGGCACGAGACAATGAAGAAAGAAAAAAACTTTGAAAATGTGAAAGATTTTTGTTTACAAAGGATTAAGCCTAATATAGAACAAGAACTAAGAAAACAATAAAATTGGCCCTGTAACTCAACTGGAATTTAGAGTAGGTGGTTTCTACCCACCAAGTTGCATGTTCGATCCATGTCAGGGCCTCAAACCAAAAGGAACTAAATTATGGATAAGATGGAATTTTCAGTTGATGCTTTGGCTTTCACTTTCATATCCCATATGACAATGAGTGGAACCTTATCAAATAATAAAATAGAAAAAGAAAAACTTCAAAAACTTTTTATTGAATTTGAATCTATGAAGGATTCCAATAAAGAATTTGGAGAAGTAAAGTTCGAAACCATTATTGATCATCTTTACGAAAAATATTGTTGATAAATTAAACTTGCTCCCTAAGCTTAAGTCTGGTACAAGCACATCGCTTATAACGGTGAGATAGTTGTGTTCAAATCACACAGGGAGCACAAACATAAAATGGAGAACAATATGATTAGAGAAAAATCAGAAGCAAATAGACAAGAAATTGTCATTGATCTTACCGGCCCAGAAGGAAACACTTTTGTCCTTATGGGATATGCAAGATCATGGGGCACTCAACTAGGCTATTCTCCTTCTGATATTGAACTTATGATATCAGATATGATGAGTTCAGACTATGAACATCTTCTTGAAGTTTTTGACTCCCATTTTGGTGAACTTGTAATCTTGGAGCGATAGATGAAAAACGTAATCGTGGTTGCAGATTTTTTCATGGGAAGGGAAGATGTCTCTGGAAATCAGTTTCTTGATTTTATTTCTAACCACCAAGATAAGATTGAATCCATTTACTATGATGGTGATTTTTACAGTGTAGAAAACACACTAAAAAACTTTCAAAAATCTTAAAATAGTTGTTTACGTGCTTACACGGTTTTGTTATTCTAATCTTAACGGAACAACATCAACCAAGGAAAATAAAAATGATTACTTTCTTCAAGAACTACGAAAACATCGATGAAAATGGAATTCTTACTTATGTTGGAACAATCCTTGATAACAATACATTTGCTTACTCCATTGTTCTTGAAATTCAGATGAGCACTCTTGATGGTAAGAATGTTAATGCAAAGGTTACTTATAATGATGGTGAAGAAGTAAATTCCTTTGAAGATAAGATTGATTATAACATGCTCATGAATGACCCTAATAACTTTGCAAAGTTCAATCTCTTGGATATGGAAGAGGAATAACAAAATGATTAGTCAAATTCACCCTTGGAGCTTTCCAAGTAAAGCAACCATTCCAGATGGATACCATGAAAGACAAATTCCACAACCAACATATGAAAATCTTGAATTTCTTGCTGAAGAGCATAACAAGTTAGTAAGAATTATTAATAAGATCATTGTTATACAACCTTTAGAAGTTCAGCAACAAATCATTGACTTCATTGATGAAGAAGAGTAACAATCTAACTAAGGAAGCAATCACATGACTGTTCAAGAACTTATCGAAATACTCAACAATGTTGAAGACAAATCAAAAGAAATTTATATTGAATCTGAAGGACCACTAGATTCTACATGTGTAGATAATGGGCTAAATAGTGTTTCAATTGTTGGAAGTGATAGACAATATAACAACGGAGAAAATCTAATGTGTGAAAATACAACAATTGTAATTTATGATCCTTATGGTAATGCAAATCTTACCAATGACGGATCACTTCATGAAAAGGCAAAGGAACTTCTTACAGATTTTCGAGTAAATC
>Ga0265295_1004746_pt1 | contig 18036 bp, 14 predicted proteins | sample Munlansysbiofilm_FD_192503 | JGI IMG/M metagenome (GOLD analysis project Ga0265295, IMG submission 192503) | Leachate microbial communities from a municipal landfill in Southern Ontario, Canada - Methane capture system biofilm | ecosystem: Engineered > Solid waste > Landfill > Unclassified ...
CGATCACCCAGAAAGGCATGCTGTCGATGAAGAACATGCAGAAGCTGCAGCCGAAGATCGCCAAGCTGCGCGAGAAGTACAAGGCCGATCCGGCGCAGATGAACCAGGAGATGATGGCCCTGTACAAGACCTACAAGGTCAACCCGCTGGGCGGCTGTCTGCCCATGCTCATCCAGATCCCGTTCTTCTTCGCCCTCTACCGGGTGCTCATGGCGGCCATCGAACTGCGTCACGCCCCGTTCATGCTGTGGATCAACGACCTGTCCGCTCCGGACCGGCTGTGGATCGGTTTCGATCTGCCCTACCTCCAGGGGCTGCCGGTGCTCACCCTGCTGATGGGCGCCTCCATGTACCTGCAGCAGAAGATGACCCCGACCACCGTGGACCCGACCCAGGCGCGGATCATGCAATTCCTGCCGGTGGTGTTCACGTTCATGTTCATCAACTTCGCCTCGGGCCTGGTTCTCTACTGGTTTGTCAATAACCTGCTCTCCATTCTCCAGCAGTATCTGATCAACCGGCAGACCAAGACCCAGCAGGCCTGATGACAGGAAGGTACCTTTATGGCGAAAGGAAAGGATTTTTACGGCAAGGATATCGCTGAGGTCATCGAACAGGCGTGCCGGGAACTTGGCGCCGGCCGCGAGGACCTGGACATCGAGGTGCTGGATACCGGCAGCTCCGGCATTTTCGGCCTGTGCAAGAAAAAGGCGCACATCCGGGTCAGGCGCAAGGCCACCGGCCCGGAGGCGCAACCGGCTGCGGAAGGTGCCCGGGTCGAGCCGGTCGAACCCAAAACCGGAGCACCGGAGGCCGTCGAAACGGAGACCGTCGAGCCGGCAATGGTGGAGCCCCGGCCCGAGCGAAGGCGGCCGGTCCAGGTGAGCGAACCGGCGGTCGAAGCAGCCGACCGGGCCGACGACAATGCGGCCGGCGAAGTCGTCTCTCCTTTGAAAGAGGAGCCCGAGGAGCCGCCTTCGGCGGAAGCGCTTGAACAGATTCGGGCCGACCTGGGCCGGCTGCTCGAACTCATGGGGTTCCCCTCCGAGGTGCGGGTGGTCTTCGAGGACAACACCGTGCACTGCACCATCACCGGCGCGCACGAGGAGCAGATCGTCGGTCCCGAGGGTCGTACCCTGGACAGCCTCCAGTACCTGCTGCGCAAGATGGTCTCCGCCTGTGTGCCGGACCGGATCATGCTTGCCCTCGATGCCGGCGGCTTCCGCGAACGCCGTGCCGGCGAACTGCGGGAGCGGGCCCTGGAACTGGCCGAGCAGGTGAAGGCCGACGGCAAGACCCAGGCCATCCCGGCCCTCAATCCCTCCGAACGGAGGGTGGTGCACATGGCCCTGCAGGAGGACAAGGGGGTGCGCAGCCGTTCCGTGGGCGAGGGGCTGTTCAAGAAGGTGCTCATCTACAAGCCCGGCAAGGGACGGCGTCCCTCTTCGAGAAAGCGGCGCGGAGGGCAGGGTGGCCGCACGTCCGGCGACTGAAACCATCGCCGCCATCGCCACTGCCCCGGGCGCGGGCGGGATCGGCATTGTCCGCATCTCCGGAGCCCAGGCCCTGCCGATCCTGCGCCGGGTCTTTATCCCCCACCGTCCGCGGGACCGTTTCGCCAGCCACCGGCTCTACTACGGCACTGTTATCGCCCCCGACGGCCAGCCCCTGGACGAGGCGCTGGCCGTGCACATGCACGCCCCCCACACCTATACCCGTGAAGAGGTGGTCGAACTCCACTGTCACGGCTCCCACCTGGTTCTCCAGGAGGTGCTCCGTCATGTGCTCGCCCAGGGCGCCCGCCCCGCCGAACAGGGCGAGTTCACCAAGCGGGCCTTCCTTGCCGGCCGTATCGACCTGACCCGGGCCGAGGCGATCATGGACCTGCTGCAGGCGGAGACCACCCGGTCGGCACGCTTTGCCGTCAACCAGATGCAGGGACAGCTTGCCGATATGCTGGCGGCCATCCGCGACGAACTGGTCACCCTGCTGGCGCTGTTGGAGGTGGCCATCGATTTTCCCGAGGACGATGTCGAGATCTTTCCGGCCGGGGAGGCGGCGGTGCGCCTGCGGGAAGGGGTGGTCGATCCGCTGGAACGGCTGATCGCCATGTCGGAACAGGGGCGGATCGTCCGCGAGGGCGTCAAGGTGGTCATCGCCGGCCGGCCCAATGTGGGCAAGTCGAGCCTGCTCAATGCCCTGCTCCAGGAGGAACGGGCCCTGGTCACCGCCCTGCCCGGGACCACCCGGGACACCATCGAGGAGGCGATCAGCATTCGCGGCATCCCGGTGCACCTGGTGGACACCGCCGGCATCCGCGCCCACGAGGACCCGCTGGAGGCGATGGGCATCGAACGGGCCCGGCAGAAGTGCCGGGAGGCGGACCTGATCCTGTTCGTCATCGACGCCAGGGCCGGTCTGACCGGTGCGGACCGGGAACTCTACGCCCTGATCAGTGACCGGCCGCACGTGGTCGTGGTCAACAAGCGGGAGCTGATTGCCGAGGAGGAATGGGCCACCTTTGCCGCGGCCCTGCCGGGACAGCGAGTGGTGGCGGTTTCGGCGCGCGAGCGGCTTGGCCTGGAATCACTCGAAGAGGCGGTGTATCGGCTGATGCTTGGTGAGGATTGTGGTCTCGCCGAGCAGATGACCTGCGCTCCCAACGTCCGCCACCGCGCCATTCTTGAAAAGGCGCTGGCCGCCTGCCAACGCTTCGCCGAGGCACTGGCCGCGGGGGCGCCCGTGGACCTGCTGGCGGTGGAGGTGCAGTCGGCCCTGGACGAGTTGGCGGACCTGGTCGGCCTGACCACCCCGGAGGATGTCCTTGACGCCATTTTCAGTCGCTTCTGCATCGGCAAGTGAGATCCTGCCGAACGACCGGTTGTGGGCGGGGTGAGGGAGAAGGGCGGGGTGGCGCGCGGTCAGCGGGCTGTTTTTTTGCCGACCTTGGGCAGATCGGCGACGCGGACATAGCGCATCGGGTCCACCGGTTTGCCTTTGTGACGGATTTCGTAGTGCAGGTGTGAGCCGGTACTCCGGCCGGTACTGCCGACCAGGCCGACCTTCTGGCCCTGCACGACGCGGTCGCCGCGCTTGACCAACCGTTTGCTCAGGTGGGCGAACAGGGTCTCGAAGCCGTTGCCGTGGCTCACCCGGATGAACTCCCCGTAGTCCGATGCATACCCGGATTCCTTGACCCGGCCGCTGCCGGTTGCCTGCACCGGGTCGCCGGTGTTGCCGCGGAAATCGAGGCCACTGTGGAACGCCTTTTTCCGGTTGAACGGGTCGGTGCGGTGACCGAATTCGGAACTGATCTCGGTGGCTATCGGCTTGCCGAGCGGCAGGTTTTCCAACTCATCCAGGTACAGGTCCAGTTCCCGGCCCAGTTTTTCCCTGCCGGCCTTGTTCGCTTGTGAGGCAATGAACAGACCGCCGCTGTGCTTCGGGTCGTTCATGACCTTGACATCCCCGGCCGAGCGCTTGATCACCGCATTGAGGGCCCGGTTCCGCTCGTCCAGGCGGGCCGTTTTGACCGCCAACAGTTCCTGCTGCCTCTTTTTCAACTCGCTGATCTGCCCTTCATACTGACGGATCTGTTCCCCTCTGCGCTGCGACCGGGCCGCCAGTTCCTGGCGGGCGGTGGTGAGCTGCTGTTTCAGTGCGTCGATCTGCTTCTGCAGGGCGGCGGCGGTGTGCGGCGGGGGTTCGTGCAGGCGGGTACTGAGGTGGGCGACCTGACGCTGCAGGTCCTGGTTGGCGGTGTAGTATCTGGCGCTGAGCAGCGAACCGGCGGTGAGCAGCACCGTCACGACGGTGGCGGCGATGCAGGTGTTTCTCAGGGTGTGCCGGTGGAGGATGACCGTCTCACTGTCACCGCCGTCACCGGTGCCGTGGCCTTGTGGGGTATTGCGTACCATAAGAAAGGGGGATGTGTGGTCTTGGGGGCGACGCCCGGACCTGGCCGGAAGGGCAGCAGAACCCGGTTCGGTGCCTCGGGGACGTCACGCCTTGATCGTATTGATTAAGCAAAGCGGCTGAAATTAAAAATAAACGTTTGCTTAGCCGTCTCTTTTCAGAAAATTCCGTCTTTTATAACCAGAGACGACGAATAATGCAAGGGCAAGGGGTTCCCCCGAGACGGTGCTGGACAGCGGCCGAAAAAGAAGGTGCCGATTTGATGGTGAAAATTCGGTACCCAGCAATTGGGGAAAAAGCAGACGCGCCGCACCCGAGATTCGGATGCGGCGGATGGTGGCGATTACTTGCTGAAGCTGTCGGCGAACAGCTTGTCGATGGCGACGATGCCGTCATCGCTCAGGTAGCGGGTGCCCGAGCCGACAAAGGTGTTGTAGCAGATGCGCGGCTCGTCCTCCTGCCAGCTGCCGTCCTTCCAGGTGAACCAGTGGCGGCGGTGCTGGTCATAGACGTGCAGCGGCCGGTTGAACAGTTTGGCCAGTTCCACTGCCCAGCCGGTGCCGCCCTTGACCGAATTGTCCTCGAGGATGGTGCCGACCACGAACACTTGGTGCCCTTTGTTGACCATGTGGAAGATGGTCTGCAGCACCCGGCGGATCTTTTCGGTTTCGTAGTAGGTGCGGTTCATCATCCGCGAGGCCAGTTCCATGCTGATGTCGCCCCGCTGCAGTTCCTCCTCGCTGAGCAGCACCGGGTTGCGGTCGCGGTTGAGCTTGTGTTCCGCGAAGGTGAAAATGACCTCCTTGATGCCGTATTTTTCGGCGTTTTCACCAAAAGCGGTCTCCGCTCCTTTCAGACCGCCGTGGTAGAGCGTGCAATCGTGTGCATTCATGGGCAAATAACCTGTTGTGTTGGGGTGGAAAAAGAGACCGCCCGACAAGGCAGCGGGCGGCGTTCAGCAGCAGTGGACAGCGCGGACAGCTATTTTTCGGCGTAAAAAAACACCCGGCGGGGCGCCGGATACCCCTCTATAGTATGCAGCGGGTTTTCCTTGTCAATGAAATCTTCATAGGATTCGTAGTGCATCCAGGCGGTCCGCCGTTGCTCCGTGCCGCTCATCGCATGCTCGCAGAACAGCCGCACCGCTTTGAACCCGGACCGGGTCAGCCAGTTGTGCAGGCAGCTGGCGGTGGGCACGAACCAGGTGCCTGGTACCTTGGCGTAGGTCCGTTCGGGAAACAGGGCCACGGGTTGGTCACCGGGGATGGCCTGGGATTCGAGAATGAGCCGGCCACCGGGCACCAGGGCGGTGTGCAGGTCGCGCAGCGCCTCCAGCGGCGAGGGCCGGTGATAGAGGATGCCCAGGCAGAAAATGACATCGAAGCAGCCCGGGAACAGCGGCAGGTGCTCGATGCCGAGCAGTTCGGTGTGCAGCGTTTCCTGCGCGGCGAAGCTGTTCAGGGTGTGGAAGGTGTAGTAGTGCTGCACATAGGGCTCGAAGCCAAGCACGAACGAGGGCTGGTGGGCGGCCATGCGGAACAGGTAGTAGCCGTTGTTGCTGCCGATGTCGGCGACCACGCGGCCTCTCAGCTCCGGCAGTTCGGGCACTATCCGGTTCCATTTGCGCTCGCTGCGCCATTCGGCGTCGATGTCGATGCCGAACACGGAAAACGGGCCCTTGCGCCAGGGCATGAAGGCACGCAGGACCTGGCGGACCTGCTCCCGGTCGCACGGGGCCAGGTCGTCGGCCGTGCCGATGCGGACCACGTCGCCTGCGAAATCGCAGGCTGAGGCGCGCAGGTGGCGGACCGACTGCCAGGGTTCACGGTAGCGGAGAAAGCCCCGCTTGGCCTGGCCGACCCAGGCGGCCTTGTCGGCGAGAACCCGTTGCAGCGCCGCCCGGTCGGCGCAGGGAAAACGGTCACACAGTTCCATGGCAGCCTTTTTTCAGGGCGACGAGGGAGAGGAAATTGAACCATTTGAAGAAAATCTCGGTTTCCGCGAACCCGGCCTGGCGGAGCATGGCGATATTTTCTTCGGCGGAAAAGGGAATGAGCACGTTCTCGAGCGCCTCGCGCTTGGCGGCGATCTCCAGTTCCGAATAGCCCTGGCCCCGCTTGAAGGCGTGGTAGATGTCGATGAAGTCGCGGTTGAGCCGGCCGGCGTGGGAGATCGTCTTCTCGCTGAGGATGAGGACACCGCCGGCGGGCAGGGCGGCGTGCAGCCGGTCGACAAAGGCCTGGCGCGCCATGGGGCGGAGGAACTGGAGGGTGTAGTTGCACAGGAAGGCGGAGGCCGGCGGCAGGGTGCAGGTGGTGATGTCCTCCACCAGGAAGCTGATTTGGCCCGACTTGCCGAACATGGCGGTCTTGCGGTTGGCCTTGGCGAGCATGGCCGGGGCGTTGTCGATGCCGAGGAAGCCAAATCCCCTGCCGTCGAGCAGCCGGGCAAGTTCCAGCAGGGTCGTGCCGGTGGAGCAGCCCAGGTCGCAGACGGTCGCGCCGTCCGGCAGGCGGGCGGCCAGCAGCCGGGCCATGCCCTCGATCACCGTGCGGTAATAGGGAATGGAACGGCTGAGCATGTCGTCGAAGACCTCGGCCACCCGCTCGTTGAAGGTGAAGTCCTCGTCCACCGTGCCAGAGGCGTAGAGGGTGTCCGGCCTGTGAGGATGGGTCGAGTGGGAGGGTTTGGGCTGTTCAGGCATGGGGCAGGTGGTCGGGAAACGGCTCAGGGCCGGTGCAAGGGCGGCAGGGGAAGGGCGGCAGGGGAAGGGCTGTGGCCTTTTCAGTGCTCAATCGCGTGGACCGTAGCCCCGGGGGTTGGCACTCTGCCAGCGCCAGCTGTCCGCGCACATCTCTCCCAGGTCGCGGGTCGCCTGCCAGCCGAGTTCCCGTTGGGCCAGGGCAGGGTCGGCGTAGCACCGGGCAATGTCACCGGGCCGGCGGTCAACGATGCGGTAGGGCACCGCCCTGCCGCTGGCCGCCTCGAAGGCCCGCACCATGTCGAGCACCGAATAGCCCCGGCCGGTGCCGAGGTTCAAGGTGAGCATCCCGGGCCGGTCGGCGAGTCGCTCCAGGGCGCGCAGATGGCCGAGCGCCAGGTCGACCACGTGGATGTAGTCGCGCACGCCGGTACCGTCCGGGGTCGGGTAATCACCGCCGAATACGGCGAGTTCGCGGAGTTTGCCCACCGCCACCTGGGCGATGTAGGGCATCAGGTTGTTGGGGATGCCGCCCGGGTCCTCGCCGATGCGGCCGCTCGGGTGGGCGCCCACCGGGTTGAAGTAGCGGAGCAGGGCGATGCGCCAGGCCGGCTCGGCCCGGTGCAGGTCGCGCAGGATCTCCTCGATCATCAGCTTGGTGCGGCCGTAGGGGTTGGTACAGGAGAGCGGGAAATCCTCGCGGATGGGCACGCTCGCCGGGTCGCCGTAGACCGTGGCCGAAGACGAGAAAACCAGGGTCCGCACCCCCGCCTCGCTCATCACCTGGCAGAGATTGAGGGTGCCGATCAGGTTGTTCTGGTAGTAGCGCAGCGGCACCTGCACCGATTCACCCACCGCCTTGAGGCCGGCGAAATGGATCACCGCCCCGGCCTCCGGGGTCTGCCGAAATACCCGGCGCAAGGCGTCCAGGTCGAGCAGGTCCACCTGGTGGAAGGTGAGGGTCTGTCCGCAGAGCGCCTCCACCCGGCGCAGTGCCTCCCGGCTCGAGTTGGCCAGGTTGTCGATGACCGTGACCCGGTGGCCGCTGTGCAGCAACTCCAGGCAGGTGTGAGAGCCGATGTAACCGGCGCCGCCGGTGACGAGAACATGCATGGTGCTCCTCCTTGTGGGCGGCGGGACGCCGGCCGGGTGAACATAAACCTGATCGACGGAAAAGTAAAATTCTGATATGTATTTTGTGCGTCGGCCGATGGCCGCGAAACCCTGTCGACGCCGGCTCGTCCGGCCGCAGCCGCGGTCCCGGGCCAGCGCGACAACCTCAACAGGAGAGAATATCATGCCGTACGTGAGCATCCGCGTAGCCGGAACACTGACCAAGGAGCAGAAGCAGAAGATCGCCAAGGGCGTTACCGAGGTGATCAGCGAGGCAGCCAACAAGCCCAAGGAGGCGATCCTCATCTTCATCGACGAGGAGTGCCGGGAAAACATCGCCAAGGCCGGCGTGCTGCTGGAGGACATGTAGGTCCATGGCGCAGGGGGCGGCCGAACGGCTGCAGGCGCTGCGCGAGCAGATCCGCCTGCACGCGCACCGCTATTACGTGCTCGACGACCCGCTCATCTCGGACGGCGAATACGATGAGCTGTTCCGGGAGCTGCTCGAACTGGAGGGGCAGCACCCCGAACTGGTCACCGCCGACTCGCCCAGCCACCGGGTGGGCGGGGCGCCGCTGGCGGCCTTTGCCCCGGTCCGCCACGCCAGCCCCATGCTCAGCCTGGACAACCTCTTCTCGGCCGACGAGTTCATTGCCTTTGCCGAGCGGGTGCAGCGGTTTCTCCGCCTGGACGAGCCGGTGGACTACGTCACCGAGCCGAAGCTCGACGGCCTGGCCGTGGAACTCGTCTACCGCGACGGTCTGCTCGAGGTGGGCGCCACCCGTGGCGACGGCCGGACCGGCGAAAACATCACCGCCCAACTGAAGACCGTGCCGTCCATCCCGCTCCGTCTCGATCCGCAGGCGATCGCGGGCTGGCCGGCGGAATTGCACGTGCGCGGCGAGGTGTTCCTGTCGAAGCAAGGCTTTCTCCTGCTCAACCGCCAGCGGCAGGAGGAGGGCGAGCCACTGTTCGCCAACCCGCGCAACGCCGCGGCCGGATCGCTGCGGCAACTGGACCCGCGCATCACCGCCCGGCGACCGCTGGCCTTTTTTGTGTACGGGGTCGGCAACAGCGAAGCCTTGCCGGCAAGCGGCCAGCGGGAACTGCTGGACGGGCTCGGTCGCCTGGGACTGCCGCTCAACCCGCTCGTCCGGGTGTGCGCCAGCCCGGCCGAGGTCGAACAGCGCTACCGGGAACTCATGGCCCTGCGCCATGAGCTCGATTACGACATCGATGGCATGGTCGTCAAGGTCGACGAATTCGCACTCCAGCAGCGCCTCGGCGCGACCGCGCGCGCACCGCGCTGGGCCATGGCCTGGAAGTTTCCGGCTATCCAGGCGACCACGGTCGTCGAAACGGTCGAGTTTCAGGTGGGCCGCACCGGCGCGGTCACCCCGGTGGCCCTGCTCGCGCCGGTGGAGATCGCCGGCGCGGTGGTCAGGCGGGCGACCCTGCACAACCGGGACGAAATCAGCCGCAAGGACCTGCGCATCGGCGACACGGTGCTGGTGCAGCGGGCCGGCGACGTCATCCCGGAGATCGTCAAGGTCGTTGTCGACCGGCGTACCGGTTCGGAACAGCCCATCGTCTTCCCCGAGCAGTGTCCGGAATGCGGCCAGAAGCTGCAGCGGCAGGCGGACGAGGCAGTCGCCCGTTGTGTGAACCGCCACTGTCCGGCGCAGCAACTGCAGCGGCTCATCCACTTCGCGGGCAAAAACGGCCTCGACCTGGAGGGGCTGGGGGAAAAAAAGGTCGAGCAGTTGGTGCGCGAGGGGCTGATCGCGGAAATCCCCGATTTTTTTCGGCTCGACGGCGAACGGCTGGCTACCCTTGAGGGCTGGGGCGAGCAGTCGGCGCGCAATGTGCTGGCCATGATCGAGAAGCGGCGGACCGTGCCGCTGGCCAGGCTGCTCTCTGCGCTCGGCATCCGCCATGTGGGCGAGGTGACCGCCGGCCTGCTGGCGGCCCATTTCGTTGATCTGCGGTCGCTTTTGGCAGCGGACCGGGACAGGTTTCTCGCTGTTGCCGGCATTGGTGCGCAGACGGCAGCCAGCCTGGAGGCGTACTTCGCCGACCCGGCGGTCCGTGATCTGCTCGACCGACTGATCGAGGCGGGCCTGGCCATCGAAGCGCCCGCCGGGGAAGCCCTGCCGTTCACCGGCCGGATCTTCCTGTTCACCGGCACCCTGGACGGACTCTCCCGCGACGAGGCCAAGCAGCTGGTGAAAAGCCTGGGGGGCCAGGTTGCCTCGAGCATCAGCCAGCGGGTCACCGACGTGGTGGTCGGCGCCAAGGCCGGCAGTAAAAAGAAAAAGGCGGAGGAGTTGGGGCTGAACACGCTCGATGAAGCCGCCTTTTGCGCGCTCATCGACAGGGTTGCCGCCGGAGGCAGGGATGGTGCGTAGACGGGTGCATGCCCTGGTTCACGGCCGGGTGCAGGGGGTGGCCTTTCGGGAATACACCCGGCGACAGGCCGTGCGGCTGGGCCTGTCCGGCTGGGTGAGGAACCGGCCGGACGGCACGGTGGAGACGGTCTTCGAGGGTCCGGCGGCCGAGGTCGACGAACTGCTCGCCTGGCTGGCGACCGGTTCACCCTACGCGCGGGTCGGCCGCGTCGAACACCGGGAAGAGGAACCGACGGGCGAATGCGGCGGATTTTTCATCGAGTTTTTCCCCTGAAGGCAGCAGGCGGCGGGCCGCTGGCGGGGGACAGATCAACAGCTTTGAGGCCAGCGAACAGGCCGGTGCATGTCATGAAAAAAGTCCAGATTCCTTCCGGCGAACCGGTGGGCCGCATCGCCTGCCCGCACTGCGGCAACGATGCCGAATTTGTGGAGACCGCCGACAATGTGCAAGTGACGACCCGCTATGTGCAGAATTCGGACGGGTCGTTCACGCCGGTGGAGAATTCCACCGAGATCCACGGCGAGGTACAGTTCGTCTGCGGTCAGTGCGGCGCCGATCTGACCCGTTTCCGCGGGCATTTTCTCGAGATGTCCTTTTAGCCGGGCCGGCGGCGGCCGGAGCGGACAAAAAAAGGCCGCCCCAAGGGGCGGCCTTTGCACGTTCTGTGATGAACGGTGGGGCGGATCAGACGCAACCGGTCGGCTTGGGCAGGCCGGCCATTTTGCAGGCGCCTTTGCCGGGGCCCGACGGGAACAGCTCGTAGATGCGCTTCAGCGGGAAGCCGGTGGTCTTGGAGAGGATACGAACCATCGGGGCGATGCCGTTCTTCTTGTAGTACTCCTGCAGGGCATCGATGACCTTCTGGTGCTCGTCGGTGATCTCGGCGATACCCTCAACGGTCTTGACGTAATCAACCCAGTTCTCGTCCCACTCTTCCTGACCCTTCAGCAGGAATCCGTCTTCGTCCACTTCGTAGTTTTTTCCCTTGTGCTCAATACTCGCCATGTGTTCCTCCTAGGCCAAAGTGTTAACTATTGGTGATGAATAAAAACCTGTGCGAAAAATCACCCGCTTCTTACTATAGGGGTTGGCTCTTGTCAAGTGCGCACCGGTTCTTTTTGGGTGAGCCGCGGTTCATTTTTTCCGCGCACCGGCGGTGCATTTTTCTCTGGTATCTTGCTGAGAAATTGAAGATAATGCCCGCTTTGCAGTCGACCTCCGGCCGGACCGGCCATTCTTGAGCGAAGGTGTATTATGCTGGATATATTAAGAAAAAACGCACAATCCATCGTTATTCAGGTGATCGTGGTGGTCATCGCCGTGGTCTTCGTCTTCTGGGGTGTGGGCACCAATCTCGGCGGCAACCCCAATGCCCTGGCCGTGGTCAACGGCAAGGAGATCGGCTATCGGGAGTTTCAGGAGAGCTACGAACGGGCGGTGGAATCCTACAAGCAGCAGTTCGGCGGCCAGTTGCCGCAGGAGTTCATCGAGAGCATCGGGCTCAAGCAGCAGGTGCTCAACCAGTTGATCCAGTCGGAACTGCTGCGCCAGGGCGCGGAAAAAATCGGCGTGCAGGTGCCCCCTGCAGCCGTGCAGCGGCAGATCAAGGAAATGGCCGCGTTCCAGGAGAATGGCCGGTTCAGTCTCGACCGCTACAAGGTGGTGCTCGATAACAACCGCCTGTCGCCGACGATTTTCGAAAAGGGCATCGAAAACGATCTGCTTGTCAGTCGGACGGTGGCGCTGGTCGGCGGGTTCGCCACGCTCTCCGACCAGGAGGTACGCAACTGGCTGGAGTATGCCGATCAGGAGGTGAAGATCGGCTTCGCCGCCTTCAGGAGCGCCGATCAGGTGGCGCGGGTCACGGTCGATGAGGCGGCGCTGGCCGCCTGGTATGAAGGCGCCAGGGAGCAGTACAAGCGGCCGCCGCAGTACAAGGTGCAGTACCTCTTCTTCCCCTTTGCCGAGGACCTGGAGCAGGCCAAGGTCAGCGACGAGGCGGTGCGGCGCCACTACGAGGAACATATTGCCCAGTACCGCACGCCGGAGCGGCGGCGGGCCAGTCATATTCTCTTCAAGACCCGCGAACAGGACAGTCCGCAGGTCAGGGACGGCAAACGGCGGCAGGCCGAGCAGGTGCTCGCCCAACTCGCCAAGGGTGGCGATTTCGCCCGTCTCGCCCGGGAGGTGTCCGAGGATGCCTCGCGCGACAAGGGCGGTGACCTGGGCTTCTTCAGCCGCGGGCAGATGGTGCCGTCGTTCGAGCAGGCGGCCTTCGTGCTGGAGAAGGGCGAGGTCAGCGGCATCGTCGAGTCGCCTTTCGGCTTTCATATTCTCAAACTGACAGACATCGTCGCCGAGCAGACCCGGCCGCTGGACGAGGTCGCAGCCACCATCCGCAGCGAACTCCAGCGCCAGGCGGTCAAGGGGGTCACCTTCAAGCGGGCCTCCACCGCCTACGAGGCAATCATCCGCGCCGGCAGCCTGGCCAAATACAGTGTGGCCAGCGGCGTCAAAATCCCGGCCACCGGGTTTTTCGCACAGACCGCGCCGCCCGCCGATGCCGAGGCGGTGGTGCGCGACCAGGCCTTCCTGCAGGCCGCCTTCGGCCTGCGCAAAGGGGAGCTGAGCTCCATCGTGGAAACCGCCGACGGCTACGTCATCGCCTACGTGGACGATGTCCGCGAGGCGGTCGTGCCCAAACTGGACGAGGTTCGCGACCGGGCCGTGGCCGATTTCAAGGCGGCCAGGAGCGTGGAGTTGGCCCGCGCCGCTGCCGAGGCCGCCCTCAAGGTGGCCAGGGAGAAGGGCACCTGGCCGGAAGGCACCGCGACGCGGGAGTCGGACTACCTGCAGCGGAGCGGACCGTCCGGGACCGTGCCGGCGCCGGTCCGCGACGACGCCTTTGCCCGGCTCGGTCAGGACGCCGTGCCGGAACAGGTGCTCACCGTGGGTACCGATTTCTATGTCTACCGGATCCTCGACACCCGCCTGGGCAAGAACCCGGCGGCCGCGGCGCAGCGGGCGAATCTCGAGAAGCAGCTGCTGGCCGCCCGGGAAAACAGGCTGGTGGCCGACTGGCTCAGCAAGTTGCGCAGCGACGCCAAAATCTGGACCAACAACGAGATGCTCAAGTGATGGTCCTGTCTGTCCCGGTTCCTGCCGGGGAACATTGCCCCTGGTTTGGCCGCGGTCTGCCTGCCCTCCGGCCGCGATGGTGAGCATGGCCTTGCCCACCCCTGCGACCAGGAGGAGCGCGGAAACCGCCCGGAGCACCGTCGATCTTCAGACCGTAGCCGCCCTGCCGGCCGGTGAGCAGCTCCTCCTGCAATTCATCTCTGTCATCTACGAGCCGGTTTCCATCGCCTTTCTCACCAAGTGCCTGGCCGCCCTCGATCCGCCCCCGGTGGCCAACCGCCGCCTCGGCGAGGGGGATGTGGGCGAGATGGTCGCCCGGCTCCGGCGCAAGGGGCTGCTCAACAGCAAGAACCAGTGTCCGCCCGTGCTGGCCGAGCAGCTCACCCGGCAGGCCGTGGCCAACCGTCGTTTCAGCCGTTTCGCCGCCCTGGTCGAAAAGGGGGCGCCGGTGGACTACATGCACGGCAAGTGGGTGACCCGCTGCTGGCGGGCCCTGCGTCAGTTCCGTATCGGCGTGTATGCCCAGGACTTCGACCGGCTCGACGAGGCCCTCGCCTTTCTCGAGGCCAGCTGCCGCCCCCACCTGCACACCGAGCCGCCGGCCGTGCTGGTCACCGCCGGCGCCTTTGACCCTGCCTGGTTCGGCAGCCTGCCGGGTTCACTTCAGTTTTTTCTGCTCGACCAGGTGATCCGCCACTCGCTGGAACGGCTGCTGCTCTACCCGGAGATCATCGCCTACCTGGAAAACACCCGGGCCATGACCGTGCCCGAGGACGAGCAGGTACCCTTTCACCGGTTGCTGGCCAGCTGTTACCTGCTGCAGGGCCGGCTGACCGCACTGCGCGAACTGCTCGAGCGGTTCCCGGAATCGTTCGCCGCTTCCGGGTTCACCGGCACCGCGGCCTTTCTTGGCGGCGACACCGACCAGGCCCTGCACCTCTACGACCAGGACCTGGCCGAACTGCAGCGCTACGCCGGCAGCGAGCCGAGCTTCTTTTTCGGCATCACCGGCCTGTTCTGCCTGTTCGCGCTCCTCGCCCGGGACGGCGAGGGGGACCGCGACCGGGTCCGCCAGGCGGTGGCCACCGTCCTGAAGCGGTGCAACGGCTGCCCGGAGGAGTTGTCCTTCCGCTTCCTCGACGCCGTGCTCCGCTCACCGGACGAGGTCATGCCGGACATGCTGGCGCTCACCGAAAGCCTGATGGCCGACGAGCGCTGCCTCACCTCGCTGGTGGCGATCATGTCGCTCTACTGGATGGGGGTGGATATCCCGCGGGACTTCCAGGACATCCTGCGCCACCTGCACGACCAGGCCATGCGCAACGACTTTCTCTGGGTGGCCATGGAGTCGGCCGAACTGCTTGCCACCCTGGACGTGAGCCAGACCGCCATGCGGCAGACCGCCTGTGACCTCGCCGACCGGCTCGACTGCCGTTTCCTGACCAATATCATTGCCCCGAACGCGGCCTGGAAGCAGAGCCTGGAGGAACTCATCGAGGTGACCCGGAGGATGCGGGAGCCGGAACAGACCACCCGCCTGTGCTGGCTGGTCGAGTACCGCGACGGCCAGCTCGAACTGACCCCCAAGGAACAGCGCCGCTCACTCACCGGCGAGTGGACCAAGGGCCGCACCATTGCCTTCAAGCGGCTGTTTCTCGGCAGGGAGATCGACTACCTGAGCAGCCAGGACCGGGAGATCTGCGCCGCCCTTCAGCAGGTGGAGATGCGCGAGGGCCGCAACAGCGGCTACGCCTTCGACCCCGGCAGGGCGCTGCCCGGCCTCATCGGCCATCCGGCGGTGTTCCTGCGCCGCTCACCGGAAACGCCGGTGGAGATCGTTGCCGGCGAGCCGGAACTGGTGGTGGAGCGCCGTGACGAGGCCCTGTTCATCCACTTCTGCCAGGACATCGGCGAGGGCGAGGTGGCGGTCTGGCCGGAGACGGCCACCCGCTTCCGCGTTATCCAGATCCGCGACGAACACCGGCGGGTGGCCAGGATCACCGGCCGCGACGGCCTGCTCGTGCCGATGGCGGCCAGCAAAAAGGTGCTTGCCGCCATCGGCAACATCGCCTCGTTCATGACCGTGCACTCCTCCATCGAGATGCCCGGCGAGGGGTTGCCGGCGGAGGCGGTGGACAGCGACGCCACGCCGCATGTTCACATCATCCCCTATGGCAGCGGCTTCCGCATCGAGATGTTCGTCCGCCCGTTCACCAACGGCGGCCCCTACCTCAAGCCCGGCGCGGGTGTGGCCAACCTGGTCACCGAGATCGACGGCCGGCGCTACCGCACCCGGCGCAATCTCAAGCTCGAGGAGGCCCGGGCGCGGGAGATCGAGGAGAGCTGTCCCATGCTCGACCTGGCCATCGACTACGAGCAGGAGAACAGGCGCGAGTGGCACCTGGTGGACCCGGAAGAGTGCCTGCAGGTGCTGCTCGAGATCGAGGAGATCCGCGATCGGGTGATCCTCGAGTGGCCGGAGGGGGAAAAACTCGCGGTCCGCCGCCAGGCCGGGGTCAACCAGCTCAACCTGAACATCCGCACCAGCCAGCAGGACTGGTTTTCCCTCACCGGCCAACTGGAGATCGACCAGGACGAGGTCATGGACCTGAAGACCCTGCTCGACAAGGTCCGGGAGAGCCGCAGCCGCTTCATCCCCATGGGCGAGGGACAGTTCCTGGCGCTCACCCAGGAGTTCCGCAACCGGCTGGAGGAGCTGATCCTCTACGGCAACAGCCAGCCGGGCGGCGACCGCGAGGTACGCATCCATCCGCTCGCCGCCATTGCCCTGGAAGAGCTGACCCACGAGGCCCAGACCACCGCGGACAAGGGCTGGCGCCAGCGGCTGCAGGCCATTGCCGATGCCCAGGACCTGACCCCGGTGGTGCCTTCCACCCTCAAGGCAGAGTTGCGTGACTACCAGCGGGAGGGGTTCGTGTGGATGAGCCGGCTGGCGCATCTCGGCGTGGGCGCCTGCCTGGCCGACGACATGGGATTGGGCAAGACCCTGCAGGCCATCACCGTGATCCTCAGTCTTGCCCACCAGGGACCGACCCTGGTGGTCGCGCCGACTTCGGTCTGCCTGAACTGGGCCACCGAGGTCCACCGGTTCGCGCCCACCCTGAACTTCCACATGTTTTCGGAGTTGAACCGCGACGCCCTGATCCCGTCCCTGGGCAAGTTCGACCTGCTGGTGACCAGCTACACCCTGCTCCAGCAGGAGATCGAACTGCTCGCCCAGGTGCAGTGGCAGTCCATCGTCCTCGACGAGGCCCAGGCCATCAAGAATGCGGCCACCAAGCGGTCCAAGGCGGCCATGCGCCTGAACGGCCGGTTCCGCCTGATCACCACCGGCACGCCCATCGAGAACCACCTGGGCGAGTTGTGGAACCTGTTCAATTTCATCAACCCGGGGCTGCTCGGTACCTGGAAGCAGTTCAACCGCCGCTTCGGCATCCCCATCGAGAAGTACCACGACCGGGAGGCGCGGCGTACCCTGAAGAAGCTCATCCGGCCGTTCATGCTCCGCCGCATCAAGTCGCAGGTGCTGGAGGAACTGCCGCCGCGCACCGAGATCACCCTGCGGGTGGAGATGGACCCGGCGGAAATGCGTTTCTACGAGGCGCTGCGCCAGCAGGCCATCGAGAATATCGAGGGCAGCAGCGAGAAGACCGGTCGGCACCTGCAGATCCTGGCCGAGATCATGCGCCTGCGGCGCGCCTGCTGCAATCCGAAGCTGATCAGCGACCAGGTGGACATCGCCTCGAGCAAGCTGCAGGTGTTCGCCGAGGTGGTCGAGGAACTGCTCGGCGGCGGCCACAAGGCGCTCGTCTTCAGCCAGTTCACCGGTCACCTGGCGCTCATCCGGGCCCATCTCGATGAACAGGGTATCAGCTACAAGTACCTGGACGGCACCACCCCGGCGCGGGAGCGGCAGCAGCAGGTGGAGGGATTCCAGGCCGGCGAGGGGGACCTGTTCCTCATCAGCCTGAAGGCCGGCGGCCTGGGGCTCAACCTGACCGCCGCCGACTACGTCATCCACATGGATCCCTGGTGGAACCCGGCAGTGGAGGACCAGGCCGCCGACCGGGCGCACCGCATCGGCCAGAAGCGGCCGGTCACGGTCTATCGCCTGGTCACCGCCAACACCATCGAGGAGAAGATCGTCCGCCTCCACCAGGAGAAGCGCGACCTCGCCAACTCCCTGCTCGAGGGTGCCGACGTCAGTACCCGCATCAGCGCCGAAGAACTGCTCGAGCTGATCCGCAGCGCCTAATCGTTTTCCTCACCCCCCATCCCCTTGAGCGGACCCATGACGCCGACCAGTCGGGCCGGTAGCCTGGGCAGACCGCTGACCAGCGACACCACCACCGCGGACGCGTACGGTATGGCCTGAATCGCCAGCATCAGCATCCACACGCGGGTGTCGAGCAGGCCGGCGTCAGGCCGGGCGAAGAGTATGCCGCCCACGGCCATGACCAGCGCGGTGGCAAACAACAGTTCCTCGCGGGCGTCACCCAACGCCTTGACAAAGGCATTGGCCTGGGCCTTCTTGGGCGTACGGAAGAAGCCGATGCGACGGGTGACGAAGCCGGTGACCATGGCCCGGGCGATGGTGTGCGACAGGGCCAGGCCGGCCAGCCCGGCGGCGAGGCTCTGCCGGCGGGTGGCCCCCAGCCGGCTGCGGTAGAGGAAGAACATCTTCAGGCTCTTGAAGACGAACAGGGCCAGGGGCAGGGCCGCGAACACCACGTGCGGCG
>Ga0265295_1004747_pt1 | contig 18036 bp, 16 predicted proteins | sample Munlansysbiofilm_FD_192503 | JGI IMG/M metagenome (GOLD analysis project Ga0265295, IMG submission 192503) | Leachate microbial communities from a municipal landfill in Southern Ontario, Canada - Methane capture system biofilm | ecosystem: Engineered > Solid waste > Landfill > Unclassified ...
GCTACCCATGGGCGGGGGTTAATTTGTGCCCCACTGTCCGAGGAGCGTTGTGCTGAACTCGACCTCGAGCTAATGGTAGGAACAAATACGGCGTTGCATCAAACGCCATTTACCGTATCGGTCGATCTAATAGGACAGGGATGCACAACCGGTATTTCAGCTTCCGACAGAGCTAAAACCATAAAGGCACTGGTTGACTCAAATACTAAACCCGAGGATTTAGGCCGTCCTGGTCATATCTTCCCTTTAAAAGCGCGCGACAATGGGGTGCTTCGTCGTGCTGGTCATACCGAGGCGGTTGTTGACCTTGCCCGTTTGGCCGGACTAAAACCGGGCGGGGTGCTGGTTGAAATAATGAATGACGATGGTTCCATGGCTCGTTTGCCTCAGCTTCTTGGAATAGCAAAAAAGTTTGACCTTAAAATTATTTCCATTGAAGATTTAATCGCTTATAGGCTAAAACTCGAAACCCTAACTGAAATGGGCCAACGGGTTAAATTACCCACAGCACATGGTGATTTCGAGGCGGTGGTTTTCAGACAAAAACAGCAGGGAGTCGAACACATTGCTCTGGTCAAAGGAACGTGGGAACCGAATGAGGGAGTACTCGTTCGTATGCACTCATCGTGTGTTACAGGCGATATTTTTCATTCGCAACGATGCGATTGTGGCAGTCAGCTGCAACTTGCTATGGAAATGATTGAGAAGGAAGGCAAGGGCGTGCTTGTATATTTAAACCAAGAGGGTAGGGGCATTGGTCTATTTAATAAGATTCATGCTTACAAATTACAGGAAGAAGGGTACGATACCGTTGAGGCGAATGTTATGCTTGGCTATCAGCCCGATGAGCGGGATTACGGTGTGGGGGCAAGCATCTTACGTGCTTTGGGGGTTCGTAAAATGAAGCTTTTGACTAATAACCCGGTTAAGCGGAAAGGTCTTGAAGGTTATGGCCTCGAGGTGGTAGAAAACGTACCACTTGAGGTTCCGCCATTAAGAGCTAACGAGTTTTACATGCGCACCAAGCGCGATAAAATGGGACATAACCTGGTGCTTTTACCGCCTACTCAACCCAAACAAAAATCTGACAAGCAGTAATTTTTATGATTGCTAAGGATTTAAGAATACTATATATGGGAACACCCGATTTTGCCGTTGAGCCGCTTAAACGGCTCACAGAAAACGGGTACAATATTGTGGGTGTGGTAACCGTCCCCGACAAGCCCGCAGGTAGGGGACAAAAATTAAGGATATCAGCCGTTAAGCATTATGCCCAGCAACAAAACATTAGGGTTTTACAACCCGAAAAACTTCGAGACCCTGAATTTATAAAACAAATTGAGGAGCTCAATCCCGACTTGTCTATTGTGGTAGCATTTAGAATGCTTCCCGAAATTGTATGGCGTATTCCTCGCCTTGGCACCTTTAATTTGCATGCATCTTTGCTGCCTGATTACCGAGGGGCCGCTCCAATTAATTGGGCCATTATTAATGGCGATAAGGTTACGGGGGTTACCACCTTTCTTATTGATAAAGAGATTGATACTGGAAATATTTTGCTTAGGCAACAAGTTGATATTGACGACAACGATTCTGCTGGTGATTTACACGATAAGCTTATGCTTGTGGGCGCCAATTTGGTTGAGAAAACCGTTATTCAATTAGCCGAAGGCAAAATTAATCCCATTCCACAGCACGAATTCATTGATAAATTACACGTTAGTCGGCCTGCACCCAAACTTTTTAAGGATACAACCAAGATTAATTGGAATGAACCCGCATCCAATGTACATAACTTTATTCGTGGTTTAAGCCCTTACCCAGCTGCATGGTGCCAGCTAACCAACGAGCACGGGGAATCTGTTTCTGTGAAAATTTTCAGAAGTGAACTGGTTAAAGTAGAGGGCAGTTGTAGCGATATGGGCAAAATTACTACCGATGGTAAATCCTTTTTGCATATAGCATGTAAACAGGGAACTATTGGCGTAAAGCAGCTACAGCTTGCTGGTAAACGCCGACTAGATATTACCGATTTCCTTTCGGGGTTTCGAGATATTAAGAGATATTGCTTTACATAATTCGTTGCCTACTGTTTCTATTTGGCTGGTTTCCTGCCTCTTAGGTATATTTTCTCGCCCTCGGTAGGTTCATAGTTGCTTTCTACACGGTTCCTACGGTACAGGTGTTTCAACTTAATACCATACATCTGAGAAATGCTGTACATGGTTTCACCTGCTTCAACTACGTGCACAGGATGATTTGGCTCTGCTTTTCGGCGTTTAGGTTGTATGTATAGTTCCTGTCCCTCTTTAAGCTTGTCGTCTTTATTAATTTCGTTGTACTTGGCAAGCTGCCAGGGCATTAGTTCAAATGCTTTAGTTAGCGATTTGTATGTATCCTCATTACTAACAATGATATACTTTATTCTGTTGCGCATATAAATTTTACGCTGGTTAAAAATATCAATGCTTATACTTCCTGGGTCAACAAGTTCGCCCATTCCTTGGGTTGGCGATGCTATTGCAATAGATATTCCCCTATCCAGCTGGTATAGCTTATTCTCTTCAATAATTCTTATTAGTTTCTGTGGATATTTTGGGTCGGTGGCATATCCTGCCTTACGAAGCCCTTTTGCCCAACCTTTATAGTCGGTTGGATCCAAATCGAATAGGAAAGCATACCGTCGGGCACCTCTTAAAAATTCAGAGTGATCCTGATACGATTTTTCGGCATTTCGATATTTTCTAAAGCACTCGTTCTTAGCATCGTCATCGTGATATATGCGGGAACCACTCCATGAGCTGTGGCATTTTATGCCAAAATGGTTGTTGGCTTTTACAGCCAATCGGCTATTGCCGCTTCCGCTCTCCAGTACTCCTTGGGCCAGTATAATGCTGGCAGGCACACCAAATTTCTCCATTTGTCGTTTGGCCAAATCCTGATACTGACTAATGTATTCTTGTTGCGTTGTTTGTGCATATATAAAGCATGTTGCTGCTACTCCCAATAGGAGTGTTAAAACTATTCTTCGCATTTTACATTCTATTTTTTTCAAAGATAACCTCTCAAATTTATTTAACCGTAAATTTTTAAATCTTATTACCTAATTTGGTTAGTATCGGCTAAAAAAACTTGCTAATAGTGCCACAACAGTATTTTTCGATTAAAATAAAGGGTAATACTTTAGAATATTTTATTTCTAATCTTTGATTTCTTTGTGTCCTTTTGTGAAATACAATCCTACAGAAAACTTAATCTATTAATCTTCTCTTGCCCAATGCATCAATAGTATAATCAATTTTGTATATTTGAGAACTCGTTAACATCAGGTTTTTATATTACAAAAACAACGTGCTATATGGAAAACAGGTCTTTAAACATTCAATATAAGGAGTATAGCAACACTAACGATTTGCCCGAAGAGTATAAACTATTGGCACAAAAAGCCAAGGAGGCAGTCAAAACAAGCTACTCGCCGTATTCAAAATTTGCTGTTGGTGCAGCGTTGTTACTTGAAAACGGTGAATTTATTTTGGGAAGCAATCAGGAGAATGGTGCTTACCCCTCTGGGTTATGTGCCGAGCGGGTTGCCCTTTTCTATGCAGGGTCAAAATACCCCAAGGTAAGGGTAAAGGGGTTGGCCATAGCTGCCAGCTTTAAGGGCGAACCTGTAAAGGAGCCTCTTCCTCCATGTGGGGCCTGCCGACAGGTTATGATGGAAACACAGGCTGTAGGCAAAGTTCCATTTCCGGTTATTATGGTTGGGGAAAATAGGGTTCTTGTAGTTGATAATGCCAAGTTCCTGCTACCTTTCAGCTTCTCAAATGTTTCCGATGCATCAAAATAAAGGGGTATAGTCCGCATTGTTCGTCCAACTTGTTAAAGATGAATGTAAATGCGGGTTACCCCAACATAGTTGCTGTCGGAGGCAGCAGTTATTCAAATGAATAATTGGGGGGGGGGAATACTAGGTGTTTTGTTTAACTATAGTTTAGCGGAAGCAAACTATTCGTACTTAGCTTTTTCTTTCAACTATTCGTTTTTTTTCTAGCCGCTTCCATAAAACATTTTCGGCAAAGCGGCTCGTAAATATCGGTTTCGCCAAGTACAACTAGCTTGTCCGTGTCCGATAGTCGATGCGAATACTGTGCTAAATCGCCACACTTCATACAAATTGCATGTACCTTGGTAACATATTCGGCACATGCCATTAGCTGTGGAATAGGGCCGAATGGTTTTCCCTGAAAATCCATATCAAGACCCGCAACTATTACCCTAACCCCTTGGTTGGCAAGTTTATTGCATACATTAACCAGGTTGTCGTCAAAGAATTGGGCCTCATCAATACCCACAACATCAACATTTGACGCCATCAGTAAAATATTTCCCGATGAAGTAACTGGCGTTGATGTTATTGAGTTTGAATCGTGCGAAACCACCTCTTCCAATGAGTATCGGCTGTCGATGTGGGGTTTAAAAATTTCTGTTCGTAGCTTAGCAAATTTAGCCCTTTTAAGCCGACGAATTAGCTCCTCGGTCTTGCCCGAGAACATTGAACCACAAATAACCTCAATCCATCCCTTGCGATTTCCATTAGCAACTGAATTTTCAATAAAAAGCATGGTAATAAATACAAATAATCTCGTTAGTTTTACAAAAGTAACTAAATTCTTAATTTTGCAGCCAGAATTTTATATTATATGCTATGAATAGTAAGAAAAATTTCAAGAAAACTATCGAACTTGTCCATGATGCAGAGCAGCTACTCAAGGTTGGTGCTGAAAAGGGTAGGCTGTCGGTAATTGAGCGCGATATACTTTTAGAAAAGTTGAGAGCATGTTATGAACTTATTCTTTTTGAGAGGGTTAACGAAGACACTCAATCCATGCAACACTCCCAGTCTATTAAGCATGAGACAGTTATTGCGCCTCCTAAGCAGCCTGAAGTAGCTAGTACAGTTATCGAAACGGCTTCCAAACCATCGAATTTGGAAATGGTAAATAGTGGCACCGAACCATTAGCGGAACTTGACGAGAAAGAAGCTGAAAAAGGTAGGGTTGAGGCGAGAGAATCTGAAAAAATCACTAAAAACAACGATTTTAAACCTGATGCTATTATCGACGATAGCCCAAGCGAGGAAAAAACGGAAGAGCTGGAATTCGTAGAATCTGAACCCACAATATCGGAAGATATCGTAGTAGATATTGAACCGAATAAAGGAAAAACCACGCTTGCTGAAAGGTATCAAGGAACGAAGAAGTTCAGAAACGAGACGCTGGGTAATGGGAAAAAGGATGTTGCCTCTGTACTAAAGGGTAAACCAATCTCCGATTTAACTAAGGCCATTGGTATTAACGACAAGTTTCTTTTTACAAAAGAACTATTTGCTGGTAATGCTGGACTATACTCTAAAACCATTAAAACGCTCAATGAATTTGATAGTATTAACGATGCCATAATCTATATTGAGGATAACTTTTCTTGGAACAACGACAATGAGGCAGCAAATCAGCTAATTGAATTGGTGCGCAGAAAACTATTGCATGACTAGTAAGCTATATATTGTTCCTACACCCATTGGAAATTTAGATGATATAACCCTTAGGGCTATAAAGGTGCTGAATGATTCGGACATTATTTTAGCTGAGGACACCCGTACTAGCGGAAAATTGCTGAAGCATTTCGATATAAAGGGGGCTCTTTGGTCGCACCATAAGTTTAACGAGCATCGCAACGTAGAGCATATCGCCGAGCGTATTGCCAATGGGCAAACCGTTTCTCTTATTTCCGATGCGGGTACACCCGGCATATCGGATCCTGGCTATCTTCTTATCCGCACTTGTATTGAAAAGGGTATTGAGATTGAATGCCTACCAGGTGCTACCGCTTTTGTTCCAGCTCTGGTGTGTAGCGGTTTACCATGTGACCGATTTATTTTTGAGGGTTTTTTACCACAGAAAAAAGGGCGTAGTAAGCGAATTGAGGCATTAAAAGAGGAACCGAGAACTATAGTTTTTTACGAGTCGCCTTACCGACTGATAAAATTGCTGCAGCAGCTATCCGATATTCTTGGCGATAACCGCAATGCGAGCGTATCGCGCGAAATATCTAAACTGTATGAGGAAACCGTTAGGGGCACGCTCACTGAGCTTACTGCGCATTTTCAGGAGAAAGAGGTTAAAGGTGAAATTGTTGTTGTGGTTGAAGGCGTTTCGAGTAAAGCCTCAAAAAAACACGAACCCATAGAATGAAACAGGCTCTTTGTGAATAATCCGATTTTTATTTCTTCATATATACCCGCATTAGTCATCAAATTTATTAAACATGAATGCAAATGGGGGTTATAGCCAAAAAATTAGCATGAATCATCACGGTTTTTTTGTATATTGATTTTGTGATTATTGCTTGCGAACCCCCCTTTTGCTCCCTATCTTTGTTATAAAACGTAATCGTATGATAGATTTTCCCAACGCAAAAATTAACCTTGGGCTGTATATTACCAGCAAACGGCCCGATGGTTTTCATAATATTGAAACGATATTCGTTCCAGTACCCACCTTATGCGATATTCTTGAGATTATCCCAAGCCCGAATTCTGGTAAACCACTTATTTTTTCGCAAACAGGGCTAACGGTTAAAGGCGATGTAGATAGTAATTTATGTGTTAATGCTCATCGTATCCTCAGTAGTCATACCTCTTTACCTAAGGTTTCAATGCATCTGCATAAACAGATACCAATGGGGGCGGGGCTTGGTGGTGGTTCGGCCGATGGTGCCTTTGCACTTAGAATGCTAAACGAGCTTGCCGATAATCCATTGCCTTCTTCGGATCTTAGCCAGCTAGCTCTTGAGTTGGGTAGCGATTGCCCGTTCTTTTTAGTGAATAAGCCCTGCTTCGCAACAGGGCGTGGCGAAATACTTAATCGGGTTAACCTCCCCATTAGTAATATGTTTATTATGTTGGTTAACCCCAATATACATGTAGATACGGGGCTTGCTTTTCGCAAATCGACCCCACAACTAGCTGCAACCAGCTTGGCTGGTATAGCCGAAATTCCATTGGAACGATGGAAAAATACCATCTCAAACGATTTTGAAAAGGGTGATTGTGCTCATCATAAACAAGTGAAGAGTATTAAGGATAAACTTTATGACAGTGGTGCCGTATATTGTAGTATGTCGGGGAGTGGAGGCACCGTTTTTGCTATTTATAGAGCTGAACCCCCTAAAGGATTATTTAACGAACCCTATTTTCTGAAAACTGTAAAAATGTAGTAAGCAATGCGCATGTCATCTTTTCGATATCTTATTGTTCTCGTTCTTCTTTTTGTTTTTTCTGGTGGATTATTTGCGCAGGTCGATTCAATACCCTCTGCCGAATGGATTAGTCGGCATAAAGATTCGCTCCGTAGCGAGCTGTTGAACAATAAGGAGGTTCATGGAGACTTTGAGCACTCTATTTTAGCAGCACTTATGTACTACCCAACGCTTAATGATACTCGTATAGCTTTTAAAGAGCGAAAAATTGCCACAACCATGGCGGCCAGGCCAAAGGTAAGTAGTATTTTTAAAAAAGCTGAGGATCGAAAGTACATCATCCTAATAAATACTAGACAAAATAGGCTAAAGGCACCATTACTTAGCAATGTGCCATTTGAAGCGAGGGTTGGCGTAATTGGTCATGAACTTGCCCATATTGTCGACTATAAACGGAAAAGCTTCATTCGAATTATTGGGAATGGTATCGCCTATGTTGTTAGCAATTCGTTTAAGCGTAATCTGGAGCATAAAATTGATAGAATTGCCATAAACAAGGGTCTTGGTGAGGGGTTATATCAGTTTCGACTATTCGTTGAGGAGGAAGCCAACACCACCGATAAATACAAGCGTTTTAAGGATAATATCTACCTTTCTTCAGCCGACATATCCAACCTAGTTAAGTCAATTAATAATCTTGCCATCGATAATTAGGGGGGGAAATACCATCAATTCGCAACTACAAGGCAATAAAAAGGAATTTGTTAATAAAAACAAACGATTAGTAGTATGGTTAGGTAATTTTTACTAATTTCATACCTGTAATTTTCATGGTTGTATTTTTCATTTAAACTATTTTATATGAATTTCTTTTTAAGTAATTTTATAAGTATTGTTGCTGCCGGAACAGCAGCAGCTCTACTCTTAAACCGATTTTTTAAAAATTCGGTTTTTGTTAAAATTGGTATAATTTGGCTAGTCAACCTGCTGTTTTTAATGTTTACTATAGGTGTAAAGTATAAGTTTTACGATGGGGATACATCGGTTAACTTGCTCATTACTATTGTGAACATTGTGTTTAGTGTTATTTGTTTTTATATGGCTTCAATTAGGGTTGTTCGTCCCCTGGCCAATATCGTCGAAAAACTAAACGAGCTAGCCAACGGCAATTTAGCTGTCGATATTGATTACCGGGGTATTAATCAGAAAGTTGATTTAGGTCAGATGATATGCGCAACCCAAAAAATTAAGGAGAATTTATCGAGGGTTGTGAGTGATATTGAAAACAATGTCGATAAACTTGCCATCTCAGGTGAAAACCTAAATGCTGTTTCACAAAAACTCTCCGAAGATGCTCTTTCCGAGGCCTCATCTGTAGAGGAGGTTTCGTCGTCGATGGAGGAAATGGCGGCAAATATTCAGCAGAATACCGAGAACGCCCAGCGTACCGATAATATTTCGAATAAGGTGTCGCAAGGAGTAAAAGAGGTGGGTTCGGCTTCAAAGGAGAGCTTGGTATCCATTAAAAATATTGCCGAAAAAATTAGCATTATCAACGATATTGCTTTTCAAACAAATATTTTGGCTCTAAATGCTGCCGTTGAGGCTGCCCGTGCGGGTGAGCATGGCAAGGGTTTTGCTGTGGTGGCTGCCGAGGTGCGAAAGCTAGCAGAGCGCAGTAAAATTGCTGCCGATGAAATTGTTTCGCTCGCCTCCACAAGTGTCGAGGTTACCGAAGGGTCGGCTAAACTTCTCGAAACCCTTATCCCCGACATTGGAGAAACCGCTAGGTTGGTACAGGAAATTACATCGGCAAGCATTGAGCAATCATCGGGGGCAAATCAGGTTAACAATGCCATTCAGCAGCTAAACCATGTTGTTCAGCAAAATGCCGAAGCTAGTCAGCAAATGGCACATAGTTCCGAAGAGCTAAAAACCTTTGCCGATGGGCTTAAAAAAACCATTCGCTATTTTAAGTATTAGGTAGTAACCAATTTACAAAAATAGATTATTGCTCGTTTACCCTTTGTAGGTAATGTTTGTTAGTACTCATTATTGGTATCGTATAATATGATTTGTTAATATTATACGATATTTTTTGTCCGATTATAGCACCTTGTTTTTAACTTGGCCCGTATTATTAACCCACATTATTCATCAAATTTGTTAAAGATGAATGCAAATGTGGCTTACCCCGACCTAGTTGAGCCCAATTTTGGGTAACAAAATTGGTTGTGAAACCTAGTCGCTGTCGGAGACAGCAATTATTCGAATGAATAATTGGGGATCGGATGAATATTTGGAGTTAATCCTCGAATTAAATTAAGTTTTTTGAAAAATAAGGTAGTTGGCATTACCCTATATGGCGTTTGTAAAATCGCTCGTTAAGTAGGTTAGCAAACCCTTTGTAAAACAAGTGATTAAATGATTAAGGAGTTCAATATTAAAGTGATACCGATGCTAAGCAGGATCAGCATGATAAAAAAGTGATGATTTGTTGCTTTAAACCTTTATTTAGTATATTTGTGAGCTTGTTATCCTGCATTATTCATCAAATTTGTTAAAGATGAATGCAAATGCGGGTTACCCCGACTTAGTTGAGCCCAATTTTGGGTAACTAGATTGGTTGTGAAACTTAGTCGCTGTTGGAGACAGCAATTATTCGAATGAATAATTGGGGTTATTATTGAAATAATAGTAAGAGTTGCGGAATGGGTAGCATTCATGTGTATACATAGCTGTTTATTCCGTTGTTGTTTTTTATAAACGGATTGGGTTGCCCGTTTTTTATCCGTTTTTTTAATTTATGGGAGTATTTATAATGATTCAATTATCAACTAAAAATAATAATCGATGAAAATTTTAGTTTGTATCAGCAACGTGCCCGACACTACTACAAAGGTTAAGTTTGCTGAAAATAATACCAAATTCGATCCAGCAGGTGTACAATGGGTTATAAATCCTTGGGATGAGTTAGCGCTTACACGTGCTCTTGAGCTAAAGGATAATTCTTCAGCTGGAGTTGCAAGCGTTACCGTAGCGCATGTTGGCCTAGCCACGGCAGAACCAACCATTCGTAAAGCGTTGGCCATTGGTGCCGATGATGCAATTCGGGTAAACCTCGAGGCCACCGATGCGTATCAGGTTGCTGCTCAGCTAGCCGAGGTAATTAAAAACGAGCAGTTTGATATAGTACTTTGTGGTATAGAATCGAGCGACTTTAATGGCTCTACCGTAGGTAGCATGGTTGCTGAGTTTATTGGATACCCATCTGTTTCTGCTGTCTCTGGCTTAAATATTGAGAATGGACAATCGGTAATTACCCGCGAAATTGATGGTGGTAAGGAAACCGTATCTGTTCCCTCTCCATTTGTTGCCATTGTGCAAAAAGGTATTGCTAAAGAACCCAGAATTGCTGCCATGCGTGGCATAATGCAGGCTCGCAAAAAGCAGATTAAAGTGGTGGAACCCATTGCAGTTGATGCACTAACCGAGGTGGTTAGCTTTGAGCCTCCACAACCACGCGCTAAGTGTGTATTTGTTGATGCTGAAGATCCAAAGCAGCTTGTAGATTTACTTCAAAATGAAGCAAAGGTTATTTAATTTATTGTTAATCAGATTAAAACACACGATATGTCAGTATTAGTTTTCACTGAAAATTGGGAAGGTAAATTCAAGAAACTTTCTTTTGAACTTGTTTCCTACGCCGCTAAGGTTGCAGAAATGCTAGGTACTACAGCAATCGCCCTCTCAATTGGCGATGTTGCCGATGATGAGCTTTCTAAACTTGGAAATTACGGCGCAAAAAAAGTAGTAAACCTTAAAAGCGAAGCTTTAAAAATACTCGATAGCCAGGCATACACTGCTGCCATAGCCGAGATTGTTGAAAAAGAAGATGCTAAGGTTGTTGTTTTTGCCAACAATAATATGGGCAAATCAATTGCACCACGCCTATCTGTAAAGCTTAAGGCTGCTGTTGGTTCTGGCGTTAGCAAGCTGCCGGTCAGTACCGAGCCATTTGTGGTTTACAAAAGGGCTTACTCTGGTAATGCTTTTGCTAACGTTGCTCTTAAATCGGATATAAAAATTTTGACCCTAATGCAAAACTCTTTCGACCTAGCCGAAACTGCCAACGAGGCAAGTATTGAGGCTGGCTCGGTAAGCGTTGACGGTGCAATGGTTAAAACGCAAGTTAAGGATGTACAAAAGCAAACGGGCAGATTACTGCTTACCGATGCCGAGATTGTTGTAGCTGGTGGTCGAGGTATGAAATCGGCCGATAATTGGGCACCCCTTGAGGAACTTGCAGAAGTTCTTGAAGGCGCAACGGCTTGCTCACGTCCAGTTTCCGATGAGGGATGGCGTCCTCACGAAGAGCATACTGGTCAGACGGGTAAAATTGTGGCTCCAAACCTTTACTTTGCCATTGGAATTTCGGGTGCAACCCAACATCTTGCAGGGGTAAGTTCATCAAAATATATTGTTGCTATAAACTCCGATAAGGATGCACCAATTTTTGATGCCGCACAATACGGTATTGTTGGCGATGCTGCCAAAGTGCTACCTAAACTTGTGGAAGCAGTGAAGGAGGCGAAAGCGAAGTAACGGGGAAAATGTTAAATGATGAATGTAAAATGTAGAAGTTTTGAAAATCGTTGAACCTAAGAAGTATGATTTAGAGGAGAGATTAATTTTATTTGCTCTTTAAGTTCTTGAAATTTCAGAGACTCTAACCAAAACATATGCTGGCAATCACATCTCAGATTAAATTATAAGGAGTGGTACATCACCTGCATTAAATTATGGTGAAGCACAAGCAGCAGAGTCAATAAAAGAATTTACCCATAAAATGGGGATTGTTTTAAAAGAGCTCCGCGAAACTAGAGTGTGTCTGAAAATAATAATCCGTAAGCCATTGGCTTCTGATATTGTAGCTGCCCAAAAGTGCTTAAATGAATGTCAAAAATTAATTGCCATATTTGCCAGCAGCATCAAAACTGCAAAAACAAAAATATAAAGAAGGCGTAAGGTTTTCCGATTTACATTTAGTATACTAAATTCATCTTTTTACATTCAAAAAACAAACAACTATGAATCAAATTATATTCGGCATAGCCCTGTTCATAACCCTTGCAATTTTTGCGTTTACAACATGGCGTTACGTAAGAATTTTTATGCTTACAAAGCCAGCTTTTCCCGTTCGTAATTTTGGCAAACGCCTTGGTATTATGATGAGGGTTGCCATTGGCCAAACAAAAATGTTTCGCAAACCCACTCTTGGTTTTATCCATGCCCTTGTATTCTGGGGTTTTTTGGTAATTCTTGTGGGCAGCATCGAGATGGTTATCGATGGGCTATTTGGCGTTGAACGTTCGTTAGGCTGCTTAGGCTGGTTTTATGATCTTTTAATTGGTATAGGCGATATCTTTTCGGTAATAATTGGTGTGGCAATTCTAATCTTCCTTTCGCGCAGGCTGTTTATGAACGTTAAGCGTTTCGAGGGGATTGAAATGAAGCGCATCTCTCATATTGATGCCAGTATTGCGCTTACCATAATATTTTTACTGATGGTATCACTACTCGGGTTGAATGCCAGTTACGTGGCAAAGCAAACCTTATTAAATGCTGAAATAATAGGTGTCTTTCCTATTGGGGCAATTGTTGCAAAAGTGTTTAGTGGTGCATCGTATGAAGCTATTCATATTTTTCACGAAATTTTCTGGTGGTCGCATATCCTACTAATATTTGTATTTGCAAATATTCTGCCTTACTCTAAACACTTCCATGTGTTTATGTCGGTACCCAACGTTTTCTTATCGAGGTTAGAACCTCTTGGCAAATTGCCAAACATGGATAGTGTTACCCGCGAGGTAAAGCTGATGATGGATCCCGAAACGGCCTATGCTGCCGAACCTGAGGATACACCCGATGAACGTTTTGGTGTGCTTGATGCTGAGGATGCTTCATGGAAAAGTTACCTCGACTCACTGTCTTGTACAGAGTGTGGAAGGTGTACCGAGGTTTGCCCAGCCAATATTACAGGGAAAGAATTATCGCCTCGTAAGGTGATGATGGACCTTAGGAGTAGGATGAAAGAAAAACGTGATGGTCTAATTAAAGAAGGTAAAGAGTTTTCCGATGGTAAATCGCTTGTTCGCGATTACATTAGCGAGGAGGAACTTTGGGCTTGCACCACCTGTAATGCTTGTGCTCAGGAGTGCCCCATAAACATCGATCATCCTAAGTTTATTGTTGATATGCGCCGCTACCTAGTAATGGAAGAGGGTTCAGCTCCAGGCGACTTGAAAACAATTTTCAACAATATTGAGAATAATGGGGCTCCCTGGCAGTACTCGCCGGATGATAGGCTTGTGTGGGCTGAGGACTTAGAGATGAATAAGATATGATAAGGCTTTTGCATTCCGATACGAATATGAAATGTAAAAGTGATAGTAAAGAATGTAAAAGTTAAGAATTTACACTATGGAAACCATTAAAATAAGTGTGCCTGTAATGGCCGACCTGTTTGCTAAGGGCGAAAAACCTGAGTACCTGTTTTGGGTTGGCTGCGCCGGCGCATACGACGATAGGTACAAAAAGGTAACGAGGGCGTTTGTAAAAATACTAGCACACCTAAATATTAGCTACGCGGTGCTTGGTACAGAGGAAACTTGTACAGGCGACCCCGCCCGTAGGGCTGGTAACGAAATGCTTTACCAAATGCAGGCCATGCAGAACATCGAAACGTTTAAGATGTACGAGGTAAAGAAAATTATTACTATTTGCCCTCATTGCTACAATATTTTTAAGAATGAATATCCCGATTTGGGAGGTAATTATGAGGTGATAACCTATGTAGATTTTCTCGATAAGCTAATTGCCGATGGTACGCTTAAGCTTGATATTAGCAAGTTTGCCAACGACCGCATTACCTTTCACGACCCTTGCTACTTGGGGCGCGCCAACAATATATACGATGAACCCCGCCGAATACTTAAGGCGCTAACAACAAACCTTATTGAGATGGAGCGAAATAGAAGTTTTGCATTGTGTTGCGGTGCTGGTGGCGGACAGATGTTTAAGGAGGCCGAAAAAGGTGATAAAGAGGTGTTTATTGAGCGCACAGAGGATGCATTAAAAGTAAATCCTCAAATTATTGCAACCGCTTGCCCGTTCTGTATGACCATGATGACCGACGGCATAAAGTACAAGAATAAGGAGGAAGAAATTAAAAATTACGATATTGCGGAGCTAATCGCGCTATCGATAGGATTATAACACAACTTAAATAAGCTAACTATAACCAATTAAAACATGGAAAGTGTAAAAATGAAAAGTGGTGAATTTCTTGTAAAAGATCTTGACCCAAAGGATATATTTATTCCAGAAGAATTTAACGAGGAGCAGCTGATGATTGCTCAAACATGCCAAGATTTCCTAGATACTGAGGTACATCCTAACCTCGATAAAATTGATACTGGCGACAGGGAGTTTATGAAAAGCATTCTGCATAAAGCAGGTGAACTAGGCATGTTGGGCGTTGCTGTTCCTGAGGAGTTTAATGGGTTTGGACAAGATTTTGTAACCCAAATGCTTGTGGCCGAAATTACAGGTGCTGGTTACTCTTTCTCGGTTGCATTTCAATGCCACTGCGGAATTGGAACAATGCCCATTATGTACTACGGAAATCAGGAGCAACGCGAGAAATACGTTTCGCGCCTTGCCACTGGCGAGCTAATTGGAGCGTACTGCTTAACCGAGCCAGGTGCTGGTAGCGATGCTAACTCGGGTAAAACATCTGCAACGCTTAGTGAGGATGGCAAGCATTATATCCTAAACGGACAAAAAATGTGGATTACCAATGGTGGTTTTGCCGATACCCAGGTAGTTTTTGCAAAAATTGATAAGGATAGAATTTTAAGCGCATTTATAGTTGAAAGCGACTGGCCAGGCGTAGTTATTGGTCCCGACGAGGATAAAATGGGTATCAAGGGCTCGTCAACTACCCAAATATATTATAATGATGTAAAGGTTCCTGTTGAGAACATGATTGGTGCTCGCGGTGAGGGGTTCCGTATTGCTCTTAACATTTTGCACATGGGGCGTATGAAGTTGGGATCCAACGTAATTGGTGCAGCAAAACAAACCATCACCGATTCTGTTCGCTATGCCAATGAGCGCAAACAGTTTAATACGCTAATTTCAAGCTTTGGTGCCATCAAGCATAAATTGGCACAGATGGCAATCAAAACCTTTGCTCATGAATCGGCAATTTATAGAGTGAGTAAGGATGTTGATGGAATGATAAATAAATTTAAAGCCGAAGGACGCGATCAGGGTCGTGCAGCAATTGAGGGTATTAGCCACTATGCTGTTGAGGATGCTATCCTTAAGGTTTGGGGTTCCGAAATGCTCGATTTTGTTGCCGACGAAGGTGTTCAAATTCATGGTGGTATGGGTTACTCGGCCGAAATGAACGTTGATCGTGGTTATCGCGATTCTCGTATTAACCGTATTTTTGAGGGTACCAACGAGATTAATCGCCTATTGGTTGTAGAAGCTGCTACCAAACTTGCTAAGAAAGGGGAGTACAACCTTTTCGAAATGGCAGAAGAAATTCATAGTAACCTAGATAGTATTACTGACGGTAAAAAAGGTGACGAGAGCTATTTTGAAGAGAAACGCAGGTACATTGCGAATTTCAAAAAGGCTATTATGCTTACCATCGAGAGTACAACGCAAGCGCTTGGCCGAAAGTTTATGAACGAGCAGGAGGTTGTAAATAACCTGGCCAATATGATTATGGAGCTGTACGAGGTTGAATCGATGGCCCTAAGAATTGAAAAGCTAGAAAGCCTTAACCAGAATAAGGAGGTTTATAAGGATATGCTCGATGTATTTGCTTACGATACAGCATACCTTATTTACAAAAATGCCGCCGATGCAATTTATTCAAGCATTGAGGGCGAAGAGACCGAAAAATTGCTAGAAGGAATTAAAACATTAACCAGCGTAGCGGGTATTAACGTTATGCAGAAACGACGCAATGTTGCTAATGTTTTAATTGAAGAAAACCAGTATAAGTTTTAAAATCATACAGCAATACAACAAAAAACCAGCGCAACGCGCTGGTTTTTTTGTGGTTATAGATAATTATTTTTTTAATAAATCCCTTATCTCGGTAAGTAAAATCTCTTCTTTTGTTGGTACAGGTTCAGGAGCGGGATCGGGGGCAACGGGAGCCTCCTCCTTCTTTCTCTTGGCTTTGGCTATATTTAGCGCCTTAACTAGCATAAATACTGCAATGGACACAATCAAAAAATCGAAAACAACCTGAATAAAACTACCGTAATTAAGTGTTACCGCAGGGGCTGTTTCTGTGGCTTTTTGTAGCACAACTTTTAAATCCTTAAAGTCAACCCCACCAATCAGCAAGCCTATTGGAGGCATAATAACATCGTTAACCATGGAGGTTACAATTTTACCAAAGCCTGCTCCAATAATGATACCTACCGCCATGTCGACGACGCTACCCTTAATGGCAAACGTTTTAAACTCTTTAACTACTCCCATTATTTAAAATTTAAATGATACGCCTAAACCAAATATCTCTTTAAATTGAACACGCGGGAATGATTCAACTACACCGTCAACCTCTTTAGCAATATCAATCTTGTCGTCGTAAATTAGGTGAGTGTTAAGGTTAATATTCATATACTTATTAACTTTAAAAGCAACTATATTTTCCCAGTTAACAACAATATTTTGTGGTTTTTCTAGGTAGTTTGAGAAAAGGTCAAGTTTTGAGGTGATAGAAATGTTCTTTAAAAAGTCTTGCGTAAAATCACCTTTTGAAAAAATAAACCTTACATATCCCCCAAACTCATTCAGGGTCTTTTCTCCTTCTTCTACTCCAAATGCACCCACACTATAGAAACGCTCATCGTTTACTATGGTCATTTTACCGGTTATTGGTGCAGCAAACATGCTGAAATAGTCATTGGGCTTATAGTCAATACCAATAGCTGCAATTATGTAGGCCGGAGCGAATGCATTCGATATTACATCTTTGGTTCCATCGGCATTGTAATTGTAACCCTGTGTCATTTGCGACTTAAAGTTAAAAAGACCAGCATAGTAGAGGTTATTGTATGCCTTGCGACCAAATTTTGAAAGGATGTCAATCTTGTCATCAGTTTTTCTAAATTCTGAATCCTCCTGTTTCAACACTCCATAACCTAGGTCAAAAGAGTTGTCCCACGATAGGTTACCTTTCTTGTAGTTGGCAAAAAGGCTAAAAACTCCATTAACGGCGAATGAACCTTCGCCACCCGCTGCCCAGTTAGCAAGTGCGGTTTGAGCAACGTTAACTCCCGCTATACCGCCAGTTTTCCAGCCTGATAGCGAATCTGCATTTTGTTTTAATAAAACCTTTTCAGCCTCGGTTACCTGTGAAATTGCTGAACTGCTAAAAATACATAGTACCAAAGTAGCGATGAATGTAAATTTCGTTCTCATTATAAATTTATGGTTTTGTTATTATTAATTGTACAAAGTTATAACCACTTATCGAAATATTCTACTCTTTAATTATAAGAATTCACTATTGTCCGGTAAAAACAAAGTTAAACATTATAGATTCTTCGCTTCACTGCGTTTCGCTCCGAAACGTATGTTCGGCAAAACCGTTGAAAATAGAAATGGCTTTGTCAATGACAAATGTTTAGTTTTTAGGGGAGGGCTTGGCTAGCGGCTTCGCCGCTAGCCAAGCCCTCCCCT
>Ga0265295_1004748_pt1 | contig 18034 bp, 12 predicted proteins | sample Munlansysbiofilm_FD_192503 | JGI IMG/M metagenome (GOLD analysis project Ga0265295, IMG submission 192503) | Leachate microbial communities from a municipal landfill in Southern Ontario, Canada - Methane capture system biofilm | ecosystem: Engineered > Solid waste > Landfill > Unclassified ...
TGGGGACGGATATGGATACCGTCCCCAGGCAAGATCTTATTTTAATATGCCCTTTTCCTTCCAGAAGCGCTCGGCACCTGGATGAAGGGGGGTAACGATTCCATTGACGCCCGCTGCAATACTCATCTCAGCAAAGGTCTTTTTCTGGCCAACCATGTGTTTGAGGCCATCGTCAGAGTAAATAATGGAGAGTATCTTATAGACCGTGTCCGCAGGAACCTCTGAACTTGCAACCCAGAGGGTCGAATCCTGGAATGTAGGTGTGTCAACGGTGACACCCTTATAGGTATTGGCGGGAATGAGAAATTTTTTAAAGTAAGGGTATTCAGTGTAGAATCCGCTGTCAATGGCATCCTGGTCAAGGTTGATAAGTTCGATATCGTTGGTCTGGGCAGCCATGATCACGGCACCGGTTGGATAGCCTACAAGCAACCAAAAGGCATCCAGCTGATTGTTGCCAAATGCCTGGGACGCATCATCATAACCCATGGCATTACGTTCGATTTTATCCCACACCTTCATATGGTTGAAAAAAAGATCACAACTTGCAAAGGCACCTGACCCTGCATTACCAACGCCGACTTTTTTCCCCACAAGGTCTTTTACACTTTTAATACCTGATCCCTTTTTCACAACAAGCTGGGCAGGTGCTCCATACAGATAGGACACGGCAAGAACATTCTCATATTTAATGGAATCGTTCTTCAATTTTCCATTACGGCCTTGCCATAATTCGCCCGAGTAAACAACGCTCATCTGCTGGCGGTTGGCGTTAGTCTTTCTAAGATTCTCAATTGAACCTCCAGATGACTGGGCCTGAATCCTGAATTCCTTCACATCTTTAAGGGGTTTGTACACCTGAATTGCATTTGCAACCACCTGAAAGGTACCTCCGGCAGGCCCACCGCCAAAGACAATCCTCTCCCTTGCAAAGGCAGACTGGGTAAAAAGCATGGATGCACCTAGGAATAAAACAACGGCAAGACTGGCTACGATCTGTTTGCGTCCCATAAAATCCTCCTGTTTGTTGTAAAACTGAGCCGGTTGTTGATCAGATTGATGATCATTTTGGGTTTGGGAACTAAGGAGATACACCTCCATTTGAACAAAGTAGCAGTAATGGCACCAAGGAACAATGGGGAGATTTCTGATTTTTCTGTAGGAAATTTTCTTACTTTTGAAAATGGGTAACGAATTTTTTTATTAGAAACAGCTTTTAGTTGTTAGCGATTAGTTAACGGCTAAGGGCTATCGTGTTTCATCGTTCGTTGTGTCCGTAAGGACGTGTGGATTATACAAAAACAGGTGAAGAATGGCGGGTATTGGGTGTTGGGTATTAGTTGCTGGGTAGTAACACCCAAAACCCAGTACCCATTACCCAGTACCCAGCAACTACTTTTTCATACAAACAAAGCCCCTGGAGAAGGCCGTTACGGGCTTCTTCAAGGGCTTTAGTCTAACTTGTCTGTGCAGAAAAATCCTTGTGTGAGAAGGATTAGTCCTCCTCTATAACGATGGCACCTTCCTCACATACTTCAACGCAGCTCTCGCAGCCCATGCACTCTTCGGCATTAACAGGCACGGACTTCTCGTTCTGCATCTCAAAAACCTCTACAGGGCATACATCAACACACTCTTCACAACCAACACACTTTGACTCATCAACAATTGGATTAAAAGCCATTTTTTAAAGCCTCCATAAAAAAAATTAACATTGAACGTAAAGTCTATTATAAATAACACTAACAAGAGCGCCTATTATAACAGGTAACCCATCAAATCAAGCATTTTTATTCTTCACATGAACAAAGCAAATGGGAATTTCTCCTCCTTTGCCCTGGATCAGTCTGTTATTTCTACCCTTTTGTACCGAAGGGCAGAATATATCATCCAACCCACTGCCTGAAAAAAGATAGAGCTGAATATCAGCCCAAAAGGCACAGCCGTCATCTGCCTCTATCAGTTGTTTTCCATCCCTGGCCTTACCAAGAACAGCGTCCTCGATGACCTCGTTTAAACGACTTTTCCAGGAATCTGCCTGGTCACATGACCCTTCATGCACTTTAAAATTACCAATGTCAAGGACCTTTGTAGACTTTTTTGCCGTTGATTTAAAATAATCCAGAACGGCAGGGCTTGTACTGACGGGGAGAAAGAGCTCATCATGATTTGAGATCTCCATTCTTTTTTTAAAAAAACAGCCCCACGATAAAATCCTCTGTTCTGTCATTGTACCACCCCTGTCAATCTCCTGAACAAAATGGTCCCCCGGAAGAGCTGGGCTATCAGCAAGGGGCAGGCCATTGCCCTTCAGGGCTGAAAAAAGAGCGGCCTCCTGTTTGATGATGGAGGTAAACCCCTTATCAATCTGATCGGTCTCACAGTCAGACTCCTGGGCCATCCTTAAAAAAACAAGGGCTTTTACAAAAGCCTCCTGGAACTTATCAGATTCGGAGTTTGGCTCTGCTCCAAACCCGGCACCCCTTTCAATGGAAGATTTAAGGGTGGAAATTCCGGAGTCGCTTGTAAAATAGGGGGTGTCAGGCACACGGGTTTTCAGCTGCCCTGCCCTGCCCCGGTTGATCTCTGCCCATTGACGATAATCCTCTACCATGGCAAGGGCTGAGCCGACCTCCTGGTCGGACGGCCGAAAAACCTCAACGGCCGGGTTCTGGGATATGTTTTTTTCTGGCCTGCTGACGCTTAAATGGCAGAACCCCTTAAAACAGGTCAGCATTGCCGTCATATCCTCTTGGGTAACATGGGTAAAGGGAAAAAACAGAGGTTTCATTTATTTAAGTCTCACATTTAGGTCATGCTTTTTTGTCATTAATCTGACCACCAAGGGCCTTGATTTCGTCTCTGAGTCGATCTGCAAGGGCAAAGTCCCCGCACGCCCTGGCAGCCGTCCGCTTTTCAATGAGGTTGGAAACCTCGCTGGGAACTTCGCAGGTGACTTCGTCCCCGGGCTTAAATTCAAATATATTCAGCACCCGGTCTATATCCCTGAACATGGCCAGAACCCTTGCCGCACCTTCTTGATCGATGCGGTTTTCGGCCATGAGAGAGTTCAGGGTTTTAACCCCTTTGAATAACACTGCAAGCACTCCTGAAATTTTCAGATCATCGTCCATGGCGCTGACAAATCCATGGTGAATCTCATGGAGAAGCTGGGAAAGCTCTTCAAAGGGTTTGTCACCCCTGACTCGGTACAGGGCCTGGATAAAGCGATCAAACCGGTCAAGGCCTCTTCCTGCATCATACAGAGCCTCGCTTGAAAAGGTAAGGGGTTTACGATAGTGGCAAGACAGCAGCAAAAACCTTACAACCCTTGGTTCCCAGCCAAGTCGCTTAAGAAGAGCAAGGTCAATATTGCCGAGGCTTTTTTCTTCAAAACTGCCGTCATAAATGATACTGTCGCAGTGCATCCAGATCCTTGCAAGGGGTTGTCCGGTAAGGGCCCTTGACATGGCATTTTCGTTTTCGTGGTGGGGAAACAGTAGTTCTTTTGAACCCGTGTGAATGTCAAAACCCGCACCAAGATATTTCATGGAAAGGGCCGTACACTGAAGATGAAGGGATGGTCTTACATTGCCCCACTTTGTTCTGACGCACACCCCCCTCTTAAGCTCAGAAAGCCCTACCCTTTTTAAAAGGGTAAAATCCCTTGGGTTGTCCTTGGCATAATCATCCAGATCAACGGTTGCCCCCACCCTTATCTTGTCAAGGTCTACTCCTGAAAGAGAGCCATATCCCTCAAGGCTTGAAATATCAAAATAAACAGAGTTGAGCTTTTCATAGGCAAATCCCTTTTCAACGAGACCTTCAGCAACGGCTACCATTTCTTGAATATTTTCAGACACCAGGGGGTAAGCCTGGGCCGGCCTTATCCCCAGGCGGTTGAGATCACCTTTAAATGTTTCAATGTGGGGGCGTGTAAATTCAGAAACCGTCAAGCTTTCATGTTCAGACCCCTTTATGGTCTGATCATCGAGGTCGGTTATATTTACCACATGGTTGACGCTGAGTCCCCGGTATTCAAGGTAGCGTACCAGAAGATCCGTTGCAACAAAACGTCTTAATCGGGTCGGGTCCATGGGCTTATGAACCGTTGGTCCACAGGTATAAATGGATGCCTTACCCTGGGCCTTTGGTTGAAACGGCTCACAGCTGCGGGTCAATGTGTTGTAAAGTGACAGGTTTATATTGTCCTTGACCTGGAAGAGGGATGTTGAAAGATAGCGTTCTCCCCCGTCGGGGAAAATCACCACAACCGTGCCCTTTTTGATCTTCGCTGCCTCGGCCAGGGCAACGGCCATGGCGGCCCCGCTGCTCATACCAACAAAGAGCCCCTCTTTTTTTGCCAACATTCGGGCAGTTTCAAAGGCGGTTTCATCGTCGATGTTTACCTTTTCATCCAGTCTTTTTTTGTCAAAAAGATCCGGTATATAAGATTCCTTCATGTTCTTAAGGCCCTGAATCCCGTGGCCGAGGTAGGGTTCGGCAGCAATGATCCGTATCAGGGGATTCAGCTCCTTTAACCGCCGGGAGATTCCCATGAGCGTTCCGCTGGTTCCGAGCGATGCAACGACGCTTGTGACCCTTCCGCAGGTCTGCTCCCAGATTTCAGGGGCCGTTGTTCTATAATGGGCAAGCCAGTTGGCAGGGTTGTTGTACTGGTCGGTCATGAAATAGACGTCTGGATTTTCCCTGGCAAGGCGGTATACCTCTTCGATGGCGCCGTCTGACCCGAGGTGACCCGGGGTAAGCCTTATTTCAGCTCCCCTTGCCCTGAGAATGCTCTTTCTTTCCTGACTTGCCGATTCAGACATGGTCAAAAGCAAAGGATAGCCCTTGATCGAACAGATCATGGCAAGACCAATCCCTGTGTTTCCGCTGGTAGCCTCGATCACCGTTTTTCCGGGACAAAGCTCGCCGCTTTTTTCACCCTGCTCGATCATGGACAGGGCCGCCCTGTCCTTGATGGACCCGCCGGGGTTTAAATACTCTAGTTTGGCAAAAATAGTGACCCCTGGAACGGGATTCATATGTCGTATTTTAACCAGGGGTGTGTTGCCGATGGAATCAATAATTGAATTGGTCATTTTTCGTTATCCTCTGTTACCGGGATGCATCTTGAAAGTATAAGGATCTGAATGGGACTCAACAAGATCAATACCAAGACGTTTGTTCATCCCTGACACTATTGCATTGAATACTTGTTCCGGGGTTTTGCCTGCATCAATCACAAGAAAGCGGTCCCGTTCTGCAGCGGCAAGGGCAAGGTATCCCTTTCTTACCCGCCGGTGGAATTCCAGGGCCTCCCTTTCAAACCGGCTTTCGTCAAAGGATCTTGCACCGTCTGCCAAAGCTTTTTCTGTTCGTGCAAGGCCTGTTTCAGGGTCAAGGTCAAACAAAATGGTGAGGTCGGGCCTTAAATCCTTTGCAACCACGGAATGAACAATGTCGATCAGCTCTTTGGAAATTCCCCGGGCCGCCCCCTGATAGACTGTTGTGGCATCGATAAACCTGTCACAGACAACAGTTTTACCCGAGGAAAGGGCCGGAATAACAACCTCGGAAAGATGCTGGGCCCGGTCTGCCCCGTAAAGAAAAAGCTCACACAAATCGGACATCTCGTTATTTTCGGGATTTAAGAGAATAGTGCGTATTGCCCTTCCAATGGCTGTGTCTCCAGGTTCTCTTGTGACAACGGTTGGATATCCGTTTTGGCATAGCAGGCTTGCCAACCGCTTCAACTGAGTCGTCTTACCTGAACCTTCAATCCCTTCAAGGGTGATAAACATAAGCTGCTCCTGACTTTACTTGACATTTTAATCTTAAAATGGCTTTATACAGCAAATTTTAGTAAAGTGCAAAAATAAGAACCAACACTATAAAATCTGCGACTAAAAACCATGGAAAAACCTCCATCTCCAAGACATAAGGCTGTCATTTTACAATTGTTCCTGCTCCTGTTCTTGATTGTTTTGCCTTCAACTTCCCAGGCACTCATTGACAAGCCAGACCCCCATGTCAACTGGCACATTTCAGCCGAAAGGGGAACACACGACTATGAGAAGGGGCTATATATTGCCGATGGAGATGTTATTATCAAGGGAGGTACAACCAGGCTTGAAGCTGACCATGTGGAGTTTAATCGCCTCACCAACGATGCCAGGGCACGGGGCCATGTGCTCCTCATATCAGGTGAGGACACCGTGACCTGCGAAGCCCTTGATATCAATCTTGCAACTGAGATAGGAACCATCTATGATGGCACCATCTTTATTCAGGAGAACAATTTTTACATCCGGGGTGAAAAAATTGAAAAAACAGGCAGGGACAAATTTCTTGCAGAACAGGCTTCCCTTACCTCGTGTGACACAGACAGGCCTGACTGGCAAATTACAGCCAGAAATGTTCGTGTGACCGTTGGCGGTTATGGGGTGGCAAAACATGCAACCCTTTATGCAGGAAAGATTCCGACCCTTTACACTCCCATTATGGGATTCCCTGCAAAGACAAAGCGCCAGACAGGATTGCTCCTGCCGGAATATTCACTTTCCGATAGAAAGGGGCTTGAGCTGAATTTACCCCTTTTTCTTGCAATCAATCGAGCCAGCGACGCTACCATTTATGCCGATTATATGGAAAAGAGGGGAGTAAAACTCGGGGTTGAATATCGTTATATTCTTGACAACAAATCAAGGGGAACAGTGCTCTTTGATTATCTTGACGATCAGAAAATTGATGACGGAACTTCGGCTACCGAAGATTTCAGCTACACGGCAACTCCCCAAAGGAGCAATACCGATCGTTACTGGTTCAGGCTTAAGCACAACCAGGCCCTTGCCACAGGGTGGCAGGCTAAGCTTGATCTCGATATAGTGAGCGACGCCGACTATCTTCACGAGTTTAAGGATGGATACACAGGCTTCACAGGTTCCCACGAGGCTTTTATTAAAAACTTCGGCAGGGGACTGGACGACTTTGACGACACCACCCGGGCCAACCGGCTTAACCTGAACCGAACCTGGGATGCCTACAGTCTGAACATGAACGTTGACTGGTATGACAACGTTATTGCAAGACGCCTTAACCAGGATGACACCACACTTCAGACCCTGCCGTCCTTTACCTTCACCACTGTTCGCCAGCAGATAAATGAAAGTAACATTTATTATGACCTTGAAGCGGGGTACAATAACTTTTTTCGAAAAGACACTACAGACTCCCTGGTCAACGGCCAGAAGTCAGAGATCTATCCAGCCATCTATTACCCCATGCGGGCGGGCAAATTTTTAGATATTGAACCCTCCATCGGCCTCAGGCAAACCGCCTGGTACTCAGACGAATACACCCTTAACCAGGCCACCAACGAAGGGTTCAGCCACAGAGAACTCGTTAAGTTAAATCTTGATGTTTCCACCCGGTTTTCCCGGGTCTTTACACCCCCACCAGGCAACAGGTTTTGCGAAAAGATCAAGCATGATCTAATTCCGGCCCTAGAATACAGCTACATCCCGGATGTTAATCAGGATGATCTCCCGTTTTTTAATAACCAGGACAGAATTGCGAGGCAAAACCAGGTAACCTGGTCCGTGACCAACCGGTTTACCTCAAAGAAAATCAAACCTGCCCCAACAGAGTCGCCCCCTGGGGCGGCCAAAATTGATGCCCCTCCAGAAAAAAACACCGTTCAAACCACATCCTCCGATTATGTTTACCATGAATTCGCCAGGGTAAAGCTGTTTCAGACCTATTACCTTGACGACCTTACCTTGTACGAGGATGAAGTTAGAAAAGACTTTAACGAGTCTTTCTCAGACATCAGTCTTGAAGGCGAGTTCTCCCCGTTTACCTGGCTTTCCCTTGAAATGGATGCGGACTGGTCACCCAGGGACAACCAATTCATGCAGTACAACACAGGTTTTACCCTCAAAGGCAGTAAGAAAAACTCGCTGCAACTAATGCATCGATATAAGCGAGAACGGTTTGAACCTGTAAAACAGGACCCCTCTGAGACCATTTACGCACGGCTTTCGGCTACCATCACCCCCAGGCTCAATGCATTTTTAATCCATGAAAATGATCTTTTCAATAGGGATAAGATTGAAACCGCCACCGGAGTTGAGTATCATAAACAATGCTGGTCATTGGTTCTTGCCTATCGAGACAAACCAGATGACCGTTCGATAGGGTTCATCATAAATCTTTATGGAATTGGAGAGTTTGGCGAAAAATGAGTCAGGAAAAATCATGGTACACCCTTTTGACACGGAGTCGTTTTGAAACCGCTGTATTCAAAGACATTCAGAAAAAATCCATAGAGGCGTTTCTTCCAAAAATAAAAAAAAAAAGCGGACGAAAGGACAGACGAAAGATGATAGATGTCCCGTTGTTTCCAGGCTATCTTTTTGTTAACATAACCCTTGATCCCCATGAACAGTTGAGCGTACTCAAGACCATGGGGGCAGTTCGTCTTTTGGGATATTCTTCAGGTCCTGTTCCCGTTCCATCACCCCATATTGAATCTCTCAAGATCATTACCCAAAGCGGTCTTGATGTGATCAGCGGTTCCATCAACACCCTGAAGCAGGGTGAGAAGATGCTGGTGATTCGAGGGCCTTTTTCAGGGATTACAGGTGAGTTCCTTCGCTATAAGGGCCAGGACAGGGTAATTATAAAAATAGAAACCCTGGGCCAGTTTGCAGGGGTTGAAATCGATAGACAGGATCTAGAGGCAGTCCCGCATATCATGCCTAACTCCTTGACATAGTATAAAAATTTGTTTAGATAGGGTTTGCATTCACCCGGGAGTTGTTTTTTTTGGAAAAACGGTCTCGCACACTGGTTGCGAATATACCTGATCCAGATAATAGCCATAAAATATGAAAGAGGATCTATGAATAAACTTGAGCTGATTTCTGTCCTTAAACAGAGGGCTGATCTTACAAAAACCGAGGCCGCTAAAGTGGTTGAAATTTTTTTTGATTCTTTGACTGAGGCCCTGTCCAATGAAGAGCGGGTAGAAATCAGGGGCTTCTGCAGTTTTTTTATCAAAGAGTATAAAAGTTACACGGGTAGAAACCCCAAGACCGGAGCCAAGGTAACCATCCCGGCCAAAAAACTTCCGTTCTTCAAATGCGGAAAAGAATTAAAAGAACGGGTTGACATTTAATCTGTGGAATTTATGGAATTAAATCCCCTTGCAAAGTCATGCTGTACAATAAGGGATGGAGCCGAACTGCCCCGGGAGCTTTTAATTCTGCTGACAACGCTTAAAATCCCCAATGCTCTTTTATTTATCGGAAACCAGGGCCTGGGAAAAATTCAAACTGCCCATTTGTTTGCAAGGAGTCTAAACTGCCAGGCGGAAAAAACCGATAAAAAGCCTGCCTGCAACCAATGCAGGTCGTGTAAAAAAATGCTTGCAGCGGTTCATCCTGATATCATCTGTGTAGATTCGATAAAAGAAACAATTAAAATTGCACAGATCAGAGAGATTTATGGCCAGATCAAGGCAAAGCCCCACGAGGCAAAGTTTCGCATGGTTTTAATTCAAGGGGCTGACACCATGAACAAAGAGGCTTCAAACGCACTTTTAAAGATTCTTGAAGAACCGCCCGAGCGTACCTTTTTTGTTCTCACGGCAGAAGGAACCGACACTCTTTTGCCAACTATACTGTCCCGGTGCCGCCAGGTAAAATTTTTGCCCATGGATCAAAACAGGATGGAACAGATCCTTATCATTGACCACCGTGTGGATAGAACCATGGCAAAAATTGCTGCATCCCTTGCCAGGGGCAGCCTAGAAAAGGCCCTGAAATTTGCAGGCGCTGAAGATATTTCAAAAAGTGACGATTTAATTAATTTGCCAAAAACAAGGGAATGGATCATCACTGCAACCTCCTCCCTGATCAGCGGCAATGAACCTGGAACTTTAGCTCTTGCCCTCGCAGAACGTCTCAGTAAGACTTCGGAAACCATGGACGAAACCCTTACTATCCTTGAAAGTCTATTACGGGATATAGTTGTGTTTAACCACAATCCTGGAATTATAATCAATCTTGACTTTCAAACACTTATAAGCAGAACAGCCCCTTGCGTTTCGACCCGGCAGGCCCTAGGCTGGATAGATGAACTTGGCCGGACCCGAAAAAAAATAAAGGCCAATGCAGGCGTACGATTGACCTTGGAGGCGTTTTTGTTTACACTCATGCCAGCTGGGCAATATACCTGATCCCGTAATGAGCCCTTTCATACCACACCAGGAGAAGACCATGACAAAAATTGCAGGTGTCCGTTTCAAACCTGCCGGTAAAATATATGATTTTGACTGCGGTGTCTTTGTCCTTAACACAGGGGACAGGGTGATCGTTGAAACTGAACAGGGACTTGGGTTTGGCGTTGTAACAACACCACCTGGGGATTTTGACCCTGAAAAGCAGAGAAAACAGCTCAAAAAAGTGTATAGAATAGCAACGGAGGCAGATTTTCAAAAGCTTGAACAAAACAAACAGATTGAACAGGAGGCCCTCAGCTTTTGTCAGGGGTGTATTTCAAAGCTTGGGCTTAAGATGAACCTGTTCAGCGTTGAAAGCACCTTTGACACATCTAAACTCACCTTTTTTTATACGGCTGAAGGCCGGGTGGATTTCAGAGAACTTGTCAAGATCCTTGTCAAGGAGTTTCGAATCCGCATTGAGATGCGTCAGGTTGGCATCCGCAACCAGTCAAAACAATGCGGGGGACTCGGAAGGTGCGGCCGGGAGATCTGCTGCTCTTCATTCTTGAAAAATTTTGAACCTGTGTCTATTAAAATGGCCAAGGAACAGGGGCTTTCCCTCAACCCCACCAAAATATCCGGTCTTTGCGGACGTCTCATGTGCTGCCTCACCTTTGAAAATAAAACCTATAAGCTGCTGAAGAAAGAGCTCCCAAAACCCGGAAAAATCATTGAAACTCCCAAGGGACCAGGCAAGGTGATTCGTCAGAATGTTCTAAGGCAGACGATCACCCTCCGCCTTGAGGATGGTTCTGAACTAGAAGCTGACATAAAAAGTCTAAGCAAAGGAAATGAGTTGATCAATGAAGATAAATGATTCAGCCACAGGGGCCCCCTGTTTTTTCACAACACCCATTTACTATGTAAATGCCAAACCCCACCTGGGGCACGCCTATACCACTATCGCAACGGATGTTGCTGCCCGCTACAACAGGATGTGTCAGGGTCCGACCTATTTTTTGACCGGAACAGACGAGCACGGTGACAAGATAGTAGAAGCTGCGACCAGGGAAGAGACATCACCCAGGACCTATGTAGACAGGATAAGCGCTCTGTTCAAAGACCTGTGGCCGAGACTCAATATCAGCAACGACAGCTTTATCCGAACAACAGACCCTAATCATATCAGGGTGGTGGAAAACCTTCTGACCAAAATCTACGAGTCAGGCGATATTTATTTCAGCGAATATGAGGGCATCTACTGCTTTGGGTGTGAGCGTTTTTACCAGGAACGTGAACTTGTGGATGGGCGGTGCCCGGACCATGGGACCGTTCCAAAAAAGATCAGGGAGTCCAACTACTTTTTTGCCATGGGCAAATACCAGGAATGGCTCATTGACCATATCAAAAGCAATCCGGATTTCATCCGGCCGGAAAGGTATCGAAACGAGGTGCTTTCGTTTCTTAAAGAACCCCTGGAGGATCTTTGCATCTCAAGACCAAAGACCAGGCTTACCTGGGGAATCACCCTCCCCTTTGACCAGGAATATGTTACCTATGTCTGGTTTGACGCCCTTACCAACTATATCTCGGCCCTGGGATATCCCGACGGAGATTTGTTCAACAGGTTCTGGCCCAACACCCGGCATTTTGTTGCAAAGGACATCATCAAGCCCCACGGCATTTACTGGCCCTGCATGCTCAAGGCAGCTGGAATAGAGCCCTATCACAGCCTCAATGTCCACGGTTTCTGGAACGTGGGCGGTTCCAAAATGTCAAAGAGCATCGGCAATGTGACGGATCCCGTTGAGATCATCGAAAACTATGGGGTGGATACCTTTCGATATTTCCTCATGCGGGAGATGGTATTCGGGCTTGACTCCAACTTCACCGAAGACACCATGGTGCAAAGGATCAATTCGGATCTTGCAAACGATCTTGGCAACCTTTTCTCCCGGGTGATCTCCATGGTTCACCGCTATTTTGAGGGCAGGACCCCAGGTGTTGACATGGAGCTTGACAGGGAGCTCTCCCTTGAGCAGTCGGCCAGGGAGTGTGTGGAAAAATTTGCCGTTCACATGGAGGCAACCGAGTTCCACCGGGCATTAACCAGTGTGTGGGAATTTGTAAGCAGTATGAATCGGTACATCGACACCCAGGCCCCATGGGCCCTTGCAAAGGATCCTGAAAAAAAACCTGCGCTTGCAACTGTAATGTATAACCTAGTCCAAGGCTTGAGAACGGTATCCTGTCTTATCTACCCCATCATGCCCGAAACTTCGGATAAGATGCTGACAGTACTCAACATAAAGCCCGGATCTCATCCAGACAGTTCTAATTTGAATTATGACTCACAGGGTCGGCAAGAATATTATACCATGGCGGAAATATTACCCTGGCACGGGGTAAAGGCAGGGACCCTGGTTGAAAAGACTCCTGTTCTGTTTCCAAGAATTGATATGTCTGCCGGGAAAAAAATAACGGCCCCAGAGCTTTTGGGCAAAGAAAAATGAGCAGGCATGGAGGGTAAGTCTCTTTTTAACATATATGATCAAGAAAAATAGCAGTTTAGGAAAAAAGTCCAGAACTTACATAACTCGAGGGATTAAGAATGAAATTGTACAGCCAGAACAAAAATGAAGGGTGGCGAAAATTTCAATCGGACCTGATGCTCAACTCCAGAAAAAAGAAGATAATGCCAAGGCTGTTCAAGTTCTTACTTTTTTCTATAACGGCAGTCGGGTTTATGGTTGCCATCGAAACAACGCCCCTTGGAAATTTTGGCCAGATGGTTACGGATGTTAAGGAAAATCTATCCACTAAAATCAAGCTTGACATACCGATTCCGGCGGCATTTTTAAAGGCTGAAGCGGAAAAGAAGCCTCAGAATGCCCCCCGGCAGGTACTTCTGACACGAGATGATGTAAGGGCCCTTCTTGATCCATCCATCCTTGTTAATTCAGAAACACCAAAAATTGTAATTCAGGGGGAAACAGAAAAATTTTTTGTTGAGACGACCCTTGACACTTCCCTTCAGGGACTTCTCATTCAGAATCTTGAAAAGCTTAAGACTCTTACCCGGGGGAAACCCCAGAGAATTGGCCTTGTGGCTATGGATCCCTTTACCGGAAAAATAGTTGCCATGGCAGGATTTGACCTTGATGATCCAGAGGCCAACCCCTGCACAATGGGCGACTATCCTGCGGCAAGTATATTCAAGATCGTGACCGCTGCCACTGCCGTTGAAACTATGGGATACACCCCTAAGACCCCCCTTAGCTTTAACGGCGGGAAGTACACCCTGTACAAGCGCCAGCTGACAGATACCCGCAATCGCCACACTACAGAGGTGACCCTTGCCAGCGCCTTTGCCGAATCCATAAACCCTGTTTTCGGTAAAATTGCCTCAACAGGTCTTGGTCCTGAGAAACTTGCCCTTTATGCCACAGCGTTTGGATTCAACCAGGGGGTGGAGACGGATTTCCCCTTTGATTCAGGCAGTTTTGTTTTGACGGACAGCGCCTTTCAGCTGGCTGAGGTCGGATGCGGATTCAACAAAACCACCACAATCTCTCCCATGTTCGGGGCCATGCTCGCCTCAACCATAGTGAACCGGGGAAATCGCCCATTACCCTCCATGGTTAAACAGATAACAGATACTAGAGGCAACGTTATCTACACCGGCGCAACGTCTTCCGTTCAAAAGGCAATATCCCCTGAGACGGCAATGGCTTTGAGGACCATGATGGCAGAAACCATCCTGCGGGGCACAGCCAGGCGAGCCTTTAAAGGGGCAGAAAAAGACTCAACCCTTTCAAGGCTTGAAATGGGCGGCAAAACAGGTTCCCTGAGCAACCGTGAAAATACGGTCAGGTACGACTGGTTTACAGGTTTTGCCAAGGAAAAAAATGGAGAAAAGAGCCTTGCCTTGGCAGTTGTAGTGGGTCATCGAAAATACATAGGTACCAGAGCTGCGACCTACGCAAGAATAATGTTCAAGCATTACTTTAACTCATACTTTGCATCTAACAACAAAACTAACGCCAACCGCGGTTAAATATCCTTAACGGAGGATTAAATGTCAGGCTTTACTCCACATATAGCCCTGCTTAAAAATAAGCTTTCAAGATTATTTTCCATGCAAATCCAATTTGGTATCCCCCTGAATCGGGCAAGGGAAAACACCCTTGTTCTGCTGCCGGTTGAACCCAACGCCCTGTGCTGCGGACTATCGGCCCTGGTAAGCTATAAAGCCCCCTCAAAAGAGCATTACTTTGATTCAGTTTCCATTCAGCAAAGGGTTGATTGTTTAACCGAAAATACCCTTTCCCTATGCCTGGGAAAGGCCATTGACCTTGGGGACTATTACCTTTCCGGGCAGAAGAACCTCCGGGATTTTCTTGATGAGGCTCGGAGTCTTAAAACCCTGACCCCTTTTTTTGAACTCTTTTCCGATGATTCCAGACAAAACTTCCTGTTGACCCTTGTGGACTCCATGAACGAACTTGCAACAGAAGAAAAAAAGACCTTTAAAGAAAAGATGACCGACCTGTCCCCGGCAGAGGTCGATACGATCACCCTGGCTATTGAAACCCTCCAGGACATCATCTGGTGCCTTGAAAATGAAGTGCTGGAAAACCTTAAAAAGGTTCAGTCTCTTACGGCTGTCCCACTCACAGAAATAACCCTGGAAGAGGTTAAAACCTTTAAAAAAATCAATGCCATCCTCAACAGTATCGATCGACTTGAAGTGAGGGGAAGAGATTCTGCCGGAATCTCCCTTTTGTTCACATTCTCAGGGGTGGCATTTGAACGTTTCCGCGGGGCACTTACCCAGGCAGGTTTTGACGATCAGCTTCGCCAGAGAACCAACAGGACAGTTCTTGTCAACGACAGCATCACCATCAACTATATCCCTTCGACGGCTCAGGACCTGTCTGGTCAGGATCAACTCAATCAGTGTCCAAGGGTCAGCATAGCCATTGTCTACAAATTTGCAGCAGAAATCGGCGCCCTGGGAGACAATGTCACGTTTCTTCGAAACCAGGTCCGAAACGACCAGATTCTACATCTGATTGTCAGATCAAACCCTGAATTAAGCACTGTATCGGCCCACACACGCTGGGCCTCAGTGGGGGACATCACCGAGGCCAACTGTCACCCGGTGGATAATGAACCAACGGATAAAGCAATCCATAAAAGCGGCATCATCCATGTCTGCCTTAACGGAGATATCGATAATTTCCTTGAGCTTAAGAACGACTATGAACACAGGTACGATGCCATCGCACCTGAAATAACCACAGACACCAAGATTATTCCCCTCCAGGTAGAACATTATCTCAGGCAGGGTGAGACAATTGACGAGGCCTTTAGATTGGCTGTCAACGATTTCCATGGCTCCCATGCCATCAGCATGCACACGGACCTTGCCCCTGGAAAGCTCTTTCTTGCAAGAAGGGGCAGCGGCCAGGCCCTGTTCATCGGAATCGCTAACGATCACTACATTGCCGCATCTGAGCTCTACGGTGTTGTGGAGGAGACCCAGACCTTTTTTAAGCTTAACGGTGAACAAAGGGGACAGATCATTATCCTTGACCAGAAGAATTCAGGGGATATAACGAAAATCGAGTCATACACCTACGACAGCACCCCCATCGAGATCACCGAATCAAGTGTCCAGAAGAGTCAGATCACAGGAAGAGACATCGATCGTCAGAACTTTCCCCACTATTTTTTAAAGGAAATATCAGAGGCCCCTACTTCGGTTGAGAAGACCCTTCAAAACAAATGGAAAACCTCAACCGAGACGGGCCTTTACAAGACCATCCTATCGAGATCTGTCATCTCTGAACGGCTGGAATCTGACCTTACGCAGCGCAGGATCAAAAGTATTCTTTTTATCGGCCAGGGAACGGCAGGAATTGCAGCCCAGGGATGTGCCCACATTCTTTCCGCCTACCTTGCAAAATGCGACATTGTAATAAGAGCGATGAAATCTTCGGAACTGTCCGGATTTGCCCTGAACGGCAGGGATGGAGAAAAGAACACCATGGACAGGGTTCTTGTTATTGCCATCAGCCAGTCCGGTACTACCACTGATACCAATCGATGCGTTGACATGGTCAAATCAAGGGGGGCACATACCCTTGCCATAGTGAACAGAAGGGATTCGGACCTGAGCTTTAAGGCCGACGGGGTCCTCTATACGAGCAGCGGGAGAGACATTGAAATGTCCGTGGCTTCGACCAAAGCATTTTACTCCCAGATCACGGCAGGGACCATCCTCGGCCTCCATATTGCTGCCCTTTTAGGAACCATGACCGGGGAAGGAATTACCCGGGAAATTCAAGAGCTGTCTGCCATTCCAGGAAAAATGAGGCAGATCCTTGATATGCGGGAGGCCATCCAGATCTCGGCTAATCGCCTGTCGGTGAAAAAAGAGTACTGGGCCACGGTTGGAAGCGGATCCAACAAAACCTCGGCCGATGAAATCAGGATTAAACTGTCGGAACTTTGCTACAAGACCATTTCATCTGATTTTGTAGAGGACAAAAAGCATATAGATCTTTCAAGCGAACCTTTGATCATAATCTGCGCCGCAGGAACAAGGGAGAGCGTACTCGGGGATATCATCAAGGACACGGCCATATTCCACGCCCATAAAGCCGCAACGGTGGTCATCACCACCCAGGGAGAAAACAGGTTCGACCCCTATGGTGACGATGTATTCAAGATCCCCCACGCACCAGAACACCTGGCCCCGATCCTCAACACCCTGGTCGGTCATCTATGGGGATACTATGCTTCCCTTGCCATTAACGAAGGGTCCCAGTTCATGTATTCGGCAAGAAGGCAGATAGAGGAGCTGCTGAATGAGTTTAAAACCATGGGCCGGGACATCTACGAGGTAATCCTTGAAAAAAAATTCAGGGAAAGCATTGCCAAATTTTATGCAGAATTTTCAAAACGACGCAGGGCGAAACTCTTTCCATCGGCCCTGGGTATAGATAATGCAACCAACATAACCCTTGTCTTGAAATATCTCTCGGGCAGGCTTCCTGTGTCTGATTTTGAAATGGATTTCTCCAGAAAGGGAACCCCCTCCAATATGCTCAACACCTTTTTTGAAAGCATGGGCGAGGCGATCAACGCAATGGCAAGGCCGGTGGATGCGATAAAACACCAGGCTAAAACGGTAACAGTCGGAACCAGCAGAATCAGCGAGACCTTTGAGGGAATAATTTTTGATGAACTTGCCGTCCACGGCATAAGCATCTCCCAGCTTACCAACAAAAATGTAATGGTACTGAAAAACCTCCAGCAGGTGATTGGCCAGATCAAGGGAGGCCTTCTTTACAAAATTTCCGGCCTTACCCTTCTTGGTGAGCCTACGTCTGAAACCAGAATCGAGGTTGTTGCAAAAACCGGCATCCTTGCAAACGAAGTCTCCCGGGTAGAAAATGATCCCCAGCTCAAGGGCACCAAGAATATCATAGTAAAAGAGGGAAATGTCTATATCGGCAGGGGCAGAAAAGATAACCGCAGCATACTTGTAATACCGGTTTTCTCATCTGTTGCCAACCGGTCGGTAGTAATTGAAAATATCCTTTCATTAAATGTGGGATTCAAGACGGCAAAAGAGGTGTCCCTGTTAAAGAAGACCAAGGCCCTTGGCGGCAAACATGCAAGGATAAAAGATATCATCCTTGAGTCAGAAAAGCTTAAATGGGACGATAAGCTCCTTGATCTTGTGAGTATCGAAACTCTTTTTGGTGACTCGGCTGAAAAGATTGCTGAGAA
>Ga0265295_1004749_pt1 | contig 18033 bp, 14 predicted proteins | sample Munlansysbiofilm_FD_192503 | JGI IMG/M metagenome (GOLD analysis project Ga0265295, IMG submission 192503) | Leachate microbial communities from a municipal landfill in Southern Ontario, Canada - Methane capture system biofilm | ecosystem: Engineered > Solid waste > Landfill > Unclassified ...
TGGGCATGTGATTATTACTTTGATTTTTGAGTTTATATATTTTACTTTAGAATAATCATACTTGTTGCCATGTACTGACTTGGCTCTTTCGATAAACTTCTCTTGGTCTAAAGGAGCACTCCCGCCACAGTTAGGGCAACCTTGTCCTTGGAGGTGGTTGTTTGGGTTTTGTTCAAAATCACCATGCTCTGGGCATGTGATTATTACTTTGGTTGAATTATTTACATATTCCACTTTAGAATAATCGTATTTATCGCCATGTTTCAACTTGGCTTTAAAAATGAAATATTCGGCATCAAGAAATTGATTAGCGCATTTAGGACAACCCGCCCCTCGGAGGTGACTTGATGGGTTTTGTTCAAAATCATCATGCTCTGGGCATGTGATTATTACTTTGGTTTCTGCACCCACATATTCTACTTTGGAATAGTCATATTTGTTGCCATGTTTCAACTTGGCTTCGTTTATGAAAGATTCCGTTGTCTTTTTGATTGATCCGCCACAGTTAGGGCAACCTTGTCCTTGGAGGTGGTTGTTTGGGTTTTGTTCAAAATCATCATGCTCTGGGCATGTGATTATTACTTTGGTTTTTGCATTTACATATTCCACTTTGGAATAATCGTATTTATCGCCATGTTTCAACTTGGCTTTGGCAATGAAAGATTCTGTATCGACGACATCTCTATTTTTACTTAGTATAATCCCTTCTACTCTGTCTTTAAATTCAGTGATTTTTTGTTTAATATCAATGGTATTGGAATTGATATTACCTGCGATTTCGATAGAGAAGTTTGATTTTTTAGTAAATATTTTATTGTCTAGTTCATTTAGCTTATCAATTTTAGACCATGAGAGTCTTCCGTTTTCGATATTTTGATGTTGCTCATTTAGCCATTTGGCGAGTTCAATCTCTTCTTTGGTTGTGTTTTCCGTAGTTGGGAGTGTGTTATGGTTCTCTTTGTATTGGGTGGCTTTTTGAAACATCTCGTTCCAACTTAGAGATTCATTGCCGTTTAGTAGGTTTGATTTTTTAAGTATGATTTCTTCTCTTAATTGGGAATCCATATTAAGGAAGCTATTGATTGTCTCGAAGAGATTTTTTAAGCTCTCATTTTCTTTTAAAGCTTCATCAATATCATCACCCTCTTCCAAGAAGATTGGAAGCATGATATATCCTGTGTTATCACTTTTTCTATCTGATTTTCTTTCAACTCGTCCCATTAGTTGCGTGAGACTAATTTCTGATTTTACATTTTTATCTATAAAAATCATTCCAATATCTTTAGTATCAACTCCTTCGATAAGAAGTTTTGAGTTAGATACGAGGTAATAATCATCTGTTTTTAGTTTGTCTAATATCTCGGCTCGTTGGGTGTGTTTCGTGGTTCCATCTACATGTGAAAATGTTAATCCTGTATCGTAGTCGTTATTGGTGTTTGTGAATAGTTTAGATTCATCAATGGTTTGGTGAAAAGTCAAACCGCTTTTAATGGAGTATTTCTCCATCGTTTCTCTGATAGCTTTAAGTTTTGCTAATCGTAGAATATCACTGCTGTTTCCTTTTTTTACCATCTTTTTAAAGCTATTTACATAAGCGGAATTTATCAAAATTCCTACTATTTTTAAATCCGCAATGATTTCATCATCTCTTGCGTTTTTACGGGAGTATTCATATGATATATTTCCGTAAACTTCTTCATTATTCATAGAGAAAGAGACATTATCTAATGCCTCTTCGCCATCATAGTTCTCATCGAATTTATAGCTTTTTGTGGTTGCGGTCATAAAGAGTCTTTTGGCCGCAGGGAACTTTTTATCATCTAGTGCAAAAGCCATAGATTTGTCTTGTTTTATTTTTGATTTTGGGTTGATTTTAATTGCTGTTTTATGTGCTTCGTCAAAAAATACTAAATCTGCTTTTATGTTAAGTTCTTTTAGAGCTTTTCCTAATAAGTGACTTGACTGATACGTTGAGAAGATTAGGATGTTTCTGTGTCGGTAGTCATTGATATAGTTTATAATCGTTTGGTAATCGGTTGTTACATTTCCCTCAACCTCACTTATATCTACTTCCATCACATCATTATTTTCGTTTTTCTTGGTTTCTGCGTCGCTGCATATCATCAATGGCTCAGTGAACTCATGGTATGAGGTGTATTGTGCCCATTCTTCTCTTGTTTGGCTTATTAGATACAAAGAAGGGAATAGCATCACTGTAATAGAATTATCTTTGTTTAATAAATCTATATTCTTTTCAGCGATTTTAAGAGATGTGAATGTTTTGCCTGTGGCGCAGTGCATAATTAATTGAGTGCGATCACAACAATTTAACCCTTTTGGGTTAGTAAATACTTCATTTATTGCCGCTGCTTGATGTCTCATTAATTGGCGTGATTTACTTTCCATAGGTAACTCCATTAAATTTATAAGAGTATTATACTCTTTAAAAGATGTAATGTCAATATAATAGTAAGTAATATACATAATTAATAACTTGTACTAAATATTAGTATTTATTGGTAAATGATAGTAAATAAGAGTAATTTTGAGTAGGGTAGGGTGTTTCTTCAAGAAACACTCATAAGTGGATGACAAAAGTTACGCGCTAGTATGTTATTATTGTAGTTTGTAGTTTTTTCTCTTTAGCGATTGTGATCATGTGACCCGTACCTCTGCTTTTTCCGTCCCAAAAGGCAAGCAACGCATCGGCGTTTTCTGCCATTTGAGTATTTCTCAAATAGCCTGCTCTTTTCCCATACTCATCCCAATTAGCAGGAAATTGTAGTATTTTAATGCTATATTCTTTGGCAAATTGTTCCCCAAGCATATCTGCTCCTTTAGCTGTACCACTAATGATTGTTATTTCACTCGGCTTTAGCCCTTTTAGCATTTTAATAGCTTCTGCTTTTAAAAGTTCATAGTTTGAAAAATCTCGTCCGCCAGCAATAACCATTTTCATTTTTCTGTCTCCATCAAGTGTTTCTTCAAGAAACACCTAAAAATATAAAATCAATGGGATAGTATAATTGTATTCCGTTCTTTTAATTCTTTGTCACAAGCTTCTAATAACTCTGGGTCTGCACTTATGCCCATAATCCATCTTATATAACTATCGGGTATAGCATTAAGAGGTTTATTTTTGTGGCTTCCAAAAGACATAGTATAAATCTCCTTTGATGGAGATTTAGGAGATATTTTTTTGCTCTGGTTCTCCGCTATAAGAGGGAATGTTCCTTTTTGAATGAAAGGTAGATTATACACTTTAAAATATTTTGCAACATCTTCTGGCTGCAACATCTTGCCTATAAAAAATTCTCTATGGCTATCCTCACTCGTAAAAAATCCACGTCTTTCATTTATAAAAGCCAAAATCGTTTCTTTTTCTCCTTGGGTTGGTTCGCGACTAATCTCTATTATTGTTCCACCTAGTCCTTCTCGTGAGTTAAAGTACATTTTATGCTCCGAAATAAAGAGTATAAAATTGATTTTTTACCTCTTTATTTTTGAACTTCTTGAAAGCACTTTTTTGTCCGTTTTTTATAGATATCTCTATTTCTTCTCTCATTTCCTCGTAGCTTTTTTGACTGATAGTTATTGGTCGCCCTTTAACTTCACTAAAAAACTCAAATGGTAAAAAGTTAAATATTGGCGGCGACATGGTTTTATTTTGGTCTTTTTCTATCTCTTTCATGTAATGCTTATTTATAAATTCTAGGCATTCAATCGCATCATCTCCAAGTCTATTATGCATTTTAAATTGATTTCGTGGTGTTGATGTGTCAAACACTACTAAATATTCTTCACTAAAAGTGAGATGAGAAAGCTCAATAATATTTAGTAAAAGAATATCTTTTATCGCCATAATTGCTTCGTAGTTTTCTTCTACTTTATCAGCCAAATCCGAAAGTGTTTGGATTTCCAAGATTGGTTTTTGAAACTCGTCATTATCAAAATTTTCATCGAGTTTTTTAGCATACTCATCAAGATTTGTTATGGCAGTTTTAGTGGTTTTTAATTTATGAAAGTTAATTCTCGTTGCAGCGTAATAGCCTAATGAGCGATATTTCATAATATTGTTGAAAACATTGTTTTTTTTGCGAGTCACTTGAAATTGCAAAAATTCAATAGGAGTGGCTTTTAGACCTCGCTCTCTATGTTCTATGAGCTTTATAATAAAAGGCGACTTTTTATTGATTTCAGCGATTGCTTTATCAATAACATCTCTTTTAAAAAATCTATATGTTGAGTAATAATCTTCTTCATAGATATAATTTGAATTTTCATCTTCTTCATAAATTGGATCGCCAAAGCGGTCTTTTTCTATTTTGTCTTTAACAAAATATTCGCCTTTTTCATCGCTTAGTATCTCGTAAAATTTCATTTTAGTATAAAAAGCTATTTTTTGATCGTTTTCCTGTTTAAGAGTGAAGATATCTTTTTCTTTATCCTGAAATTTATTTTCAGAAATTTGAGTTATTGAATTAAGATAAATTTTATTATAAGTTTTCTTTTTTTTCACTCCGTACTTCGTCCCAAATCGCGCCTGTATCTCTTTATAGGAAAACTTGGCATTTTGCCAAATTTTTTCTATATCCATGACTATTTTATACATACTAAGAGAGTGGGTAAACTCAAATTCATCAATAATGTCATTATAGATGACGATGTATCCCTTTGAGCCATAAGATTTTTTATTAGGAGCAATCATATAAGGTAGCAGGTCTTCATTTACAGTAAAAATAATTTTTTCATTCAAATCTTTGTTTGTTAATGAATAATCTTCACCCAAGGTAGGAAGAAAAGAAGCTGTTTGATCTCTTTTCCTGATTTCAGAAAAATCATCAGAAACATATAGTTCCTCAAATTTTCGAGTTTCTTTGCTTTGAAGGTTTTGAAGTACATCAGCAAGGTGATAAATATTATTGCTTGATGTTTTAGACATTTCTAAAATCCCTTTTTTGGTAAACTCGAAACGGTTACTAACTTTAGATTTTATAAGTTTTCGACATTCCTCTGCAACAGCAATTGAGTATTTTTCTTTATCAACTTCTGTTATTTTAAGCGCTTTGAGTTTAACATTAACTATTTCAATCGCTTCATTTTCAATCGAAGGAATATCAATGGAGTGCGTTCTTTTTTGAATTTCTGTAATAATTCTATTTTCAATCCGTTTTTCAACCATCCCGCTTTTCGCAACTTTTATGAGTTTGCCAAAATCATCTCTCACCAACACTTTAGTTGGTCGAATTTCAGCCCTTGTTAAAGTTTTATCTTCAATAAGAAAATCTAATTTTTGTTGACCTTTGGGAACTTTTTTAGTTGTTGTTTCCATACCTTACTCTTTAATCGGTTTTTGTTTTGCAATATACTCGTTCATCAATTCAATAATAGCTTCTCTCATGTTTTTACCATTAAGTGTGCAAGCTGCTTTGAATTTATTTCTTAGTTCCGAATCAACTTTGGTTATTTCTATTCGGCATACTGAAAATTCTTTATCTTCTTTCATAAAAATCCTTTAATACAGAAAGTACAGATTGAAGTATAACTACAAAAAAAATAAATGTCAAGAGTATTTTTTATGAAAGTGCTATATAATGGTAATTTTAAACTACTATTCAATCTCACAAATATTGTATGAATACCTTTGCTTGAAAAAATTGTTTTAAAAAATGAAAAGTAAAGAGGAGTATATTTTAAATGATTTTAAATGATTTAATAAGTCTATAAATGTATATGGGAGTCTTTAAAATATCGTACAAATAGAGGTTTTAATAGCACATCTGTGAGATACTTTTTAAAATCTGTGAGATACTTTTTAAAATCTGTGAGATACTTTTTAAAATCTGTGAGATACTTTTTAAAATCTGTGAGATACTTTTTAAAATCTGTGAGATACTTTTTAAAATCTGTGAGATACTGACAACTGGTGCTGCGCAACCAGTTGAGTTAATAGCTAAGAGTTAAGAGTGAATAGCTTTGGTAAACACTTTCACTGCATTCAAGTGCTCTCATTTTTAGTGCTTTCAATTCAAGTGCGCTCAATTTTAACCGTAGCACTACTAAAAAAGGGTTCCTTGGTTGGGTGGTGCGATTTTAGCTGAGAGTGTGAGAAACTTTTGAAAAAAAATAAGGGTTTTTGCAAATTCACGGTTCTTAACGGTTCTTAGAGGTTTTATAAGCAAGTTTCTTAGTATTTTATTATCAGTTATTTTCTTTGCTTAGTGCCTAAAGTAGGGTGTTTTACATTAATCTGTGAGATACTTTTGAAAAAAATTGCATGTGTAAATTGGGTTATTTAGCAGGCGTTTTGTAATCAAAAAAAGAGAAAGACGGGATGATTTGGTGCTTTATAAGAAAGAAACCTATTAAAAAGTGTGAGTGTAAATAGAAGATTTATCCCTATTTATCGGGATTAATAGGGATAATATCAGAAAAAATATTAAGTATTAATTTATTATAAAACTATTATAATTTACAAGATTGCAACTTTTTAAGGAAATTGAATGAAAATATTTAACAATGGAAACTATATTGAGGTTAAAAAAAATGGAGATTTTAGAATTGCAACCATTGATTATCCTTTAAGTCATGATGAAGAAAATCTTTATGACAAATTACTCCTTTTTGCCTCAACGAGAGAGGGCGTTAATTATGATGATATTCCCTTGTTTTTAAAAAAACAGTTCAATCAGAAATTAGAAAAAATCTGGCTCTCTATGGAAAGCCCTACAACAACAAACGAAGAAACTAGAAGCTTTTTTTTAGATGGTAAAATATCTCCAATAGCTAAGAAACAAGATTTAAGCGATACAAACAGCATATTAACTATTAATAAGTTACGAGATTTTGGATACAAAGAAGAAGATTATATTCGTATTAAGAATGCTTCTACAATTTTAAAAAAATCATTAAACAAGATAGGAATAACTAGATTTTCAGATATGTATGAAAACTACAAAAATAAGAGTATTAAAAAAGAAGAAAAGATATCACGGTTTGTGAATGATTATATTAAAAGTCATTCCGAGCCTAGTCTTGATGAATTTAAAAAAGAGATCATTGAAGCTTTTGAGTTGAGTGACAAAGAAGCGACTCATAAATTTAATGAGATGTTATTTTTGTCTAAAGAGTTAAAGAGGGAAAAAGAGCAATTAGATAAATACAAAGAAGCCCTTAAATTTACAAAAGAATTTAAGAGGCGAGGGCTTAGTGATTTTGGTTTTTTTGAATCCATCTTGGGGAAGGGAACTGATGAATTTAGCGGATTTGGCTTAAGCTCCGACGAGATTCATAAGCTTTATAATCGTGATGAAGAGTATCTAATGAATTTTTTTACACAAGTAGGCGGAAGAAAAAATGCGATAGATGCTCAAAAAATAGAACTCTTTGTTGCTAACTACAAAAATAGCAAAGTTAATAATTTCCCATTTTTTCAACAAACATGTAATGATTATGGCATGGATGATTTAAGTGAAATCTTAAGATTATACAACGATAAAATTGATATGAGCTTCATTACCAATGAGAAAGACAATGCAATTTACAGCATGATGAAAATGGAAATTATGGAATTACAAAAGAGTCTCATTGAATTGTCTATTGATGAAGGGCTTGAAATTCCAGCAGCATTACCACGCGTGATTGCACCAACAATTAATTTTGACAATGAAAAAGTTAATCCACAAAAAATTCTTTTGATTGATGGATTTGATTTTGCTAAGGCTGATGTTACATGTAAGAGTGAAATTTTTAAAGATAACATTATTGATGAAAAATACAGAGAAGCATTAGATGATGCCTTGATGGCTGATATGAAATTGTTAAATATTGATGTTGATAAAAATAAAAATATCGTGGATATTATGCTTCTCAAAAACAATGGGTTTGTTTTTGATGAAATGGTGAAGTGGGCATCTTATGATGCTCTTTGGGATAACCTCGACCCTCAGCGTGCCATGGGGGTTGCGGTTAATGGTCTTGGTCACTGCAACAAACTTGTGGAGTGTGGGATATTAAAAAGTGTTAATGATAAGGATTTTGAATTTACAACACCTAGATGTCGTGAAATTCTAATGGAAAATCCAAACGCCACCTATGGAAAGTTGGCGGATATTGTTATTAAAGAGTTCGGCATTGTTGAAAGTTCTACCAAAAGAGCTTTAAATCAAGAGAAATTTGACTTAGAAAAAAAAGAGTTTACTCAATTTTTAGATACACAATTTATGAGTTATTATGCTCCTTTTAATAAAACGCTTGGCGAATTTGTCACTGATGTTGTTGGAAATGGTTCTTTAACAGAAGAACTACATGCGTTTAATACGCTATATCCCGAACTTAAAAGAGGGATAGAATATTCTACTTTAGTTAAAGAGTATGTTGATTTTAAAGAAGTAGAATTGGAAATTGATGAAATTGAAGGTGTTTCTTCAAGAAACACCTTGGAAGATCTCATTATTGAAGATGAAATCGTTCAAATCATGGGGCGGCTTGATGAAGAAACGGTGAAATTTTACAATGACTTTGAAAATTTCCCGTTTGAGTATAGAAATAGTTTGGATGAAAAATTTCAAATGATTCTTAGCTCAGTTGAAGATAAAATGAGAGATGAGTTTGTTGAACTGTATAAAAACAATGAAGATTTTAAAGCTTTAATAGATTTAAAATACCCTGCAAATTATACACGCAAGGAAGAGTTTGATGGGACTGCAAACAGTGTTCATAAAAGTATTTTTTTATCCGAGGTCGATATGCTTTGCGAGGAAAATATTGGTGTCGAGGCAAGCATTTTTAGAAAAAAAGAAAGAGAGGCTGATAAAATATTTTTAAATGAAAATATTTTGATTGAGTTGGATTCAAAAATCAATAATGCTCAAGCCAAAAGAAATACGTTCATTGATAATCAGGAAAGTGATGACTTTAGGAAGGCACAAGAAGAATTTATGAATTTACAAGCTGTTAAAAGGAATGGTGTCTCGTATAACAGCTTGAGTGACTTTTCAAAATCAGCTATTGAAAAAGGGCGACTTACACAAGAAGATGCACAAAGATTTATTGAAAACTCTCTTAAAAATGCTGAAAGACTTGTTGAAGTAGGTATTTTAGAAACGAGTGATAGTTTAAATTTTAAATTTATTGACGAAAAAGCACGAGAAATTTTATTTGAAAATTTTGATAAAGGAATCCCTTCTATCAAAGTTGAAAACATTAAGGCGTATAGCCAAGATGCTGGCTTAAGTGAATATGTGAGTTGTTATAGAAAGGAAATTCACGGAGAATGCGTTGAAGGAATAAATGAAGCTCATGTGCAGAGTTTTGATGGTCGCAAAATTATATAAAAAAAGGAAATAAGATGGCATATACTACGCCTCTTTCTCAAAAAATTAAAATGGAATTAGTGAAAAATGGCTATTTTGAGTATCCTCAAAAAACTCTTTTGGGTGAAAAAGAACCATTGTATATTGTTCCTCAAACTGTCTATTCATTACAAAATAAAAAGACACATGAATTTTCATTGTTTGGCAACGGCGAGATTGCAGGAAGAGGAATTTATTCAGCAAAGGAGCTAGAAATATCACTTGCTGAAATAGGTGGGGTAGAGAATGTTTTAATTTATGATGCTAAAAATAACAACAAATGCTCTCTTTCTGCTTTTTTTCGCTTAAATAGTATTATTGATGACAATGAAGCAAAAAATCAAATTTATAATACAGGTGAATTAACTTATTTTCAAAAAGAAAATTTTAAAAATTTTCTCAATGATGCAATCGGGACGGATTTTGAAGAGGAAAGTTTTGATGGTGGCAAATATACCCTTACAGTTTTTGATTTAACGCCTAAAGAAGTTGGAAAAATTCGTGAGTTTGAAAATACAAAACTCGACGAACCGTATGAAAAGTTTTGTGCGATATGGAAGTTAAAAGACAATGATACGATTTACCGTAGTGAGTGGCTGGATTCATATGATGACGCCGATGATCTTATGGCGCAAGTCTCTACAACTTTTGGAGTTGAAAAGTTTAAACCGTTTGATTTTAGAATGGTTGAAACAAGTATCAAATCAGAACAATACAAAAAAGAGAATGTTGATAATGCTAAAGAGATATCTGAGAAAGATTTGGATGTGTTATGTTTGAGAGTCCAAGATTATGATTCTTTAGAACATAGAATTTTAACATTTAACCAAATGTTTGAAATATCTAATAATAATGTGTCTTTGCATGAAGCAGCACAAAATGAAACTCTCGAAAGCTTTTCTAATCAATGTGATGAGTCTTGCGGCACACTTGGTGATTTAACGAGAGGTTGTGTTGCTGTTAAAATTAATGAACTAAATTAATAAAGGAAAAGAAAAATGGAAACAAAAAAAATTAATATTATTTTTTATAAAAACGGCTTATTAAAAGTAGATGTTCCCGCTGACTTGGAGGACGAAGCCTTGATTGATTTTTGTCAGAATGCACTCTCTGAGGCGGATGACACGACACTTATTGATGCCATGACTGATGCAAGTCGTCAAGGTAGTCGGTATAATTATGGGCGATTTGATGCCGATAATTTTAAAGTTGAAAAACTAGAAGATGCATCAACTTTTAGCACCCTCTATGAAACCAAAACATCAAAATATTTCGGCGATGACGAAGCAATTCAAAATCTTGAATATGAGAATAAAATGATGGCTCAATTTTTGGAGAAAAGTGGATATTCACAAGAAGATATAATCAATATTTGTGCTGGCTCCCCTGTTCCTCTTTTTTCAGTAAAAAAACTAGATTTTACAAATGATACGGAAATTATTTATACACCAGAAAACTCGGAAGAGGGGTACACTGCTAAAATGTTTTTAGATTTGTGTAATAACGATAGTAGGCTTGCTACGCAACTCTATGAGGGCTGTGTATGGCAATCTCCTGAAACATTATTGGATGAGTGGAAGAATAATGGCATGTTGCCACAAATATCACCTGAAAAAAAATCTATCGAAGATATTGCAAAAATTGCAGCGGTGAAAGCACTATTTGAGGTGCGTGATAATAAGTGTACTGCCGAAGAGTATGACAAAATTATTGGAAGCAAAGAGGGGTGGGAAAATGCCGATTATTTGCATAAAGAAAACTACGAGCAAATGCCATGGGAAATACTATGTATTGAGTTAAAACGGTCTTATGAAATTCATTTGGCGTTTGCAGAAGAAGTAGAAAAAACCATGTCTCCAACTCTTGAGAGCTTCTCCAGCCAATGTGATGAGTCTTGCGGCACACTTGGTGATTTAACGCAAAGACTCACTTTAGAGCGGGTTCAAACAGAGGTCAAATAACATATAGAGCATTAATTAAGTTATATTTTATTATATACTTATTATAATTTTGCATTCGGTTGATTAAACCAAAGGAGTGAAAAATGAGTATTTTAGAAGTCTTGGCAACAAATAAACCAGAAGAAACTGAAAAATTCATTGCGGATGCTGCTAATGTCTCTTGGTTGCTTCGCGAATGTGTTAATGCTGGAGTTGAGGATAAGCTTCTACAACAGTCTGAGAGCTTTAAAGCAGTCGGCATTCGTCGAATTATTCAAGGCTCATTCACAGAGAAGATGGTCGCTTGTAATGTTTAAATTTCATAGTGAATTAAACACTGCTCTTTGTCTTGATAACCCTAATTCTCTTGTCGTTTTTGGCGATAATCTCATTGGAAAAGGCAAAGCGGGGCAAGCGGTTATCCGTGATGAGCCAAATGCTTTTGGTGTGCCAACTAAGCGTTTGCCATCAATGGAGGAAGGCTCATTTTTTAGTGACCAAAAAGATGAGTATGAAATTGTTAAAACCAAGTTCAATTATCTTTGGAACGAGCATCTAAAGGGTAGAAAAATTATCTTACCAGAAGCGCAAATTGGTTCTGGTCTCGCCAATATTCAACTTTATTCACCTAAGATTCACGAGTTGGTTTGTAGGTTTTATGCCTCTGCTCGTGAAAGCTTACATATTGTTCAAGATGATAAAAACTTAATTTTTCTTCAAAAATTTATTGACTTACAAAAAAACTATCTATCTGGGTATAAAACCGTGCAAGAGAAATATACAAATGGTTACTGTCAAGACCTTGTATTTTGCTTTCATAAAATTAATTCTATGAATGGTGAAAATATTAGGATTTGTGAAACAAAAGAAAATAATACTGATATTTTGCATTTTGTTTATCGCTCAAATGAAGGCAAGTTTTATGACATAAATGGTGGTTTCGATACATTAGAAGAATTAGTCGAGAAATGTTCTTTGTTTTCTAATTACACAGAACTTTCTATCCAAGTCGATTGTTTAGAAATTAATGAGGATGACTTTGAAGATGATTGGGAAGAAGTAAATATCCTTTTAAATTCTTTTTCTGAGCCTACTATTGAAAGTCTTGCGAATCGGTGTGATGAGTCGTGCGGCACGATTAGGGACTTAACGCAAGGCTGTAGTCCTTTTACGCTTTGTAATCAGTTATCTTAAAAGTAAAATTATGCTTTATATCGCTGAAAAATCAACTCAGGTCGCAGATTTATTAAAGGCACTAAAAGCTGTTGGAATGGATAAAGGAGCTGAAATTATTCCTCTTTCAGGCCACATTTTAGAGCTGTATGATTTTAAAGACTACGATGAAAAAATTGATGGTGATTGGAGTGGATTAATTCATAATAAATTGATTCCTTTTTATCCCAATGCACTTAAAAAGAAAATAAAACCAAATAGTAGCTTTATGTCAAATGGCAAAAAGATTATTAATAACTATAAAGAAAAATTAAACTCTATCAAGGAAGCCGTGACCAAGCATCACGAGATTGTTCTGGCTACTGATCCTGATAACGAGGGAGCAACGCTTGGTCTTGAGGTAATAGAACGGTGTGGAGCTTTAGATAAAGTCATTGGCATGATTAATATGTCCAAACTTGACTTAGATTCTTTAAGTAGAGAAGTTAAGGATATTAAAAAGCTTGATTATATGGCTATGTATGCTTGTGGGGATGCTAGAGCATATTTTGATCAGATGTTTGGGTTAAATATTACAATGATGGCCACTTCTTATTTAGGTAAGGGAAAAACCTTGCCTATCGGGGGTGTTAAACTCCCCACATTAAGGATGGTTGTAGAACGAGATCTTGCTTTTGAATCACATACAGAAATCGCCTTTTATACACTAAAGGGTGTTGCTCGTGTAGGCAATAGTCAATTTGCTATCGTTGTGACAACTGAAGATTGTGAAGATGGAAGATTTAGCTCTGAAGAAATTGCAGAAGCTATAAAAAAAACTATTCTTGGGAAAAAGATTAAAATTAATAGTTATAAAGAAAAGAAATGTGCAGAAGCACCTCCCAAACCATATTCTCTTACAGGGCTGCAAAGCGATTGTAATAAAAAATTTGAGTTTAGCCCTGCGGAAACTTTAAGTTATAGCCAAAAGCTTTACATACAAGATAAAATCCAGTCATACCCTAGAGTTGATACCAACTATTACTCTGATGGTGAGTATAAATTAGCTAACAGTATTTTAAAAAAACTTTCTGAAATAGAAGAATTTAAAAAGATAATAGAGCTTATATCAGATTTGAATAATCTTAAAAAAAGAAATATTTTTAATGATTCAAAATTAGAAGGTTCACCACACACAGCAATTGCACCTACTGAAGGGTTTAATGCATTAACTTACCAAAAACTTGATGATTCTTGTTTGAAAGTTTTTAAGCTTGTTGCGACCCGTTATATTATTCAATTTTTAGATGATTATAAGTATTTGAATATTGATGGTACAGCGAAAATTGGGGATGTGATTGTTAAATTTGGGGAAAATATAGGCGTTCATGCTGGGTGGAAAGAAACTCTTAATGGTTTTAAATTAAACGCTACTCGAACAATACCTGAATTAAAGTTAAATGACGAGATTGAAGTTTTATCTTTATTAATTGTTAAAGGTTTTACAAAGCCAAAGCCCCGTTTCACCGAAGGTACTTTATTGCTCGCAATGGAGAAAATTTACCGTTTTTATACAGACAAAAAGATAAAAGAGCAGCTTGGCGAAAATGGAATTGGAACACCTGCTACAAGAGCAGAGATTTTAAAACAAATGAAAGAAGCAAAAAATGGAGATGAACCTTATTTTAGAATCAAGAATGGTGATGTTATATCTACTGAAAAAGCAAGAAATTTAATAAAAGCATTGCCAGAGTATGTAAGTTCGCCTATTTTACGTGCAGATATGGAAGCGTGTCTTAAAAAAATAATGCAAAAAGAGATTTCTAAAGAAGATTATTATTTAGAAGTTCAAAAAATTGTTAATAAAATTTCAGAAGATATAAAAAAATTAGGTACTTTATCTCCTGTTAAAATTAAAGCCCCAATTATTAAAACAGATCTTCTTTGCCCATTGTGCAAGAGTGAGATAGTTGATAGCGGGAAGGTTTTTAAGTGTGTTAAAAATCTTTTTAAGAACGGGAAGCAAACGGGCTGTAAGTTTTCTATATTAAAGTTTCAAAAACTTTTAAAGGCGAACTTTACTGAGGGATTATTAAGACGAGTATTGGCTGGTGAAATTATCAAAGCTCCAAATGGCAATAAAATTGAGCTTGATTTGACAAGCCCATTTTTTACAAAGATAACTTATGCCGAAGGAAGTGAGACTTCTTCAAGTGGTGATGAATTGGTTGTAACTGAAAAAACTTTTAGACTAGGGAAAAAATTTTGTTTTAAAAATTGTTTTGGCAAAGAACTTACCAAGGCACAAGCCAAAAAGCTTTTAGAGGGTGAAGAGGTCGAGCTTAAGCGAGTCGCTAAAAAAAATGGCAAAGAGTATAACGTGACGGTTTGGGTTGAAGATGATGGGAAGTTTGGGAGCAGCTTGAGCTAAAACCCGTTAGGTTTTAGCTCAAGCGAATAGTGAAGAACTAAGAGTGAATAGCTTTGGTAAGCGCGGTGGTTCGCTATGCTTACCAAGTGAATAACTAATAGCTAAAAGTGAATAGCTTTGGTAAACACTTTCACTGCATTCAAGTGCTCTCATTTTTAACCGCAGCGTTTAATTTGATGCGATGTTTTAAAAAATATTCAGTCTAATTTTATCATAAAGTTATTATAATTTAAAAAATGTATTAGTGGGGTTGATAATGAATGCGAGAGAAGATTTGATGAAGTGTTCTGATGAAGCTTGTAGAAAAACTAGAATGGAAATTTTTTAAAAAAAATGACATTGATGAGCTAAAAAAGCAAGCGGAACTTTGCGAAATGTGCAATAATGTCGCACAAACTAAAAATACCTCAAATACATTCAATAGCGTCTCTTTGAGGTATAAAAAACTGCAACTCGATTACAAAAAAAAGGTGTTCGTTGTTGGTTAAAAAGGCAAAATATGGCTTCAAAGGACAATAATAAATCTATTACCATTCCTGTTAGGATGAGTATTGCCGAGAAAGCGAGATTGGTTGCAAAAGCAAAAAGTCTTGGGATTACTACTTCTGAATTTTTACGCAGAGTAGCGAATCTTGAAGATACGACTATGCGTGAAAAGCCATCTCTTACAAAAAAAAAGATAAATCAAAATATTAATTGGCATCTTGCTCGAATAGGTAATAATCTTAATCAGCTCACTTATGCAATCAACAAAGCACAAGTGATGAATAAAGTTAATAATGATTTGGCAAAACAGATAATTCGAGAATTAATGTTTTTTAATATCCAAATTAATACACAAGTCGAGGAGAGCCGTTCGTCATGATAACTCCAATTGAACTTGCTATGCAAAAAGTGCTCGCAGCAATGGCAAAAACAGGTCTTAATGCTGTCGTTGATAGTTTTCAAAACAATAATGTTCTTGATCCACGTGTTATTAGTTTGCATAAAGAGATACGCGAAAATGAATGCGAGGATAACGTTAAGAAGATATTGAAAGAAAAAAGAGAAGCTCAAACGCTTCAAGACTTTATTCATAAAGGCTTTGAGCTTGCGGAAGGTGAATTTACAAAACGCATGGCGACATTAAACAGTCCATCGTTTGCACCAAGGGCATTATCCGTTGGCGACACTGTAAAGAAAAAAAGAAAAAAATATCGCAAGAAAGCGAATAAGGGTTGATTAATGGAAAAAAAGGGGAGTAGCGATAAGTTTTATGGCGTTTTGTTGTTTATTTGCTTAGTGCTTTACATTACTTTTACAACAAGTTTTTTGCTTAGTATTGTTATTCCTGTAGGGTTGGTTATTCTTTATATTCTTTTTTCTGGTTCAAAGCACAGAGATGAATATTTTAAGGCAAAAGGCAACCTCATTATGGGGGTAACTTTGCTTGGAGCCATAGTTGTAGGAACTTATTATTTTTTAGATGAAGAGTTTGAGAATTTTTTTCTTTATCAAGATAAATATGTTTACTTAGCGGTGTTTTTGCTTCTCGTTTCCCTTTTTATGAATTGGTTTACAAAGCAAAGTTTACCAATAAGCTCGGTTGAGGATGATGAGCGACTCGTGCAAGAAACGATGTATGAAGATTATGATTTTCGTCCGTTAGGTGATGCTTTTTTGTATCGAGGAATGAAATTTAGAGATTCTGATGGTCGAAAAATTTCTCCCGATACCGTCAAAAAAGCCAAGGGGGTTTTAACGCCTACTGAAATAAATTCCCAAGACGTTGAAATGGTGGCATTGAATAAAAAATATGATTTAATGTTTTATTACGAGAAAGTAATTTATGACATGTATCATAGTTTTTTACAAGGTAAAACCGACTTGAAGCTATTAGAGCTGTATGGCTACAATTTAACGATTGTTAAAGGCATCAAAGACATTGATGGATTTGAAAAAGCATTAAAAAAAGAGAGTATTTTGTATTATAAGCTCTTCCAATTTTTAAAAGCAGACATGAACTCTCATTCTTTAAAATTAAAGCCTAATTGGAAACAGATATATGCGGATAATTATTATTGCTTGGAATTTTGCTTAATCAGCATCATTTTGCTTGTTAGGCAATTTATTAATTTCCCCGTAGGGGATATGGCTAAATATGTTACTACAACTAAAGATAAAAATTTCCTTGGTTGTTTTAGTTCACTTCCTGCGGATTATGCAAATATTAATTCAACAAGCATAAGTCCTTCGGGAGTTGCGTATTATTACGTTTACTATAAAATTCATCTTGAATGGTTCACAAAATGCACGGAAGAGGAATTTTGTGCGAAGTGGAGCGGTTGACACTCTGTGGAGGGAGGGGGAAGGGAAGTTAATAGTTAAGAACTAAGAGTGATGAGTGAAGAGTGTTGGTATGCACCAAGTGGTTCGCTACGCTTACTGGGTCGATAGCTCAAATGGTTAGAGCGTCCCGCTCATAACGGGATGGCTGGGGGTTCGAGTCCCTTTCGACCCACCACATTACTAAAAAGGAAAAACATGCACGATATTTACAGGATTGGAACAATGGGAGTAACACGAGGGATTGATACTTTGATTTCTATTATCAAAGAAAACAGAGAGGTGTTATTTAATGTATTAGCAGTCAATGACCGCGATGATAACTATACCTTTATCGCTGTATTCAGAGAAAAAGGTACAATAGGACAGTTCGTATCTTTTGTGCAAGAATATGGCACTAATGACGGTAGGAGTGGTGAGGGAGGTGGCGGCTATATAAGAATGATGAATTGTTTAAAAGAACAAAACATTGATGCTGTTTCCTATGAGCTTTTTAATCAAGAATTTGCTTATATGACAAGAAATCAAGCCGATGAAAAAGCGAGATTGGAGTTTTGGAAAAATCTTGTTGAAAACAACATAATTGGGCATTGGCAGAAAGTGAATCACACCCACTAAACGGCTAAAGCCGATATAGTTGGAGCTTCGACTGACTCATACAAACGATTGTTTGTACCTTTCGCTATTTCACTTGCTTGGGCAAGTATGGAAATAGGAGCACTCTTTACAGTCATGGCAATTCCTGCCATATCCAAGATTCTTAGAGCTTCGTTTTTGATATTGATAGAGGCGTTTATGTCTCTATCAAGTTTCATGTTACGGAAAGTGTATA
>Ga0265295_1004750_pt1 | contig 18033 bp, 13 predicted proteins | sample Munlansysbiofilm_FD_192503 | JGI IMG/M metagenome (GOLD analysis project Ga0265295, IMG submission 192503) | Leachate microbial communities from a municipal landfill in Southern Ontario, Canada - Methane capture system biofilm | ecosystem: Engineered > Solid waste > Landfill > Unclassified ...
CAAACGCATGATGTGTGCCACCTGCCATATTAAATGAAATTCCGTGTTTTAACGAATTTTCAGCTGCCTGAATCATAGCTCCACATATAAGCCGTTCTCTTCTAACCATTTTTGAGGAATAAGGAAATCCAATTCTGCGAATTTCAGCTTCCGTTTGTGCTCCTGTTACCGTTTTTTGAATATACTCCTCTGTATGTACAAGATTCAAAATCTCAATGGGAACCAATTTTGGAATTGTAAAATTACTGGATGTAACAATGGTCCGCGTTAGTAGATAATCTTTTACTTTTTCGTATTTCACCATTGGAAATTGATGATCCTTTGGTAAAGGTAGAATAAAGGAGGGATGCCAAGATAGAAGGAGCATAGTTCGGTTTCTAAAAATAATTGTTTTACAACGCAAAAAAGGATACTGTAATTGTACAGTATCCTTTTTACGAATTATTTTATATTTCTACTTTCTTTTTTCGATACTCACTAAGTTTCCAAATAGGGACTTGTTGGCTTCGATTTTTTCTTTGTTTCCATAAACACAGATGTTGTTTTGTTTCAACACATCGGCTACCAGTTTTGAGTATGTTCTAATATCAGCTGCTGTAGTACTAAGAATTTCGTCGCGTTCTTTTTGTAAAGATTCTTTCGTTGTCTTCTTAAAATAACGACCATATGCTACATTTGCTTTCATTGAAGCTGTTAATGGATAATCTAACGATGAAACTGTTCCAATAATGTATCCCAACATTTTTTCTTCGTCGGCTTCAAATGCATCGATATACTCAGGAGTTTTGTCATAGTTGTCAAGCGTTTCTTTTAGATTTGGATCCCTGTAAGATGCAAAATACAAATGACCTGTTTCTGAAAAACTGCACCATCCGCCATAAGCACCGCCTTGTACACGAATTGTACTTTGTAGGTATTCGCTCGAAAGAATACTGTTTAAAACCTGCATTTTTCCATCCCAATTATATCCTAATTTCTTAAAGTCGTAATTTTTAACAACATACTGAACTTTTGATGAACTAACTAAAGCTTCATTTTTCTTTTTCATGTCAAAATTCCAAACTTGAAACGCAGGCTCATTTGAATTTAGTTTTGCCGAAAATTCTTCAAACTCACTTTTCAACGTCTTATAATCGGATGCATTACATGCTGTACCAAGAATCAAGTTCTCTTTTGTGAACAATAAATTGATGGTTTTATTTAAGTTTTCAATGATTTTGTCTGCATCTTTATCAAAACTTGCAACTAAATCGCCAATAAACCAGTTGTATTCCATTCCGCCTGTTATTTCGCGAAGCATTCCACCATTAGAAAAATAAGATGCTGCTCTGTTCACGGCATATCCTAGTCCATTGTTTTTAACGCTCGATTCTAATTGCGACAAATGTCGTGTCAACATTGTTTTTAATCGCTCTTTATTCGTGAAGTCGGTGTTGTAAATAACTTCATTTGTCAATTCGAACATTTTTTCAGCTTTCGAAGGAATTGACTTCGATACTACTACGAATTTCGGTATTATTTTCGAATCGTCATTGTTTTCGAAATAGGTGCTCATTGATGAATAGAATGTACCTGTGTTTTTGTTAATCTCTTTTTCAAGATCTCCAAATGAATAGTTTTTCGTATCCATTTTTCCCAATAATCGAGCAAGAAGTTTTGCATATGGAATATATTCAGTTGGTAATACTCTCATGTCGAACATCATATCAGCATATACAATACCGTTTGTGAAATCGTCGTAATGAATAACTTTTATTCCGTTTACCTCTTTTTCAGTAACGGCAAACCAATCTGCTTTTGGATTCAGATCCTCACGGCTTAATCTTGGGAGAACAGCAAGCTCTTCGGCTGTATTCTCTTTTTTCTGATGTTCAATTAATTCTTGAGTCTCTTTAATAAGGTTTTCAATTTCCTCATCGCTAAGCGATGCTTTGTAAGCGGCCAATTTCTCTTCGGTGATTTTGTTAATCTCTTTTTCTAAACCTGGTTTTGGTTCAAGCACCATTAACAAACCAAAATTATTGTTAACAAGACCATCCATAATTGTTTTTTCCAAGAAGTTGTTTTTAATCGCTTCCTTAACTTCTAGCAATTGATTTTCCCATTGTAGTCCGGCAAAAGGATCATTTGTAAAAATCCAATGTTGAAAACTCTCAAGCATGCTTGACAGTCCTTTTTGCGAATCATTGCCTTCGCGTAGATTAAATTCCATTCGGTTAACATACGCTTCAATAGCATTTTTGTCAATACCGTTTTCACTTGCTTTTTTTAATTCAGCAATAACAATCTCTTTAAACTTATCAGCATCTGCTGCATTAGCATTTTGAACATTTATGCTGAAAACATTTTGTTGGCTATTGTTTGCGTAAGCGCTAACATCGTGACCAATTCCTGCTTCTTGTAAAGCCAAGCGAATTGGACCCGATTCCTGTCTAACCAATACATCGGCCAAAATATCTAAAGCCCAACTAATTTCATTATCCGTATTTAATCCATATACCCAGTTTAAACTCAAAAATGTTTGATCTTCTGTTGGGGCTCCTTCTAATGATGCATAAGGGGCAGTTACTTTTTTAAATTCGGCAAAAGGTTCTTGAAGTTTAATTTTGCTGTCAATTTCAATTTTATCGAAGGTCGAGAGATAATTTTTGTCTATCAACTCAAGTTCTTTATGTATGTCAGCATCACCATATACGAATATACAGCTGTTTGCTGGGTGATAATGCTCGCTGTAGTATTCCACAAATGCTTCGTAAGTCAGATTAGGAATTTCTAAAGGATACCCACCTGATGATAATCCATATCCATTATCTGGAAATAGATTTTTAGAGATTTGAAAACTTAATTCTCGTTGTGGACTTGAGAATACACCTTTCATTTCATTGTAAACAACACCTTTATAAACAATTGGGCTGTCTTTATCAGTGAGTTCGTAGTGCCATCCTTCTTGCATAAAGATACGTGGATCGTCTTTAATGAACGGGAAGAAAACGGCATCAAGATATACGGTCATGAGGTTGAAGTAGTCTTTTTCGTTCATACTTGCTACTGGATAGAATGTCCATTCAGAAGCAGTAAAGGCGTTTAAAAAGGTTTTAAGCGACGTTTTTCCCATCTCCTCAAACGGACTTTTTACAGGAAAGTTTTTTGAACCGTTCAATACGGAATGCTCAATAATGTGTGAAGTGCCACTATGTGAATTTGGTTCCGTTTTAAAACCAACGCCAAAGGTTTTGTTTGCATCTTTGGTGTCAAATTTCAATACATGTGCACCGCTTTTTAGATGTTCAAAATAGTAAACATCAGCGTTTACTTCCTTAACAAATCGTTTCTCAATTAATTTGTATCCAGGAACATTAACGCTTTGTGTGTTGCAGGCTGTAAATGTTGCGCTAACCATGCCAATAACGCCAAGTGCAGTTATTGCACCAAGCATTTTTCTAATTTTGTTCATAAATATTAATTTTGGGTTAATAATAAGTATAATTAAATAACAATTCATTGAATGCGAAAGGTATGGATTTTATCTTAATGTGATTAGTGTTTTTTTCTTTTTTATGGAACTAAAATAAATTTCATTTGTTCATAAGATTCTACTATACAATTGAAATTTTGATTAAAAGTATTTGGGAAAAATGATCTGATTAAAATTTAAAAGAAGAAAATGATAAAGATATATTGTAAATTTACATTTTGGAATCCAACACATTCTTTTTCTACTGTTTTGGATGTTATTTACTAAATTATTAAAGACCTAAAGAATGAAATTGTTTTCAATAGAGTGTGGAAATTTTATGGTTGATGGGGGTGCTGCATTTGGTGTTATTCCTAAAACCTTATGGCAAAAGAAATATCCTTGTGATGAACAAAACTTGTGTAATGTTGCAACACGAAGCCTTTTAATTGATTCTGGCGATAAACGTATCCTGATTGACACTGGAATTGGAACTCGAATTCCAGATAATTTCTTAAAATATTATAAATTAAATGGTGAGAATAATTTATTATCTAGTTTGGCCCAGTTTGGCTACTCATCGGAGGATATTACAGATGTACTTTTTACGCATCTTCATTGGGATCATTGTGGTGGGGCATTAGTTAATGATACAAAAGGAAATATAAAACTACAGTTTCCAAATGCTCAAATGTGGGTTTCGAAAAGCCAATGGGAATGGGCTATGAATCCAAATGAGCGTGAATTTTCCGCATATCCCAATGATATAATTAAACCGTTAAACGATTTCAATCGATTAAATTTAATTGAGAATGATTGTCAACTTTTTCCAAATGTTGAAGTGCGTCAACACCGTGGACATACAAACGGAATGTTGGTTCCCATTGTAACTCTTGGTACTCGGAAAGTTGTATTTGTTGGCGATTTGATACCACTTTCAGCAAATTTGGCTCCCATATATCTATCAGCATACGATATCTTCCCTCTTGATACTATAAAGGAGAAAAACGAAATTCTGAAGGAAATAGTGGATGGTGAACATATTTTAATGTTTCAACACGATATTTCCATAGAGGCGTGTACCATTGAATTTACTCCAAAAGGATATAAAATTAAAGAGACTTTTGATATCTCTCAACTATAATAATAGATAAATTGTATTTTAGCAATTTTTAAAGTAACAACCGTATTAATGTCAACGATTCAAATTAGAAATAGAAGAGCTTCCTACGAATATGAGTTTATTGAGACCTATATTGCAGGTATATGTTTAAAAGGAACAGAGATAAAATCTCTTCGGCAGGGAAAAGCTGCTTTGTCAGATTCATATTGTGTGTTTTTCAAAGGTGAGCTCTACGCAAAAGGGGTGCATATTTCAGAATATGAAAAAGCAACCCACTATAACCACGATCCTCGAAGCGATAGAAAATTATTATTGAACAAAAAGGAATTGAAAAAATGGGAACGGAAAATTAAAGAGCGTGGTTTAACGATTGTTCCAGTTACTCTTTTTATTAACGATCGAGGATATGCAAAACTTAAGATCGCCTTGGCAAGAGGGAAAAAAGTGTATGACAAAAGAGATTCAATAAAAGAAAAGGATATGAAACGTGAAAACGATCGTTTCCATAAGATCCTTTAAATTGAAATAGCATAATAGAAAAAGGCTGAAATAATTTCTAATTATTTCAGCCTTTTTCTATTATGGATTATTATTGTACCCAGAAGTATTCCAGTAATTCATTTACGTCTTCGACTGTTAACGTGGATTTGAAATCGAATACCTTATCAATTGCATCCCGCATTTCTGTTGGTGAAATCCATCCGTCATTATTTTTATCGACCGTTTTAAATTTATCGGGCATTTTATCGTATTTTTTGCCCCCGCGTTCTTGACGGGATTCATGATAGTAGGTGTCTAAATCTTTTCGATTTACCGATTTCGGGTCAAACAATATGGCCACCAAGTGATGTGTGGTCAATCGTACTCCAGTAGAACCTACTCCAATTGTGTTTGGGGGAGTATTGGGCTGTTCGTCTCTATAATCGGGAACTCCGTCGTTATCAGAATCCAATGGACATCCTCTAAAGTCTACAATTACCCCGTTGGTTGTTCCAGGACATTCATCGTTAAAATCATCCACTCCATCACCATCTTCATCGGCGCCGTCTGTTACAACAAATTTTAGGTTTTTAAATTGATCCACAGCAGCAATTTCACTCGCTGGACTAAATAGATCGAGTCTCAACGAGACATAGGTGTAATTTAGTATGTCGTTGGAATAAAAACCATTGTCGCTGGGGGTGTCATCAATATAATCACTGAATGTTAACCGCAATGAATTTGCCAATCTTAAGGTCATTCGGTCGGTAATAGTCATATTTATACCAATATCTATGGGAACGGCAAAGGTCATTAATGAATAGTCACTATTGGTGGGATTTACTTCTCGTAGGTTAGTTTCATATTCAAAATTTCGAGAAACTATTTCGTTATTTTCTAACCTAATTGTTCCATCTGGCCAATATACGTATGGATTTCCTTCGTTGTCCTTCATATCACCCCGAGGTGTGAATTGTAGGGTTTCAATACCGACTGAAATAAAGGGATGTATGGGACGTTTTCTTTTTAAAATATGGTTGAAATTGTATGTCATTGAAACTCCACCCATAAATAAATCTGTTTTGAAGTTTTTATTTAACGTCGAATCTTCAACCGATCTACGTTCTCCCGAGGCTTTTCCAAAAAGAGCATATAAATCCACATCAAAATATCGTCCTAGCGAGCGAGAAATACTAACGGTGGTTCCCCATTGGCCATTTAAGGGGGAGGCGTAATTGTTTTTAATGTCGCCATAGAACGTAATAATTCCTTGACCTAATCCAAATATGGGTTTAAATGCAGAACTAAATAATGCGGTTTCGGTATCCTCTTCCTCAAGCAAAATAGATTCGTAATCTTCATCTATTTGAGCCCAAGAATTAATATTATAAAAACAAAAAAGAGTAAGTATGAATATGATATATTTTGTCTGCATTTTCAGTATTTTACATTATTTAAACCACTGCTGATTTGCGATCATCAATGCTTCCTGCACAGTAATTCTATTCCCACTTGAATATGCGCAAACAAACGCATCGTCGATGGGGGTTGAGTTCCATATTTTAACTCGATGATCGCGTGCTTGTTTGTAAACATTGAAATTACCAATGGTATATTTATGCCATCCTTCGTGAAGTTCAATATGAACGGTTTCGTGAATGTTGAACTTTTTAAAATAATCTTTTTTCACAAGTTTGTGGCTTGCTGCAATTTGAACTTTATAGGATATTCCTTTCTCTGCTCCTGGGGTTGATGTTATTTCAGGTCGTTTTAGTTCTCCAACAATTTCTGCCGATTGTTCATTGATTACGTCTGTCCCTTGTTCTTTAGCTCGTTGTGCTATTGCAGCATATTTTTCTCGTTCTTCGGGGGTTAGTGACTGATCAAAGGTTTTATTATCTTGACTTTGTAAATTCCCAAGATTATCGCTTGTTGCCAATCCTGAAATTCCTGTAAAGTTATCTCCATCAGCAAGAACATCTACTTTTTTCTCTTTCTTCTCATCTTCCAGTTCGGCCAGTTGTTGTTCTTTGGTGAGTTCTTGCTCCTCTAATTGTTCTGTAGCAAATTCATTTAGGTCAACATTTCGTTCCGCAATGCTTATGGTTTGCGTTCTGTCATCTTGGGAGTACGAAAAGTTTCCGTTTATTATAAATGCTTGATTTGGATACTCTTCGGTCTGAATAAGTTTATAGGTAACCACAAACATTTTATTATCAGGTGTATCTTCTTTTGGTAATTCCATCCATAGGAATTTTATTATACGTCCACTGACTTGAAATATCGATCCTTTTGTACGAGTTGCAACTGCTCTGTATCCTCGTGGTATTTGTTCTTCAATTTTCCCAAAACTTTTCAAATCACTTTTACTAACCAAGAGGTTGACTACAATTTCATTCTCTTCGTTCATATAAGGTTTTTGACGAATGCAGTCAATGGGCTTTAATGTAATCTGTTTATATTTGTATCGTTTTGATGCCAATAGATCCGTAACTCCTTCAACTTGAACCACTTTTAAATTATGGGGCTCAATGGGTTTTTCTTGAATTTTGTTGTCATCAATGTATCGGAATGATCCCGAGATTATGAAATCGCCCGATATTGGAGGAGCAACGGTGAATACCAATACTACTTTTAAAACTTCGTCGTAGGGTAGGCTATACCAGTGCACAATTGCTTTTTGATCGTCAAAAGAAAATTGTCCACCACTTGTTTCCCGAGCTTTTGCTGTTATCCCGTTGGGAATCTCTAAGGTTAATCTGGCATATCGATCGACATCGCCTTTGTTAATTGATATTTCAACGGTGAATTGGCTTCCAGAATTGACTTTCTTTGGAAAACTATGTTTGATATCAATACCGCCAAAAATCGCAGAGATTAACAACACGATTCCCATATTGAATAAAATGTATAAAGGTTTCAACATATTAGTGCAGTATGTTTGTGTTTATTGTTTTGTCTATAAAACTTTTTTCAATGGCTAAAGATATGAAAACATCGTATTATTTCAAATAATTTATGCTCAATATATCTGTTTTTGTTGATTTATTGTACTGAATATTGATGAATGTTACTAATGTACTTATAAAATGGTGGTTTAATGGTATCTAAAGCTACTTCCAAAGAGGAATTCTCGTAAAATACTTGTGGGAGGAATCTCTTTCTCTGGAATGGATGAAAGGTATGTGAAAAACTTTAATAGTCTTGCTGCTTCAGCATATTCAGGGGTTTTAGGGGAGACTTCCCTAAGAATTGGCTCTGCGTATTGTTTTAAAACGCCAAGTTCAAATAAAAGAGCTGAATTGTACATTACATCGGCCTCTTCTTGGAACGGAAATATATATTTCTCCTCGCCTCGGCGAACACTTGGCCATCGTTTAATGGTTTCTTGTGCCGAATATCCACGGTATTGATGATCGCGTACTATTCTTCTAATCAGCCTGTTATCGGTGGTCGGAATCCGATTGTGTTCGTCCATACAAAGGGCTGTTAGTGCCGAAACATAAACCTTGAATTTTGCATTACTGGGTATTTTGTTGGTTAATAGCGGATTTAACGCATGAATTCCTTCTATCACAAGAACGCTTTTGGAGTCTAGGTGTAGAAAGTCTCCAGCATAAAATCGTTCTCCCGTTCCAAAATTAAATCTTGGAACTTCAACTTCTTCGCCTTTAAGGAGTTGTAATAATTGTTTGTTGAAAAGTGCAATGTCTAGGGCTTTGATATTTTCAAAGTCATATTCTCCATTCTTGTCTTTTGGGGTATCTATTCTATTTACAAAATAGTTGTCAAGTGAAATTGTTTGGGGAAATATTCCAAGTACTTTTAATTGAACCTCTAACCGTTTTGCCGATGTTGTTTTTCCTGATGATGTGGGACCACTAATTAATATAATCCTTGGCATTGGGTTGCGATCATTGATTAAATCTGCGATTGCAGCCATTTTTTTCTCTTGTAGTGCCTCGGACACCATTATGAGATCAGAAATTGTCCCATTTTCGGTTGCTTGGTTTAATTGTCCTACGGTGTCAACTTTTATAATTTCGTTCCATCGTTTATGCTCTTGGAAAATTTCAAACATTTTATCTTGAATAACAATTGGGGCAACTTGATCGGGATTGCTAATGGTTGGAACTCTTAGCAACATTCCGTTATAATATTTATATAGATCAAATATGTTGATATATGCTGTTGATGGGGCTAGGTATCCATAAAAATAATCGGGTACTCCATCAAGAATATAAACGCTGGTGTACAATAATTTACGTGTTTTAAATAAATCGGCCTTATTTTGGGAACCGTGCTTTTCGAACAGGGCTATTGCTTCTTCGGTTAATATTTCTTCTCGTACAAAGGGGAAATTAGAGTCAATAATGAGCCTCATCTCTTTCTGAAGCGCAATAATGTCCTCGATGGATAACTCTTTATTGTCGCCTTCAAACTCGCAATAATATCCGTTCGAAACGGAGTGTTCTATGGTAAGTCGTCGATTGGGGAATAAGTTTTTGGCTGCTCTTATTAAAATGAAACTCAATGATCTGACATACATACGCATTCCATCAGGGTGCGTTAAATCGATGAATTTTATGGTCTTTGGTTTAAATATTGCATAATCGAGCTCCTTTAACTTATTGTTTACCATGGCTCCAATTATGGGATATTTCAGTTTTATCTTTAACTCTGCGATAATTTCGTCCAGTGAAGTTCCTAAGGGGAATTTATGTCGTTGATCCGTGTTTTGAATTATTACCTCTATTTCTCGTTGTTTGATCATGACTGCAAGTTTATGTTGTTTTGATTTGGTAGTTCGACAGACCTCGGTCGCCCAAGAATGTACTACGATTGTCAATTAAAAGAATAATTCGAATATCTAATTTCCAATAGTTGTGAAACCATTCTTTATAGTCGTTGGGATTGAGGCTTCCAATTTCATTTTCTTTAACGGTAATGAGAACTTCGCCAGCATAACTTTGTTCATAATTGACCCCTACAATGTTAGGGTGAAGTTCTTCGGGCAATGGAATTAAAAGGTCTTGATTGTCAACACTTTTTAGGGTGGGACGCGAAACGTATGATAAATTATCAATTGTTCTGTACGATAGTCCGCACGGACATACTGCGTTTTGGTTTGGAATAACTTCGATTTCGGTATCGAATCGCAAAAGAGTAGGTTTTGAAGTGTGGAGTGGAGTTGAAACCAAGGTTCCCCTTCCTGAGGTTACAGGAAGTCCTCTTTCGTTTACAACTTCTTGAATAGCAATGGGTTCGAATAGATGGTAATAATCATATTGACAGGTTGCGATCAACGATCCGTAATGCGTGTCTGTAAGGAGTCGGACAATGGGAACGTTGAATGTCTTTTTTAGTAGCGTTTCGGCTCCAATGGTTATATCGTGATTGAAGGCGATTAGTAAAGATGGTTTGGGGGGGGCAATTTTGTATTTGTTAATATGAAACGCAAGTTGGGCTAAAATTGCGGGTCGTGCAACAAGTACATATTTACTATTTCTGCGAAGAATCTTAATTATTGTATCAAAATCTTGAGGATAGGGAATAACTTTACAATTACGGGTAAATCCACTCTCTTGGATTTTAGTTCTATTGGGTGTAATCCATATTATTTTTTTCTCCGAGCAGCGATGCCATGATAATACGCGCTGTAACGCTGCCGCCATTACTGGTTTTCTGTATTTTAAGGGATTGTGTGTGCTGTCAGCATATTGGGTTTTGGATATGGGGATAGCTTCAATCTCTTCAAGACCACGGAATTTGTGCCATTTAATCTTATTGGCAGTCAACATATCAATAAGTTTGCGATTCTTTTTAGATTTTGTTTGAATTAAGTGGCGTAGCTGCTTGTTTAGATAGTTGTAAACATCAAGACGCATCATTTTTTCGGTGCGTTCAAATGTATCTAGTAGCGTACGGTAACGAAAGTGGTCAAACATGTTAATTTGTTTTGAATGTTTGTTCTATTATTTCTGCAAAAATAGTGATTTTAGTGATGTTTCAATTTATTTTTCACATAATATAAATAACAAAAGTACGATTAGATTCATCATTCTCTAATTATTTTCAAATTAATTATAAGGAATCCTAATTTATTTCAGACTGAAATAAAATATCTCTGTTTTTTTCATTTTACAAAAAAATAGGCTGATATAAAAGTGAGTCAATTATTAATGTTTATCGTTAATAACATTCTGCTTTTATACCAGCCCATGATATTATCCACCACTGATAAATGGGTAGACATGTTTATTTATAGATGCCTTATTAAAAATAGAGATCTCGTTTTCCTGCTTTAATTTGTTCCAGTCGGTCTTTAATTTCCGCTACGTTTTTTTGCTCTTTTAATTCAGTTTCTAATGTTTTCTCAATTAATTTCCAACCTTTATCAAATGTCTCCTTTGGGGCGTAATCTTGGAGATATTCCGCTAAGGTCAAAAGTGCATTTGGAGTACAATATCTTTTTATAAATCCAGGAACTGAAAATTCCATGAAATGTTCTCCGGTTCGGCCGAGTCGATAACATGCAGTACAGAATGATGGGATGTTTCCCTTTTCAATAAGTTCTTCAATAACTTCGTTCAACGAGCGATTGTCGTTGATCATAAATTGCTCACGATTTAAGTTTTGAGTCTCATTTTTAGTTTCGTGATAACTACCAAGTTCGAGTTTTGTTCCTCCATCGATTTGCGACACCCCAAAATCCAAAACTTCGTTTCGTACTGCCACATTTTCGCGAGCCGTTAGAATTAGCCCGGTATAAGGAACTGCAAGTCGAAGAATGGCAACAATCCGTGCAAAATCGTGATCATTAACCATGTATTGTTTTTTTATCTGCGAAGTGCTTGCATCGGTAATTCTAGGAAACGAAATGGTGTGTGGTCCAATATTATAGCATGCTTCCAAGTGGTTTGTATGTCTTATTAATGCCATAACTTCGAATCGCCAATCGTATAAGCCAAAAAGAGCGCCAATTCCAACATCGTCAACGCCTGCTTCTTGGGCACGGTCGAGTCCGGTTAATCGATAGTTATAGTCCGCCTTTTTTCCACTTAAATGGTACCATTTATAAGCTTCGGGGTGATATGTTTCTTGGAAAATTTGGTATGTCCCAATTCCTGATTCCTTAACTGTTTTAAAACCCTCAATGTCCAGTGGAGCGGCATTTATGTTCACACGTCGGATTTCGCCATTTCCTTTCTTAACGCCATAGACGGTTTTTACTGTATGGGCAATATATTCGGCGCTGTATTTTGGGTGTTCACCATAAACTAAGATTAGACGTTTTTGTCCATTATCTTCGAGAGCTTCCACCTCTTTAACAATTTCGTGATCTTCCAGTGTCATTCTCTGTTGATCTTTATTGTCGGTTCTAAAGCCACAATACGTACAGTTGTTGGTGCAATGATTGCCAATATAAAGAGGGGCGAAAAGAACGATTCTGTTTCCGTAAACGCTTGTTTTTATAAATCGAGCACCAGCTTTTATTGCTTTTACCGACTCCTCGTCGTCAGCAGCAATAAGTGTGGCAACTTCTTGTAAATTAAGTCGTTGTTTGCTCTTGGATTTATTAATAATGTTTTGAACCGTTTCGGGTGTTGGTTTTGCAGCATTAATGTATTCCCAAATTTCGTCAGGATCGATGAATGGTTTCATGCGTTCGTCCGCAATTCGATACTTCTCCGGAGTAAATTTCATAATGGTATCTATTTAGAGTTTTGTTATGTTCGATTTTTATTTAGATCGACTTTAGGGTCGCCGATTTGATTTGAAGACCTTTTAGTTTTCCAATTTGACCTGTAAGTGCGCCAATATCGTCGGTTGTGCCTTCAATAATCAAGGTAATAACGCTTACTGATTTGTTCGGTAAGGGTACGCCTTGTCTGCCAATAATAATTTGTGAGTGACGAGATATAATCTCGTTAAGGTGGGGGATGACTGCTTTGTCTTCAATTAGAATTAATGCAGCGCCAATTCTCTTTTCCATCAGATAATGCCTTTGGATTAGTATGTTGTTATTTGTTCCTTGAGGAGAGAAATACCCACCTCTCAGATATCGTCTGCAAAGATAATGTTAAGATTTCAATTACAACAGGTTTATGCCATTTATTTGGCTATTTCTTTTTTGGAACTACGGTAAAATCTATAATATTGGAGAAGCATAAAGGGATATTTGTTGAGTTGTTAAGTCGTTTATTTGTTGATGTGAAAAATGCCTGTTCCCAGTACTTGAGAATATTATTCAGTCGAAAATTTCGTTTTTGTTCGGAGTATTGTCAATTTACGGTATCTTTGCCGCTCCATTTTTTTTGATTGGGTTTTGTATTTCAGTTTTCTCCGTTTTACAGATAGAGATAAACAATATTGTAATTGTATGAGTAAGGATTTATATAGAAGAATCGACGATGAGTCGGTAATAAAAGGGGAGAAGCTTCCCATTGTAGAGGAGTTTTATAGTATTCAGGGTGAGGGTTTTCATGCAGGTAAACCAGCCTATTTTATTCGCGTGGGAGGGTGTGATATTGCTTGTCATTTCTGCGATACGAAAATTTCCTGGAATCCATGGTTGCATTCGTTGATTTCCATTGAGGAGGTTGTTGGAAAAGTTATGGAAACGGCAGCTAAAAGTGTGGTTGTAACTGGTGGGGAGCCTGCGATGTATGATCTTACAAAACTTACAAACCTCATCAAACGTGCTTCAATAGCTTCATTTATTGAGACAAGTGGTGCGTATCCATTGACCGGCGAATGGGATTGGATATGTGTATCGCCCAAGCAAGCAAAGCCTCCGTTGATGGAGAATATGAAATTGGCTCATGAGCTAAAAGTGGTGATTTGTAATCTTGAGGATTTTCGGTGGGCCGAGAAGTGGGAAAAGAGTGTAAATTCCAACTGTAAATTATTTTTACAACCCGAATTTTCTCAATTTGATTCCATAATTGGGCCTATGGTTGAATATGTTAAGAATAATCCACAATGGAATATTTCTTTACAAATTCATAAATATATGCAGATTCCGTAGTTGACTTATTTGTATATTCTCATTTTATTTAACATCTTTTGATATTCGTTTGCATTTTGATTGTGCTGCCGAAGGGTTTTTGCAAAAAGATGGGAGCCATCCATATTCGGCGATGCGCAAAAATAGAGATAGTCGTGTTTTTTGTGATTTAATACGGCATCAATGGCAATGCTCGACGGAATACAAATTGGACCAGGTGGCAACCCTCTATATTTGTAGGTATTGTAGGGTGATTCCGTTTCTAACATCTTGAGCGTTACCCGACGAATGGAGAAGTCGCCCATGGCATAAATAACGGTAGGGTCGGCCTGTAGAGGCATTTTTCTTTTAATTCGGTTCAGATAAACTCCGGCAACTGTTGACATTTCCGATTTTACGGAGGTCTCTTTTTCAACAATCGACGCCAGAATGGAGACTTCTGTGGGCGTTAAACTAATTTCTTTTGCTTTTAATAGCCGTTGTTTGTCCCAGAATAGGTTGTGTTCGCTATTCATGCGCTCCACAAATTTGGATGGGCTTACTGTCCAATAAAATTCGTAGGTGTTGGGAATAAACATTGTCCCGAACGACTCCTTATTATAGTTGTATTGTTTTTGAATATCAACGTTTGTCAATGTTTCAATCAATTCCGTACTGTCAAACATCATCTGTTTTGCGATTATTCCGGCGAGTTCCGATAAATCTCTAAGGGTGTTGAATACTATTTTAATAGGCGTTTGATTTCCGTTTTTTAGAGTATTCACGATTTGGTTCAGTGGAATGGGTTTTGAAAATGTATAATGTCCCGTTTTAAATGTCGATGAGAGCGATTTGTAGTTTATAATCGATTGATATAGTGTTTGATTGTCGATCTTAAAACCATCTTGAATTTGTAAGTTTATTTCTTCCCAGGTCGTTTCTGTTGAAATGAAAATGGTGCAATTTGCTCCGCTTTTTAGTTCTACATTTTTATAAAAGGTAGAATAAAACGTCCACGTCAACAGCGCAACAATGATTGCACTAAAGAGACCGAATATAAGAAGGAGTTTTTTAATCATATTGTACAAATAAAAATAGGTGTCGGTTTTTGTTCTCAAGTTCAACGTGATTTTGTGTATTTATCACAACCTAAATAAGATGGAATAACGTCAATTTCTCCATTTGAAATTGGGTTAAATAATTGATATTTAGGTCGTTATTCCCCAAATAGGTAAAAATAGATCTATAATAAATAAAAAGAGCTGTCTAAAAAAGGAAAATCATAATGTTTATATTGAACCTGAACAACATAGACATTGGTAATGTTCTATTTTTAGACAGCACTTTATGTTAAGACTCTATTTTTTTGGAGCGTTTTGAATGATTTCAATTAAATAATCCCAAAATTTTTGAGTGGTTTCAATATCAATTCTTTCATCGGGAGAGTGAACATCTCTTAGTGTTGGTCCAAAAGAGATCATATCCAAATCGGGATATTTCTCCAAGAAAAGTCCACATTCCAAACCTGCATGAATGGCACGAACGACGGGTTCAACGCCAAAAAGTTTTTTGTAGGCTTCAACTGAAATATCTAATATGGGACTCTCTGTGTTTGGTTGCCATCCTGGATATTCTCCCACGTGTTCCACTTCGGCTTCGGCAAGTTTGAAAACCGAGGCTACCGTTTGAGCCACATTGGTTCGTTGTGAATCAATAGAACTTCGTTGGCTGGTAGTAACTAATATTTTATTGTTATCCAATGTCTTTACTGCTGCCAAGTTGGTTGATGTTTCTACCAATCCTTCAATATCACGACTCATTTCAACTACTCCATGCCATACTCCTTGAAGTGAATGAAGCAGAGCACGTTGCGTTTTTCTATTAATAACGGATGAAACTTTATCGGTTTCAGTAAGTGCTATTTCTAAATTTGACTCGGTTTTTTGAAGTTCGTTTTTTATTTCTTTGGTAAAGATTTGTGCATACTCTTTAAGTTGAGCGCTGTGTTGCTGTGGCACTACGAAAATTACAACGGCTTCGCGAGGAATAGCGTTGCGTAAGTTTCCTCCATTGAAAGTAGCAATTCGGGCTTCGAAATGTTTTGTAGCATAGAGCATAAATCGAGTCGCAATTTTGTTTGAATTGCCAAGACCTTTATTGATTTCGTCGCCAGAGTGTCCTCCTTTTAAACCAGAAATTTTTAGTTGGAAAGTGTCGTTTTTGCTTGGAACACTTTTGGATTTATATTCAAATGTTGCCACCGTGTCAATGCCTCCGGCACAGCCAATAAATACTTCGCCTTCATCTTCTGAATCAAGATTTAGCAATATCTTACCGGTTATAAATCCGGGTTGCAGAGCAAAGGCTCCTGATAGCCCGGTCTCTTCGTCAACGGTGAACAGGCATTCAATGTGTCCATGTTCAATGGTGTCGGAAGCAAGAATTGCAAGTTGTGCAGCAACTCCAATACCGTCGTCGGCACCCAGAGTTGTCCCTTTTGCTTTTACCCAGTTGCCGTCAACATAGGGTTGGATGGCATCGGTTTCAAAGTTGAAATCAACATCGGAGTTTTTTTCACAAACCATGTCCATATGGCTTTGTAGAACGATTGTTGCTCGATCTTCATAGCCTTTTGTGGCAGGTTTACAGATTAGGATGTTTCCGACATCGTCAACTTTGGTATTTAGTTTATGTTTAATCCCAAATTGTTTTAGAAATTCGATGATTTTCTCCTCTTTTTTTGAAGGTCGAGGGATTTGACAAATCTCTTCAAAGTATTTCCAAACCTCTGCTGGTTTTAATCCTGATAAAACTCCCATGATAATAGTTTTTTAATTCATTATTATTGATTGTACATCTGCAAAAATAGTAAAATTTACGTTTTAGTTTCTCGATTTATATAGAAATACGAATTCCAAATAGAATTATTATGAGATGTAAAATTCGATTATTATTAAAGCCTGCTGGATCTTTGTTGCACCGAGACAAGTTCAATTTCGTACATAACAGAAGTAAATGGGGGAATGATTCCAGTCATAGATCCTTTTGTTCCCCATGCTAAACCGGACGGTAGAATAATAACCGATCGGTCGCCCTCTTTCATCAATCCGATGGCCTCTTCGAGTCCTTTTATTACTTGCCATTCGGTTCCATACACAAATTCGAAGGGTTGTTGACGTTTGATCGTTGAATCGAAGAATTTACCATTTAAAAAACGTCCTTCGTAGTTGACGGTGACAATATCGCCAATTTCAACTTTTTTCCCGTTTCCACTTTTAATGGGAATGAAATATAGCCCTGATTTTGTGGGTTTTATATTAATATTGCGTTGTTCAATATAGTTTTCGAGAACGGTTCGTTCGTACTCTCCAAAGTCTTTTATCCATGCCATAAACTCCTCTTTTTCGCGACGATATTGTTCCGCTGTGCGAATGATAGACATCTTAATATCTACTTTAATGGTTTCTTTGGGATTAAGAAAGGAGGGAAGTTCGCCGTTGAGCGTTTTCTCGAACAGCCCTTGAGCATCAATAATAAACGATGCACTGTCGTTTTCAGCTAGGGCTAGGAAACAGTGATCGATGGATCCTTCAAACTCAGGTTCAGTGAGTTGCATGGTTCGTTTTCCTTTGAAAAACAGACTGTCGTTCATGGTGCGGTAAGCAATGTCAACCGTTACAAAGTCGCTGGGTTTTGGAGTTTCTCTGCTATCGCCAAACATAATTAGTTTGTAATATACATCCCCTTCAATTAAAGTGTAATGTGGATATGAGCTTTTTGTTGAGCAACTGTTTAGTATTTGAGCTATTGTTAATAATAGAGCCCAAATGGGTAACAGTTTGAATATATATAGTCGTTGCATTTTTTTTGATTCTCGAATTATGATTTTTTTTATTATTTCCTAATGTCCCTAATAAATGTGGCATTCTTTCGATTCTACGAAAATAGTAATTTTTATTTTAAACTAAATGATTTTTTACGATTTTG
>Ga0265295_1004751_pt1 | contig 18033 bp, 3 predicted proteins | sample Munlansysbiofilm_FD_192503 | JGI IMG/M metagenome (GOLD analysis project Ga0265295, IMG submission 192503) | Leachate microbial communities from a municipal landfill in Southern Ontario, Canada - Methane capture system biofilm | ecosystem: Engineered > Solid waste > Landfill > Unclassified ...
AAGCTTGAGGATTGCAGGCGTCTCGCCTGCAGAGCAGGAAACCTGCTCCCTTTTCCGGCTCTATTTTAAGCCTACTCCCCCTTCGTCGAGGCCTCTGGCCTCGTTCGACGCGAGACGCATCGAATCCTGCATCAGCCCCGTGCAGAGCTTTGGGCAAGCCTCAATCCAACCAGCGCAAAAAGCTTTAGGCGAGCTCCAATCCAGCCAGCGCAAACCGCTTTAGGCAAAAGCAACCCAACCAGCACGCCCCAGCAGCCTTGCTGGAGGAATGAACTTGCTTCCCACGGACTTTCGCCTCGAGATGACTCGAAATCCTGAGTCATCTCGAATCGATCCCCCCTTAGTAGCAAATCAAAGACACAGGTGAGAGCCGGGCAAGAGGAAGGGCATTTTGACAAGTAATTAGAGTTTTGGCATGGTTTTGGCTTATCAATAGTACAGGTGGGTATCTCGGACCTGCGCGCTTTGGATTGGATTCCTGTAGGAATCGCGATAGCCCCCTTGTATAGTCTAAGTATTATCTTAATAAATAAGGAGTTAACGTGAAAAAAACTTTGCTTAAAGCAATGCTCGTGGGTCTGCTGATGGTAATATCTGCCTCTGTTTGGGGACAGACCATTTTTTACAATGAGCCTTTTGACACAAACCTGGGTTGGACTTTAGATTCCAATTGGTCGATTGCGTCTGGTGCTCTTACATTAGGCTGGTCACCCACAACCACTAACTACGATTTGTCGGCAACTTCGCCCAATATCGCGGTTCCCGCAAGTGCTGGAGACATGATCGTGAGCCAGTACATCAGTGAATATACCGGGACGGGCAACCCCCCGGAAACCTATGAAATCATCGCTGTATCTGGCGGTATCTCTACTGTCTTATGGACATATAGTTCAGAGACCAATTGGGGTGTGACAGGTGGGGCAGATCTGGTCTTATCCCTGGCCCCCTTAGCCGGTCAAATTATCCAACTCAAATTTCGGGGTACCGGAGCGTCCACTTTTAACTTTAACTATTGGTATATTTACGATATAAAGGCCTATGCCAGTCTTGATCAGGACTTGGAAGCGACATCGATAATGGGTACTTCTACTCCTGCCAGTGGCAGCGAATATCCTTATGTGGTGAGTGTGCGCAATACCGGCCTTACCACTGTGACCGATTATTCGGTGAAACTGATGAAGACCGGCGATGTGGAGATTGGCTCCGCAAACGGCACTCCCATCGCTCCTCAGCAGAGCATCGCCTTCACCATTCCCTGGACTCCCACCACAACCGGTGAAACCCAAATCTGGGGCAAAATCGTGGCGGCTGGTGATGAAAATCCTAACAACAACAATACTCCCCCTCTCACTATAACCGTGATGGATCCAGGCCTGCTGGTTACCGAAATCGGTACGGGCACCACCACGAATACCGATACCGGCGCTCCAGCCCCTTATGGGACTTTCTACAAAGCTTTCCGGCAACAGTTACTATACAGGGCGGATGATTTCTTTGCTGCAGGAGCAACTCCCGGAATGATTTCCGGTCTTGCTTTCAATGTGCAGGATGTGTCCACTTGCTCGCCTATGCCCAGCTATACCATTCGTCTGAAGATTACTACCCAGGATGCTCTTACCACCACTTTTGAAACTGGCGAGTACACCACTGTGTGGCAAAGACCTAATTTCGTGCCCGTAAATGGCTGGAACACTCACACTTTTGACGAACCCTTCTTCTGGGATGGCACCGGAAACCTGCTTATCGACATCACTACCAACGTGATAGGAGGGAGCTATACTCGCAACGCTCTAGTCTTTAATTCTGCCACCCCTTATGCCAGCTCTCTGCGTTACCAGAGTGATTCTTCCAATGGCAGCACCGGGACCACAGGCTCCACTCTGAACAGCCGCTGTAATGTCCGCTTCTTCATGGCACCCATGACCGGACCTGCGGTGTTTATGGTGAATCCCAGCTCGCATGATTTTGGTGATGTGAACCTCAGTGGCAGTCGCAGCCAAATCTTCACCATCATCAATGCTGGTGGTGAGACCTTGGATATCAGTAATATCAGCATTGCCGGCAGTGGCACCATGACTCTGAGCTATCTGCCCACCCTTCCTGCCGTCTTGGCAGCCGGAGGAATTGCTACATTTACAGTGACTTACAGCCCCAACTCTCTGGGTACAAACGAGGCCACGGTAACTATTACAGAGGGCAGCGAAACTCATACTGTCCTGGTCACCGGAACAGGCGTGAACGAGTTCACCATCGGTGATGGAGGCCAAACTGCCCGTGTGCCGTTCGATTTCTACTGGAAAAATTCACTCTTTGAAACCATCTATACTGCAAACGAGATGAATAATTTCGTGGGTATGATTACAGGACTGAAATTCTACAATCAATTCAGCGACAATATCACAGGCACACCCATCAAGATCTGGCTGGGCAGCACGGCTCAGACCGATCTCAGTGCAGATTGGATTCCTTCTACCCAACTAACCCAGGTCTTTGATGGTGTGGCAGATTTCTCCTCTGGCGAAAACACAATCAGCATCGACTTCGCAGAGCCCTATATGCATCTGGATGGCGGGAATCTGGTGCTAATGGCAAACCGTCCTATGGACAACAGCTATTACAGCTCCAGTGATTATTTCAAAACCCAGACCGTGGGCACGAACCGTTCCCGCTCGATGCAAAGCGACAGCACGGTGTACGATCCTGCAAGTCCCACAGGTGGAACTGTGAACGGCATCTTTCCCAAGACCACCTTTGTGGTGATCCCCGGAGGCGTGGGAGACATCACCGGTACTGTGCTGGGCGCAGATAATAGCCCTCTGGCTGGTGTACAGGTAGCTGTGGACATTCGTCCTTATAGCACCGTGACCAATGCCCAGGGTCAATTTAGCATTGTGAACGTCTTACCGGATAATTATGCCGTCACCTTCAACCATCATGGCTATGTGACCCAAACTATTAACATCGTATTGGACGAAGATGAAATCGAAGTGATGAACGTGACCATGAATCTCATGGCTCAGGTCAATGTCACCGGCAGCATTCTGGCCAGCGATACCGGCAGCGGAATCGCCGGAGCCAATATCACCCTCGTTGGTTATGAAAACTACAGCGGTAGCTCTTCCGGCAATGGCAGCTTCACTATCCCTACTGTCTTTGCAAACCACAGCTATGCTTACAGCATCTCTGCTGCGGGTTATACCTCCACCAGCGGAACTATCGATGTGAGCGCAGCAAACCACAATATGGGCGAGATCACCTTGAACGAAATTGCTTACGCTCCGAACTCCGTGGGAGCAGAGCTTTCGGCAGCCTTTAACTCCGTAAATCTCAATTGGAATGCCCCAAATCCAAATGTCATCGAAATCACCGAAGGCTTTGAAGCGGCTACTTTCCCGCCTGCAGATTGGACTCAGGAAATAGCCAATACCGGGGCTGCAAATCCTCTGGGCGTATTGCCCACCTGGAGCAGTTTTGGTACCATCAATATCTCTGGCAGCGGCAATGTGATGCCTACAGAAGGATTCAAGCAGGCCGGTCTGTGGTGGGATTACACTCACCAGGATGAATGGCTGTTCACTCCTTCCTTCTCTTGCCCGCCCGATGCATATCTTGCCTTTGATACCTATGCTACACTCGGCTCTCCCAATGGAGACCACTACTACGTACAAGTTTCCGCCGATGATGGCAATAGCTGGACAGTCCTCTGGGACGCTTCGGCCATTGTCACAGGAGGTGTAAACCATTATGAATACCCAGTTACAGTAGATTTGGCCAGCTATGCCGGAACCCAGATCAAGCTTGCCTTCCACGCCATAGATCCTGCAGAAAGTGATGGCCTGTGGTTCCCCTGGTTCATCGATAACATTTATATCGGCAATTTCGTACATCCCGTCCGTTTTGCCGGAACAGAGCTCGCAACTGCCCAGACTTTGCATAGCAGTTCAAACGCCGGTAGTGGCAATACTCCCTCGCGCTTTGCCCGTGCTGAAAACCTGCGCCAGAGCAGCGTGGCACTCAGCAGTGTCAGCAAGCCTGCCCGCAGCACAAACCGTCTCCTCACCGGCTACAAAGTATGGCGCTTAACGGTGGGACAAGAAAGTAACGAATCTACCTGGATCTCACTCACCGATGAAATGGTGACTACCCTGAGCTATGAAGATCAAAGCTGGACCACGATCCCCAATGGTAATTACAAATGGGCTGTGAGAGCTGTCTATACTTCAAACGTGATGTCTGCACCCGCCTTCTCAAACTCTCTGGTGAAAGAAGTGGTGAGCGGCAACATCGTGGGCTTTGTGAGAAAACAGATAAACAATCAGGGCATATCTGGTGCTACAGTTACCGTTGCCGGTGGATTTACTGCCACCACAAACAGCGCTGGTGCCTATAGCCTGAATGTGCCTGCCGGAATGTACGATGTGAGCGCTTCCGCTGCAGGCTACGGCAGCGTCATCCAAGAAAACATCGCCGTGGCACCAAATCAGAATACCACGGTAAACTTCCTCCTGAGCCCTGTCTCCAATGAAGATGAGCTTGTGCCCATCACCGTAACGGCCTTGGGTGGGAACTATCCGAACCCCTTCAACCCTGAAACCACCATCAGCTATGATATCAAAGATGCCACCAACGTACGCCTTGCCTTGTACAATGTGAAAGGCCAATTGGTACGCAATCTGGTGAATGCAGATCAGGCTTCAGGACGCTACCGGGTGATCTTCAACGGCCGTGATGATAAGGGAAATACGCTCTCCAGCGGCATTTACCTCTATCGTTTCAGCGCTGGCAAATACAGTAGCACCCGCAAAATGATGTTAATGGAATAAATCTACCGGCAGATTATCTGCCTCAATAGAATAAAAAACCCCGGCATAGTCCGGGGTTTTTTTGTGGCGCTACTGCATTCAAAGAATAGCTGTTAAGGCAGCCTGGAATAGTCAGTAGATTTGAATGACAATCTCTTCTTCAAAACCAACCCCGATAAAAAAGAGCTTGACTGCAAGACAGATATCAAAAAGACTGAAATTCGTCGCTTGACATCAGAAATGTCGCCAGAAAAAGCAGACATAATGCTCTCAAGCGATCAAGAACTGTGAGTTGGAGTTTAGCCCAAGATCTAAGACGTGAATTGTAAGTAATAACCGAACATAGGGAGTTAACATGAAACTGTGTTTACGTAAAGCAACGATCATGCCCATGCTTATGATTATTGCTGGCTTTGCTTGGGGGCAGAGTATTTTCTATGCAGAGCCTTTTAACACGAATCAAGGCTGGACTTTAGATTCCCATTGGTCGATCACGACAGCTGCTCTTAAATTAACCGCTACACCCCCAATCACAAACTACGATTTATCGGCGACCTCACCAGATATCTTGGTCCCGGCAGTTGCTTCAGACTTGGTTGTTAGCCAATTCATCTATGAATATGTCGGTCAGGGCACACCCCCGGAAACCTATGAGATCATTGCGGTTGCGGGTGGCACTCCTACTGTTTTATGGTCATATAGCACAGATGACAATTGGGGAGGATGGGGTGGACAGGACTTAATTTTGTCTCTTGCTGCTTTTGCCGGGCAAACCATTAAACTCAAGTTTCGTGCTTACGGAGAGGACTCTTCCAATTTCAGATACTGGCACATTTATGATATAAAAGCATATGGTAGCTTTAACCAAGACCTTGCAGTTACTTCATTGAGCGGTACTTCCACCCCTTCAGTGGGAAGTGAATCTCCTTATGTTGCAACTGTCTGCAATACCGGCCTCACCCCTGTGAATAGCTACTCGGTGAAGCTTATGCAGACCGGCGATGTGGAGCTTGTCTCTGTGCCCGGCACTTTTATCGCTCCGGGGGAGATCATCACATACACCATTCCCTGGACTCCTGCTGTGTCCGGTGAAACCCAGATCTGGGCTAAAGTCGTGTTTGCTGGCGATGAATTCCTGAGCAATAACCAGACAGCTCCTCTCACTGTAAGCGTAGCGGAAGCAGGCATTTTAACAATCGAAATCGGCACCGATACTACCACAAATCCCGCGTCTGGCGCTCCTACTCCTTATGGCACCTGGAACAAGGCCTTCCGTCAACAGTTGCTTTACAGAGCCAATGAATTATCTGCTGCCGGCGGAATCCCCGGAATGATTTCTGCGCTTGCTTTCAATGTGCAGAGTCTGGGCACTTGCTCTCCCATGCCGAATTACACAATTCGTCTGAAACATACTGATCAGATAGCACTTACACCTACTTTCGAACTTGGAGATTATACTACGGTGTGGCATAGCGCTGAGTATATGCCCATTACCCAGTGGAACATCCACTACTTTAGTGAGCCTTTCCTATGGGACGGCAGCTCAAATTTGATCGTTGATATTACAAGTGATTTGATCAGCGGAATCTACACCAACAATGCTATGGTGTATTATTCCTCCACCAGCTATGAAAGCTCTCTGCGTTTCCATAGTGATCTTAACCATGGCAGCACGGGAACCACTGGCTTAACTCTTAAGAAGCGCTCCAATATCCGCTTCTTTATTCTTACTCCAGGCGCAGGCCCGATATTTAGAATCGATCCCGGCTCATACGACTTTGGCACTATGAACCTCGGAAGCAGCGGCAGCAGGAGCTTCACCATCACCAATATCGGCGGCGGCACTTTGGAGCTCAATGAGATCAGTATTGCCGGCAGCCCCGATCTGGCACTTAGCTATTTGCCCACCCTTCCCGTCTCCCTGACAACTGGGGGAACAGCGATCTTCACCGTTAGCTATAGTCCTTTCTTTCTGGGTGAAAACACTGCTACGGTGAGCATTGTAGACAATCTTGGCAGCCATACTGTCATACTCACCGGAAGCGGCACAAACGATATCACCATAGGCGATGGGAGCCAAACTGACCGCATCCCGGTCGATTTCGCCTGGCACAGCTCGCTCTTTGAAACTATTTACACTGCGGATGAGATGAACGGCTTTGTGGGAATGATTACGGGAGTAAAGTTCTACAATCGATTCACTGGTGATTTGACAGATAAATCCATCAAGATCTGGTTGGGCAGTACAGCTCAGACCGATCTCAATGACGGCTGGATTCCCTCTACTCATCTGACCCAGGTTTTTGATGGCACAGTGGATTTTCCCTCGGGCACAAATGTAATTACTATTAACTTTCCCGAGCCCTATTGGTATCTGGAAGGCGGAAACCTGGCAATGATGGTAAGCCGTCCTTTTGACACCGACTCTTACAGCTCCACGAATTACTTCAAGACGCAGACCATCGGCACAAACAGATCCCGGAGAATAATGCAACAATTCTACGAATGCAATCCTGCCGCTCCAGGGGACGGCACCGTTTGTGGCCAATTCCCTAAAACCACCTTCATTATGACTCCCATAGGGGTAGGAAACATCACGGGTACTGTGTTTGATGCAGGTGGCAGCCCTCTGGCCGGGGTTGAGGTGAACGTAGACCTTCGCTCCTATGCCACCATGACCAATGCTCAAGGCTATTTTGCCATTCCCAACGTATTAGCTGGCGCTTATACTGTAAATTTCAGCCGTTACGGCTATGTGACCCACACCATGAATATTAGCATAGCAGCCAGTGAAACCGAAGTGATGAATCTGATCCTGAATCCCATGACTCAAGTAAACGTTACTGGCAGCATCCTGGCCAGCGATACCGGCAGCGGAATCCCTGGTGCTGTGATCAAGCTCAGGGGTTATGAAGACTACAGCTCTTCATCTACCGCCACCGGCAGCTTCACTATCCCGAGCGTATTTACCGGCTGCAGCTATCTTTATAATATCTCCGCTGCGGGCTATACTTCCACCAGCGGAATCATTGTTGTAGGCGCGGCGGACTATAATATGGGCAATATCACCCTCAGCGAAATCGCCTATGCTCCCAGCTCCGTAGAGGCAGAACTGAACGAGGCACCTGGCAGCGTAAGCTTGAGCTGGGATGCTCCGGATACGAACCCCGGTGGAATCACGGAAGGATTTGAATCATATACTTTTCCGCCTACAGATTGGTCTCAGATTATCACCAATACCGGTCCTGCAGATCCCGCGGGAGTATCGCCCACCTGGGGCAGTTTTGGCACCATCACTATGCCCGTTAGCGGTGCAGTAGCCCCTACGGAAGGCTTGAGGCAGGCAGGTCTGCTGGCAAGTTCCGCTCACCAGGATGAGTGGCTGCTCACGCCTTATTTCAATTGCCCGCCTGATGCGCATCTTGCCTTCGATACCTATTGCACTTTCGGTTCTCCCAGTGGCGATCATTACTATGTGAAGATCTCCAGATTTGGTGTGGATGGCTGGACAGTTTTGTGGAACGCTTCTGCCCAGGAAGCGGGAGTAAATCTTTACGAACACCCTGTTACAATCGATCTGACAGCTTATGCCGGGATGGAAGTAAAGCTGGCCTTCCATGCCGAGGACCCTCCTTCCGACGATGGCTTGAGACACGCCTGGTTCATCGATAATATCAATATTGGTAGTTCTGTGAGCAACGTCCGTTTCTCAGGATCAGGACTCTTTGCCGCCAAAACCATCAACCGCAGCGCTGGCAGAAGCAGGAATCGCGCTCTGTCAGGATACAAAGTCTGGCGTCTGCTGGCAGGACAGGAGCACGACGAAGCTTCCTGGACCTTCCTCACCGACGGAACACTTACTAACTTGAATTATGAAGATCAAGGCTGGACCAACATCCCAAGCGGAACCTATAAATGGGCGGTAAAAGCAGTTTACACGGCCGATATAGCCTCCGTCCCCGCCTTCTCAAATGCTCTGGCCAAAGAAGTGGTGAGCGGCAACATCGTGGGCTTTGTGAGAACGGGACTCGGTCAGGGCATCGCCGATGCCACCATTCTCGTTGAGGGCGGATACAGTACCACTACCAACCACTCTGGTGCTTTCAGCCTGAGCGTACCGGTCGGAATCTACTCCGTAACTGCTACTCATGCCAGCTTCGATAGCATCACCCAGGCAAACATCGTTGTAAAACCCAATCAAAATACCACGGTAATCTTCATCACGACCCTCGCCACTGAAGATGAGCTTCAGCCTGTGGCCGTAACTGCCCTGCGTGGCAATTACCCCAACCCCTTCAATCGTGAAACCACCATCAGCTATGACATCAAGGACGCTGCCAATGTACGCCTTGCCGTGTACAATGTGAAAGGCCAATTGGTACGAAGTCTGGTGAATGCAGATCAGGCTTCAGGACGTTACCGGGTGATCTTTAATGGCCGTGATGATAAGGGAAATCCGCTCTCCAGCGGCATTTACCTCTACCGTTTCAGCGCCGGCAAATACAGCAGCACCCGCAAAATGATGCTCATGGAATAGCCCACCCGTAGCGCAGGACGCCGTTCCTGCGAGAAGAACTAAAACAGCCGCAGCAAGACAGGCTTTAGAGCTTCGATACACCTTGTCCTCCCTCATCTGATGTCGTGGAGATGACGTGTAGATAGCAGGAAAAAACGCTCTTATCTCCAAGGCATCTTGAGCACATATCATGCAGCACGGACAGTGCAAGGCTCTTTCCAGCCGGTTTGCCAGAGAGACTACAAGATCCAAGCCTATTCTGAGGTTTTCCGCGCCATTAACAGCTCAGGGAAAGCAGACCGCATCCCGCCCGAAAAGCCCATCATACCGATGTCTGTCAGCCGATAGAAGATTTTCCTTTACAGCTTTATGGACTTACAGGTTCTGGTGCTGGAGTTACAATATTAATCTCTCATAAACTCTCAATAGCTAACAAACAGCTCCGGATATTAGGTCTGGGGACTAAGCAAGCCTGCTTAAAAGAATATTAAAATAGACAGGAGACACAGCCATGAAGAGAATCATAATTTTGACCATGCTCTTAATGCTTATATTAGGAGCATATACCAGCCTTGGCGCTCAAGTGAACATCACTTTGGGCGAAGGCACCGGCACTAATTCCACTACGGGAGCACCAACCCCGTATGGTACCTATTTCAAGAATTTCCGCCAGCAATATCTTGTGCTCGCCAGCGAGCTCAATGACATTGGCGGAGGAGTGGGAAACATCAATTCCATCGCCTTTAATGTGGGAAACTTGAACAACTGTTCCCCGATGCCAAACTACCGGATCAGGGTTAAAGCTACGAATCAGACTGTTTTGACCACCACCTTTGAACCTGGCACCTATACCCAGGTATTCCAAGCTAATGAATTCATGCCCGTCGCAGGCTGGAATACCCATACTTTCAGCACTCCAGTCTATTGGGATGGCGCCTCCAATCTGCTTGTCGATATCGTAACAGATCTTTTCACAAACACTTACACGCAAAACGCTTCGGTATATTATACCCCAACCGCTTTAAATAGCTCGCTGCGTAATCAGAGCGACAGCGCCGGGGCGGCTGATGCCCTCACCGGTACCGCGACAGTGAATCGCGCCAATATACGTTTTAACATGGCGGCTCTGGATATCACAGATCTGAACGCCCTCAGCATTACCGGGCCTGCCACACCGAACGTGAATTCCACTGTGAATTACAGCGTATCCATCAAGAACTACAGCAATGTAGCCCTCAGCAATTACACGGTAAAGCTGATGAAGACCGGTGGCATAGAACTTGCCAGCCTACCTGGCACGGCCATCAATCCTCAACAAACCTTAGCTTTTACTCTGCCCTGGACTCCCACTGTGGTGGGCGAAACCCAGCTTTATGGTAAAGTCATATTGGTTGGTGATGAAAACCCTGCCAACGATGAAACCAGCAGACTCACCGTCAACGTGATGGCGGCCGGTCTTTTGGTAGCCGAAATAGGCAATGGCACCACCACCAACACCAATACTGGTGCTCCTGCACCTTATGGCACCTGGTACAGAGGTTTCCGTCAGCAATTGCTTTATAAAGCCGTCGATTTCCAAGGCGCCGGCGCCGCTGCCGGATTGATTTCTGCACTTGCTTTCAATGTGTTGGATCTGGATACCTGCTCGCCCATGGTGAATTACACCATTCGTCTGAAAACAACCACTCAGGATGCCCTTAGCACCACCTTCGAAACAGGCACCTATACCACGGTGTGGCAAAGCAATGACTTTATGCCCACCACCGGCTGGAATATGCACGCTTTTATGGTGCCTTTCCTTTGGGACGGAACCACCAATCTGCTGGTTGATATCTCGACCGATACTATGGTGGGAACATTGGGTCGTAACGCCTTGGTGCCTTACACTACCACCACATATAACAGCTCCTTGCGGTTCCAGAGTGATTCTGTGAATGGCAGCACCGGACTCACCGGTACCACTACCTTGAATCGCTCCAATATCCGTTTCTTCATGAGCCCTCCGAATCCGAATCCTCAATTTGCCGTAAGCCCTCCCTCCAAGAACTTTGGTGATGTGCTTCTGGGCTTTGCCCCCAGCCAGAGCTTCAGCGTGATGAACGCTGGTGGCGGCACCCTTTCCATAAGCAGCATCAGCATCAGTGGCAGCCCTTTCTTCAGCCTTATCGGCCTGCCCACGCTGCCTGCACAGCTTGTTCTGGGAACTCCCGCCAGCTTCAACGTGGTCTATGCCCCCACCGCCGGTGGCGATCATACTGCCACAGTTACCATTACAGATAACCGTAGAATGACTCATACCATCGCCCTCAGCGGCCACGGTGTGGATACCACCATCTACGAGCTCAGCCACACTGAGAACTTCGATGCCGTAACCATTCCTGCTCTTCCCTTGGGCTGGAGCAGCATTTACCAGGCTACTTCCACCACCGGTTATGTGAAGACCGTGACTACTTCTCCGCAAAGTGCACCAAATTGCGTGTCGATCTACAACCCCACCGATATCAATACCATAGCTATGCTGATCGCCCCTCCTTTGGCCACTACTATCCCCACCAGCAGCGTGCGTGTGAAGCTTTGGGGCAAAGGCACGGGTTACTCGTTGAAGGTAGGCGTGATGAGCAATCCTGCTGACGCCTCCACCTTCACCGAAATAGGAACCCTGACCTTCACCAATGCCTGGGCACAGTATCAGGTGTCTCTGGGCAGCTACACCGGCACGGGCAAATTCATCGCCTTCAAACATGCCAATAACTCTGCGGGCCAGACTATCTATGTAGATAACGTAGAGCTTGAGATGATGGGTGCAAACGATCTTGCTGGTGTCTCTATCAGCGGAAACAGCACTCCCAGCGTGAACAACGCCACCCAATACACCGTGAACGTCTTCAATAACGGCACTGCTCCTCAAAGCAACTACAGTGTGAAGCTGTACAACAGCAGCAATGTGGAGCTTGCCACCACTGCAGGCACTGCCATAGCTCCCGGAGCCAGCGTGGATCTAGTAGTGAACTGGACCCCCAGCACTCAGGGCCCCATGAGCATTTACGGAAAGGTAGTATTGGCCGGTGATATCAATCCCGGAAACGATGCCACCGCCCCCATGTCCATCTCTGTGCAGCCTGCCGGCGTAATCACTGTAACCATCGGTGATGGCAGCCAGACTGCCCGCATGCCGCTGGATTTCTTCTACAAAAGCAGTATCTATCAAAACATCTATTATCCTGCAGAAATAGGCACAGTGGGGAACATCTCTACCATCTCCCTGTACAACCAGTTCTTTACTACCACTCTGGTGAATAAGCCGATCAAAATCTGGATGGGTATTACCGCTCAGCCAGATCTCAATGCCGGCTGGATCCCTTCCACCAGCATGACCCTGGTCTATGATGGCACGATGAACTTCCCCGGAGGAGCCAATACCATCACCTTCCCGCTGCAGATTCCCTTTGCCTATACAGGCGGAAACCTGGTGGTGATGTTCCTGCGTCCTCTGGACACAGCGTATTATAGCTCCAGTGACTACTTCAAAACCCAAACCGGTGTCACCGGACGTGCTCGTGAAATGCACAGCGACAGTACTGTGTACGATCCTGCCAACCTCACGAGTGGAACTCTGACCGGTATCTTCCCCAAAACCACGCTCACTATGACTCCCATGACCGGCGACCCGGTGTTTATGATGAACCCCGTTTCGCACAACTTTGGCGAAGTGAACATCGGCGGCAGCCGCAGCCAGAACTTCACCATCGTCAATGCCGGTGGCGGCAACCTGGGTATCAATACCATCAGTATTGCCGGAAGTCCCAATCTGACACTCAGCAATCTGCCCACCCTTCCGGCTTCGCTATCTACTGGACAAACCGCTGTCTTTACGGTTAATTACACTCCTACCAGCCAGGGTGTAGCCGCTGCTACAGTCACCGTCACAGACAATCGTGGCAGAAGCCATGTCTTAGGCGGCAAGAGCGATCGGCTCATGAGCGTGAATCGTGAAGCTCACACCGTCCAGATCACTGGAGTGGGCGTGACCGACATCACTGTGGGCTCAGGAAACCAAACTGCCCGCGTCCCGATTGACTTCTACTATAAAAACTCACTCTTTGAAACTATCTACACGATTGACGAACTGAATAACTTTGCCGGAATGATCACAGGACTGAAATTCTACAACCAATTCACCAGCAACCTGACCGATAAACCCATGAAAATCTGGTTGGGCAGCACCGCCCAGACTGATCTCAGTACAGATTGGATCCCTTCCACCCAGATGACCCAGGTCTTTGATGGCACGGTGGATTTCCCCTCCGGCGGAAACGTGATTTCCATCACTTTCCCAGAGCCCTTTTTACATGTGGATGGCGGAAACCTGGTGATGATGGTAAATCGTCCTCTGGCTGGCGAATATCACAGCTCCGGTGATAACTTCCAGTGCCAGACCATAGGCACAAACCGCTCCCGGAAACTGCAAAGCGACAGCATCGAATATAATCCTGCTGCCCCCGCAGCCGGTACCCTCAGTGGCCAATTCCCCAAAACCACCTTTATGGTGATTCCCGGGAATATCGGCCACATCACCGGCGTAGTAACTGGCGCAGGAAATGCCCCTCTGGCAGACGTACAGGTAAACGTAAATAGCCGTCCTTATGCCACCGCGACCAATGCTCAAGGCCAATTCATCATCAACAACGTCTTACCCGGAGACTATGTGGTCTCCTTCAGCCGTCATGGCTATGTGGACCGCAGCATCAACATCGTGCTGGACGAAGATGAAACCGAAGTGATGAACGTGACCATGACTCTCATGGCGCAGGTAAATGTTACCGGTACCATTCTGGCCAGCGATACCAGCAGCGGCATAGCCGGAGCCAATATCACGCTCGTTGGTTATGAAAACTACAGCGGTAGCTCTATCGGCAATGGTAGCTTTACTATCCCCAGTGTATTTGCAAACCAGAGCTACGCTTACAGCATCTCCGCTGTGGGTTATACCTCTGTGAACGGAACCATCGATGTGGCTGCTGCAAACCATAGTATGGGCAGCATCACCCTTTCCGAAATTGCCTACGCTCCGAACACTGTGAGAGCAGTGGTAGCCCCAGCCTTCAACGCTGTAAACCTGAGCTGGAATGCGCCGAATCCAAACGCTATCGAAATTACCGAAAGCTTTGAAGCGGCAACTTTCCCGCCCACAGGCTGGACACAGAGCATCACCAATGCCGGACCTGCAAATCCTCTGGGCGTAAAGCCCACCTGGTGCAGCTTTGGCACCATCAATATCACCGGCAGCGGCAATGTGATGCCTACCGAAGGATCCAAACAGGCTGGTCTGTGGTGGGATTATGAACACCAGGATGAGTCGCTCTATACTCCTTCCTTCAATTGCCCGCCCGATGCGCACCTCTCCTTCGATACCTATGGCACACTCGGTTCTCCGAATGGCGACCATTACTATGTGAAGATCTCTAGTAACGGTGGCAATACCTGGACTGTTCTGTGGGATGCATCCTCTGGAGCAGCAGGCGTAAACCATTACGCTTATCCGATTAGCGTCGATCTCTCAGCTTACGCCGGAATGGAAGTAAAGCTGGCCTTCCATGCTATAGATCCTCCTGCAAATACTGGCCTGTGGTTCCCTTGGTTCATCGATAACCTCTACATAGGCAACTTCGTGGATAACGTGCGCTTTGCCGGAGCAGAACTTGCAGATACCCGGAGCATAGCTCATAGCAGCAATGCCGGCAGCGGCAATACCCCTTCCCGCCTTGCCCGTGCCGAAAGCTTCTACAACAGCAGCGTAACCCCCGGCAGCCTCAGCAGATCCATCAGAAGCACAGACCGTGTTCTGACCGGCTACAAAGTATGGCGCTTAACTGTGGGACAAGAAAATAACGAATCCACCTGGGTATCCATCACCCCTGAAATGGTGACTACCTTGAGTTATGAGAGTCCAGCCTGGAACACCCTTCCCAATGGCAATTACAAATGGGCTGTAAGAGCCGTATACACCGCAAACGTGATGTCTGCTCCTGCCTTCTCCAATGCTCTATTGAAAGAAGTGGTGAGTGGAAACATCGTGGGCTTTGTGAGAAAACAGATCAATAATCAAGGCATTGCTGGCGCTACAGTTACCGTTCCCGGTGGATTTACTGCCACCACGAACTCTTCCGGCGCCTTTAGCCTGAATGTGCCTGCGGGAATGTACAATGTAAGCGCTTCCGCTACAGGCTTTGCCACCCTCACCCAAGAAAACATCTCCGTGGCGCCAAATCAGAATACCACGGTGAACTTCCTCATGAGCCCCGTCTCAAATGAAGATGAGCAGGTGCCCATCACCGTAACCGCCCTGGGTGGCAACTACCCGAACCCCTTCAACCCGGAAACCACCATCAGCTACGACATCAAGGATGCCGCCAGCGTACGTCTGGACGTGTACAACTTGAAAGGCCAATTGGTACGCAATCTGGTGAATGCAGATCAGGCTGCAGGACGCTACCGTGTGATCTTCAATGCTCGTGACGACAAGGGAAATACGCTCTCCAGCGGCATTTACCTCTATCGTTTCAGCGCTGGAACCTACAGCAGCACCCGCAAAATGATGTTAATGGAATAAATCTACCGGCAGACTATCTGCCCGCATAAAATAAGAAACCCCGGCTTTGTCCGGGGTTTTTTTGTGGCCCGGCGCTAAAGCCTCCGACTTGCTTTCGATTCGCCTTCAACTCGAGATGACTCGAAATCTCAAGTCATCTCGAGTCGAAACCACGTTAAAAGCAAGTCAAAGGCACGGGCCTGGCACCAGCCTGGCACGGGCTATCATCCTCTCTCCATCTGCTGCCACGCGGCTAAACGATGGCTAAATATACAAGATGCAGACAGAGATTATCTGCCCAAAATAGTTCACAGATTTAGATGTTTTTCTTTCTCCTAAAAGACAGCCTTTAAAAAAAGAGCTTGACTATAAAGGCAAAGATAAAAAAGAATGTAACTAGTGGTTTGAGATCAGAATGATTGCGATGAAAAGTAGATGTATTGGCCTCAAGCGGTCAAAAAAAAGTAGATTGTGATTTGCCCATTGAAGTGGAATCCTTACAGTACATAGAGTGTTTTCCCCCTTAAACTGGTGTAATTGTATTGTTAACAACGCCGATATCGTAGATAACGTGGTTTTTTTTGTTTTAGATAGGCAAGGCTATATATACAGCACTTGCAATGGAGAATAATTTCGAAACGAGCTTGGGTTCCCCTCAAGAATCCAGACAAGCCTCATTGGATAATCTATAACTTAACAGATGAACAAGGAGTTAACATGAAAAAGTGTTTACGTATAGCAATTCTCGTGGCCACGTTTATGGCTATTGCTGCCTTTGCCTGGGGGCAAAGCATCTTCTATGAAGAGCCTTTTGATGTAGGCCAGGGCTGGACCTTGGATTCGAACTGGTCTATTATGTCCGGTGCCCTACAATTAAGCTGGTCTCCTTCAGTCACAAACTACGATCTCTCGGCGACCTCGCCAGATATTATAGTTCCCATAACTGCTGGAGACATGGTGGTGAGCCAATACCTTAATGAATACACAGGGCAAGGCACACCTCCTGAAACCTTCGAAATCATTGCCGTTGCGGGTGGTATCTCCACTGTTTTATGGACCTATAGCACCGATGCCAGTTGGGGAGTATCAGGTGGTGAAGATTTAGCTCTATCTCTCGCGCCTTTTGCCGGTCAAACCATCCAATTGAAGTTCCGTGCTACCGGAGCAAGCACTTTTAATTTTAACTACTGGTATATTTACGATATAAAAGCCTATGCCAGCCTGAACACAGACCTGGCTGCGACCTCACTAACCGGTAGTTCTACCCCTACAATTAACAGCGAACATCCTTATATAGTAACTGTACGCAATACCGGCCTCACTACTGTAAGTAACTATTCGGTGAAGCTGATGCAGACCGGTAATGTGGAGCTGGGCTCTACAAATGGTACCACCATCGCCCCTCAGGAAATCATTGAATACACCATTCCCTGGACTCCCACCGTGCTCGGCGAAACGCAGATTTGGGCTAAAGTCGTGGCGGCTGGCGATGAAAATCTCAACAACAACGAAACAACCCCTCTCACTGTAAGCGTAATGGAGACAGGCCTGCTGGTGGCCGAAATCGGCACCGGCACCGCTGTTAATGGGGATACAGGTTCTCCTGCCCCTTACGGCACCTGGTACAGGGCCTTCCGTCAACAATTTCTATATAGGGCTGACGAGTTTTATGCTGCCGGCGCAGCTCCGGGACTAATTTCTGCTCTTGCCTTCAACGTGCAGAGTCTGGGACAATGCACGGCCATGACGAACTACAGAATTCGCTTGAAGCATACAGACCAAACGGCCCTTAGCAGTTCCTTCGAAGCAGGTGAATATACCACAGTATGGCAGAGAGATTCATTCATGCCTGAGGCGGATTGGAACGTCCACAGCTTTGACGTACCCTTCTTTTGGGACGGCGCCTCAAATCTGATCGTCGAAATAGTTACCGATGTGGTAGCAGGAGACTATCAACGCAATGCTTTGGTTTATTATTCCACCACTCCTTTTATCAGCTCTTCGCGTTTCCAGAGTGATAGTGCCAATGGCAGCACCGGAACCACAGGCTCCACTTTAAGCGCTCGCTCCAATACCCGCTTCTTTATGATTATAGAGGGTATGGGATCACTTTCCGGCACCGTTAC
>Ga0265295_1004754_pt1 | contig 18017 bp, 14 predicted proteins | sample Munlansysbiofilm_FD_192503 | JGI IMG/M metagenome (GOLD analysis project Ga0265295, IMG submission 192503) | Leachate microbial communities from a municipal landfill in Southern Ontario, Canada - Methane capture system biofilm | ecosystem: Engineered > Solid waste > Landfill > Unclassified ...
TAAAGGGTGTAAATTACTGAAAATCAATTCATCCTTTAGGATTGAGGAAAAAATTGATAGAAGCAATTTACGCCAAAACAATACTTTCTTATTTTATCGGACAATAGTGGTTTCTATTACAAAAATCGTATTTTTTTGAGCTTTACACACTTTTTGGGGCAGTATCGTTTTGAGCTTATGTCCCATAGGGACATGAGATCGGTAAAAAAAGCTAATCTCCGAGAATAACCTTCATGCCGTAGGTATGAAACATCCGTCATTGGTTTGCTTTCGGAAAGACATCCACGGTCATTCAGAACTCGTTTCGGAATCTCTTGAAGTCATTCCGAACCTGTTTCAGAAAGCTGTGTAACACTCAGCATAAGAAGCGAATATGTATAAAATAAAAAAGAGAGGCTTGGTTTTGGTTTTTTTAAAAAATATTGCTTTTCCGCAATTTATTTCACATCCATAAAGGGTGTAAATTACTGAAAATCAATTCATCCTTTAGGATTGAGGAAAAAATTGATAGAAGCAATTTACGCCAAAACAATACTTTCTTATTTTATCGGACAATGATGAATTTTATTCTATAAATCTTGCTATTTATCAGTTGCCGTTTTCTCTTCTGAACCTTCCATGCCTTTTTTATTAAAGGCCGTCATGGTGTTTCCTAGTCCACCAGTTGCGAACGACAATATGGCTTTGCCAGCTATTTCGATTTGTTGTTTGATACGTTCAATTTCGCCCGAATCAAATTTTTCCAGAACATAGTTTACCTGCTGTCCTTGTGCGTAATTTTTGCCAATTCCAAATCTTAAGCGGGCAAAATTTTGTGTTCCTAAAATTTCAATAATATGATTAATGCCATTGTGACTTCCGCCTCCTCCTTTTGGTTTAATCCGAATCATGCCAGGTTCAAGGTCAATGTCATCATAAACAACGAGCATATTTTCAATCGGAATATTCTCTTTTTCAAGCCAATATCGAGCTGCTTTTCCGCTTAAATTCATGTATGTTGATGGTTTTATCAGAATAATCTGGCGTCCTTTGTGACGAACCGTAGAAACGGAAGCATATCGCTCGGATGTAAATGTGCTTTTTTTTGTTTCAACCAATGCATCGGCAATCATAAATCCAACATTGTGCCGGGTTTCATGATACTCAGCACCAATGTTTCCTAAAGCAATAATGAGAAATTTTTTCATCTCTTCGGAATTCGTATCAACCGTATTGTTTTTTTTTATGAAAAAAGGTATAAAGAGTACTCTTTATACCTTTTAAAATATTCTGAAACATTTTTATGCTTCTGCTGTGGCTTCTGCTTCGCCCTCTTCGCCCTCTTCGCCTTCAACATTACGAGTTGCTATAACAGCAACAACTACGTTTGAAGGGTTTTCCAATATCGTGTAGTTTTTCACAACAACATCTTCAACGTAAACAGAATCACCTATTTCTAATTTGCTAATATCAACAGTTATGAAATCAGGAATATCAGTATAAAAACCATTTACTTTCATTTTACGATATCTTTTTACAAGTCTTCCACCGCGAATTACACCAGGTGATTTACCAGTAATTTGAACTGGAATACCGACAGTTATTGCTTTGTCTTCGGTAATTTCAAGAAAATCAACATGTAGTATTTTTTCAGTTACAGGATGAAATTGACTCTCTTTGATAATCGCTTTTGTTTTAATATCACCAAAACTCAACTCAGCATAGTTTGTTTCGGGTGTATAAATCAAATTTTTAAATTGTTTTTCGTCTACATAAATATGATGTTGCTTTTCGCCACCATATACTACACATGGAATTAAGCCTTTGGCACGCAATGCCCTAGCATCTTTTTTCCCTACGTTCTCTCTTAAAGAACCGCTAACAGATACAGCTTTCATTTTATTAAATTTTATTAGATAATTATTTTTATTAAATTTGAAGTGCAAAAGTACAAAAAAAACAAATAGCTTTTCGCTTTCTGTCAGATTATTACAAAAAACCTTCTAACTTTGTGAAAAAAATTGAAAAAGATTCTTATCATACGTTTTAGTTCCATTGGAGACATTGTTTTAACAACGCCTATTATTCGCTGTTTAAAGCAACAAATAAACAGTTGTGAAATTCATTATGCCGTAAAAAAATCTTTTTCAAGCATTCTTTTTTCCAATCCATATGTCAACAAAGTGCATGTTTTAGACAAAAACGAAAAAGATTTTATCTCTCAATTAAAAAACGAAAAATTCGATCTTATTATTGATCTTCATAACAACCTCCGTACAGCTAAAATTAAATTCCTTCTTCAAGTAAAATCTCATACTTTTAATAAATTAAATTTCAAAAAGTTTTTGTTGACACAATTCAAAATCAATCTATTGCCAGATAAACATATAGTAGACCGTTATTTTGAAGCGGTTTATCCTTTGGGAGTGAAAAATGACGGAAAATCCTGCGACTTTTTTATTCCCGAAAACACCTTCTTAAACCCCGAAATTGAAAACTTTATCCTCTCGAAATTGCCCATTGCTATTGCTATTGGGAGTAAGCATAACACCAAACAAATTCCAATTGAAAAACTCATTACATTAATTGGAAATTCCACTCGGAATTTTTTATTGTTGGGAGGCAAAGATGATTTCTTGAAAGCAGAAGTAATTCAAAATCAATTTCCAGAAAAAGTATTGAACTCTTGCGGAAAACTTACGCTAGAAGAATCGGCTTTAGCAATAAAAAAATGCGGAATTATTATTACCCCAGATACAGGTTTAATGCACATTGCAGCGGCATTAAATCTGAATATTATTTCCATTTGGGGAAACACAGTTCCCGATTTTGGAATGTATCCCTACATGCCCGATTTTTCGGAAAAGTATAAAATACTAGAAATCAAGAATTTAAAGTGTCGACCATGCAGTAAAATTGGATATGAGAGATGTCCTAAAAAGCATTTTAAGTGCATGATGAATCAGGATTTTAGCACTATCTTAGATGGATGTGTCGACCCAAAATAAGATTCAGTATTTCTAATAACAAGAGGCGGAAAATGATTTTTCAGCCTCTTGTTATTTGTGGTTTTAAAAAATTTAGTTTTCTGTAAATGTTATTTGTATTCGCTGGCAACAATTTCGCCGCTCAAAACCAAATGACCATTGAGAGCCAAAGCTTTCATTTCATCTTCGCCTGGATAAACGGCTACGGGAGCCAAAAATTCAACATACTCTTTTACAAGAGCTACAAATGGTTTGCCATACGCAATTCCGCCGGTTAACAAAATAGCATCCACTTTCCCTTTAAGAACGGTGGCCATGGCACCAATTTCTTTTGAAACTTGATACGCCATTGCGTTTTGCATGAGTTCTGCTTTTTTATCTCCAGAATCGGCTCTTTTTTCAACTTCGTAAGCATCGTTTGTTCCCAAATATGCTACATATCCGCCTTTTCCAGTAATCATTTTTTTTACCTCATCATAGCTGTGTTTTCCGCTAAAACAAAGTTTTGCCAATTGTCCAACAGGAACCGTTCCACAGCGTTCGGGGCTAAATGGACCTTCTCCGTCAAGGGCTTGGTTTACATCAATTACACGTCCTTTGCAGTGTGCTCCTATGCTGATACCACCGCCTAGGTGGACAACAATTAGGTTTAAATCTTCGTATTTTTTATTGATTTCTTTAGCATACGTTCGTGCAATGGCTTTTTGGTTGAGAGCATGAAAAATGGAAACTCTTTCAAATGCAGGATGACCCGAAATGCGTGCAACATCTTGCAACTCGTCAACAACAACAGGGTCAGCTATATAGGCATTAGAGCCTGGAATGCTAAGGGCAATATCGTTGGCAATTAATCCGCCTAAGTTGCTGGCATGTTCGCCGTTAATTCCTGCTTTCAAATCAGCAATCATGGCTTCATTTACAGAATAAACGCCAGATGGAATAAACTTCACAAGACCGCCACGACCAACAATTACTTTTAGACTATCCAATTCAATATTATTGGCTTTTAATTCCGCTAAAATTATATTTTTTCTAAATTCGTATTGATCCGTTATTTTCTCAAAAGGGGCTAGTTCTTCTGCTGAATGTTTAATGTTTTTTACAAAGATTTCTTCAGCACCCGAAAAAACTGCGATTTTTGTAGATGTTGAGCCAGGGTTAATGGCAAGAATTAGATTTTTTGATATCATTTTCTATTGGTTTGATTTTGTGTTATTTATTTTGCCAATGCAGCTGCCAGAGCTATAGAATATAGTTTTGTTTTCGAGCTGTCGCCTCTGGAAGAAAGAACGCAAGGAACTTTTGCTCCCATTACATTGGCTGCAATTTCAGCATTATTAAATTTAGTACTTGCTTTATAAAAAACATTTCCGCTCTCAATATTTGGAAACAATAAACAGTCTGCATCTCCAGCAACAAAGCCTGTCAGTTTTTTGGTTTCAGCACTCTCTTTATCAATGGCAACGTCTAGTGCCAATGGTCCATCTACGTGTGCCCCTTTGATTTGTCCGCGATCCGCCATTTTTGATAAAACTGCTGCGTCAATACAGGCTTCCATTCCCGTCGACACAAGCTCTGTTGCAGCAATTATAGCCACTTTTGGTTTTTCAATACCAATGGCTTTGGCCGTTTGTATCATAAAATTGATGATGGTCTCTTTTTGTTTAATGTCGGGATTGGGAATAATAGCACAGTCACTGGCAATCAGTAATTTATGATAAGCAGGGTTTTCAACCACCGCAATATGCGTAAGAACTGCTTTTGGAATCATTAATCCAGTTTCTTTATTCAAAATAGCACGCATATATTTATCGGTGCTTACCAAACCTTTCATTAAAATATCTCCTTCTCCGTCGTTAATTAGTTTAACAGCGAGAGTCGCAGCTTTCATTTCGTCCGCTTCTTGTATAATTTTAAATTTAGACACATCTATTTCGAGTTCGGCACAAACTTTTTTTATTGTTTCCGTATCTCCTGTTAAAACAGCTTCGATAATTCCTTTGTCAACGGCTTCGTTTACTGCTTCAATGGTATGAGCATCATTGGCATAGGCCGCAATTAAACGCTTTTTGCCTTTTGTTTTTACTAATTCAATAATTTGATCAAGTTTTGTAATTCCCATTATATTTGTTTTTATGTTCAAGATGCTACAAAAATAAAGAAAAAGTGATATGAAAGCAAGAAACAATCACTCATTTACTATAAAACAAAATCATTTGTTTTATAGCTTTGCTGCAAACCGGACAAAAGTTATTATAAACAACATCTTTCATTGTGCAACTAACAGCCGGTCTGTAAACCCCTTTGGACTGATATCCGGCTCCTTCAAAAACGCCTACTACATTACGGTATCCTTCTACCGGAGTTGGAATTGGTGTATTGTCTTTTAGCATATCTTTCCATTTTTCATCAAAACTCACAAGTGTTGTGATGTTTGGCTCCCAAGGCTCAATGTGAGTGGGGTAGTACTCTTCAACGGAAACATCAGAACTGTAATATTCGTCTGCCAAGCCCGATACTGAATGTCCCAATTCATGAACGCTTATAAAAGCGTAGTCTTCGCAATCGGCACAAGCAGTGGCGTACAAATTATAAATACCGCCTCCTCCGTATTTAGAAGTGTTGCACATAATTAAAATTCCATCAAATGTTGTTGAAGTAGCCAAATCATACATTTTCCACACTTCTGTTAGCATTAAATAGCGATCGGAAGAAAAGGTGTTAAAACTTGAATTTAAAACCGTTTGTGGCATGCTATTTAGAATTGGATCCCTGACACCACTCTCCTGCGAAAAAGCTACAACACCTTTGATGTTAATTTGATCTTTTAACTCAGAGTATGGTTTGCAATCTAGAAGTCCTTCACTTAATTTTCGGAAATCCTCTTTCATTTTTTGTTCCTCTTTTTGCGAATAACCATCCGGAATAATCAGTAAATCATATTTGTTTTTTGGACTTCCTGATATGTGAATATCCATTACAGAAATTGATGCTTTTTTGCTGTTATTTTTAGCCATTAGTGGGGAAAAATAAAAACTGTCAATGGCTCTGAATATATTCTCTTGGGTTCGATTATGAAAAACAAGTTTTACTGATTTTTTTGGAAATGGAAATAGAAAGCTCATTTCAAAAGCTTGAACATTTCCTAGTGCTTCTGGAGTGTGTTGCCATTCTTCATACAGACTTGAAAATCCTTTTGAATAAATTAGTTTATTGCTTAAGGAGTCATAGATTTCAATTTTGTGCATTCCATATTCAAAAGAATCGAGGAAGTTGTTTTCATTGAATGAAAAGGCGTCTACAGTAGAAACAGAACGGATTGCGATAGAGTCCATGTTTAATGAAGCAAATACATGATAATCAATGCGCATAGCCTTGTTGTCCTCGAAAAATAAATTTTGTGCTTTTACAAAAGAAAAGACAAAAAAGAGTAGAATTAAGTATGTTTTTTTCATCGTGGATTCTTGGGCTTATTCATTCCGCAAATTTAAATAAAAGCAGCGATAAATACTTGTTTTAAACAAAAAGAGTGAGCATTTTCTGCTCACTCAAAATAAAATACTGTGATAATTTATTTTATGCCTAATTTCTTTTTTACCAAAAGCATAATATCATCGCCTGCTTCATCATAAAGCAATACCCCCATTGAAGAATCAAAAATATACGTATAAGCATTTTCTTTACCTACATCTTCAATTGCTTTTTTTGCTTTGTCAATAATGGGTTGAACCAACTCTTTCTCTTTTTCTTGCAAGTCTTTTTGAGCCGATTGTTGGAAAGCTTCGATGCGAGCTTGTAAGTCTTGTAGCTCTTTTGTTTTGGTTTGTTGTATCAGTTGCGACATAGTGGCTTGTTCCGAAACAAAAGTATTGTATTTGTTTTCAAGTTCCGACTGCATAGCAAGAATTTGTTTTTCAAGTGTGCTGGCGTGTGCTTGCAATACTTTTTCTGCAGAATCACGACCGGGCATGCTTTGCAACAACTCCATTGAATCAATATGACCCAGTTTTATTTTAGCCTGTCCAAAAGAGTTTAAACTTGCAAAAAAAGCAAGAGCAACAGCAATAATAATTCCTTTTTTCATTATTTATTTTTTATTTGATTTTTAAAGTGCAAATATAATACAATAACAATACCTGTAAAAAAATTGGGTTTTAAAAAAGATTAAAACCCAATTTATTCCATTATTAACTATTTTTTATTCTGTTCATTTTTAGGAGTAATTCCCAATCGATCCAATATTTCATCTGAAATATCCATTTTTGAATCGGCATAAATGATGGTTAATGATCCAGATTTGTCAAAAACGAAAGAGTAGTTTTTTTGACGAGAATATTCTTCAATAGCATTAAACACTTTGTCTTGAACAGGTTTTACGAGCTCTTCGCGTTTTTTAAACAAATCCCCACCGGTTCCAAAACGTTTGCGTTGAAGCTCCTTGGCTTCTTTTTCGGCATTAATAATTTCCTCTTCTCTTTTCTTTTTCATGTCTTCGGGCAAAAGAACTACATCTGCCTGATACTTTTTATACTTTTGATCGATTTCGCCAAATTTTTTCTCAATTTCTTTTTGCCAATCGATAGAAATTCTATCTAATTCAGCTTGAGCACCGGTGTATTCGGGCATATTGTCGAGAATGTATTGGGTGTCGACATAGGCATAACGCTGAGCTATTGAAGCAAAAGCTAGAAATAGAACAGCCATAAAAGTTAGGGTTAATTTTTTCATAGAGACCTCCATGTTTATAATGTTTTATAAGATAAATTCAACAACTTATAATGACTTGCAAATAACATACCAAAAATCATTAATCGATGGATTGATTGATGGAAAAGTGGAATTGTCCTTTGCTTGCACCTGGTACTCCTGGAACATCATCAAATCCATAACCCCAATCCAGACCCAAAACTCCAAACATTGGCAAAAAGACACGAACCCCAAAACCAGCTGATTTATACATCTTAAAAGGATTAAACTCGTTGAAATGCGACCAAGTATTTCCCGATTCGACAAATGTCAATAAATAAATTGTTGCCGAAGGATTTAAAGAAACTGGATATCGTATTTCACCTGTGTATTTTGTATACACCGATGCTCCAACATAGCCTTGAGAGCTTTTTGGAGTGAGCGTATTGTTGCCGTAGCCACGCATTCCAACAAGTTCTCTGCCGTCTAATGCAAAACCAGACAAGCCATCGCCTCCGAGATAAAAACGCTCGAATGGTGAAATACCAATGTCGTTATTATAGGCTCCCAAATATCCAAATTTGAAGCGCAATGACGCCACCAAGTTCTCTACAATATTTGTATACCAAGATGCATTAAATTTCCATTTGTGATATTCCAACCATCTATATTTATCTTGATCTGATACCTCTGAATAATCATCGATACTTTTGAATAATGAATAAGGAGGAGTCACTTGCAATGATATTCCTATTTCAGAGCCTCGTCTTGGATAGATAGGGGCGTCAATAGAATTTCGACTCAACGAAATAAGGTAACTTGCATTATTCGAGTAGCCATCACTAAAACTAAATATTGAAGAGTAATTGTTTAAAACATAATTTTGGAAACTGACTCCCTGGCTTAAAATAAAATAATCATCGGGCCATTTTAATCGTTGAGCAAGGCTTACGGAAACACCATTTATGTCGATGGATTGACGTTTTTCGTCCGAACGTTTCAAACCGTTACTTTGAACAGAGTGATAGGCAGATACACTAAATGCGTTGGGTCTTTTCCCTCCCAACCATGGTTCGGTAAAAGAAGCGCTGTATGCTTGATACCATGACCCGTTTGATTGAGCACGAATGCTAATTTTTTGACCATCTCCCGACGGAATTGGACGCCATGATTTGGAATCGAAGAATTTTTTGGTAGAAAAATTATTAAATGAAACTCCAATGGTTCCCACCACCATTCCAGCTCCCCATCCACCCGAAAGCTCCAATTGATCACTCGAGGTCTCTTCTACTGTGTATTCGATGTCTACGGTTCCATCAATGGGATTTGGCTTCGGATTAATACCAATGGTTTCTTGATTAAAATATCGTAATTGAGCCAATTCTCGTTGCGAACGGATGATGTCGGCACGACTAAACAGTTGACCAGGAACCGTTCGCAGTTCGCGCATAATAACATTATCGTTGGTGCGAGTGTTTCCTACAATTGTAATTTTGTTGATGCGAGCTTGTTTGCCCTCATTAATTCTGATTTCTATATCTATCGAATCGTTTTCAACCTTGACTTCTACAGGATTGGCCGAGAAAAACAGATATCCATCGTCCAAATATAGAGAGTAAACATCCAATCCATTAGGGTTGAACATAAGGTTGGATTCCAAGGTTTTTTGATTGTAAACTTCTCCTTTTTGAATGTCTAAAATAGAACTTAAATATTCATCAGTATATAGTGTATTTCCCACCCAATTAATGTTTCGGAAATGAAATTGATTTCCTTCTTCCACTCGAATGCCTATATTGATAAGTCTGTCGGAAACTTTATATATCGTATCCGATATTATTCGTGCATTTCGGTACCCTTTTGCATTATATTGGCTGATGATGGATAGTTTGTCGGTTTCATAATCTTCGGCAATGAATTTCGACGACTTAAATATTCTCAATTTAACTCTTTCGGAAAAATAGTCGGATGCAATTTCAAGCAAATCTCTTTGGCGATACTCTTGAAAATTTTTCACCACATGAACAAGAAAAGTATCTATCTTTTCAAAAGGATAAAATCTGAATTTCTCTTTTGTATCTTTAAAAGAGCGAATAAGTTTTGACTTTGCAACTTCATTATTTCCTTCAAAATAAATTTCGTTGATTTTTATTTTTTTATTCTTAGTAACATTGATAAACAGTATTAAGCTATTTGCCAGGGTCGTATCTATTTCTTCGCGAATGTCCACTTTAGCATTAAAAAATCCTTTATTTCTAAATCTTTTCAGAATCAGATGTTCGGTGTTTATTAATAGATGCTCGGTAACAATGTCTCCTCTGGATAATTTTATGTCATCTCTGATTTCATCCGCTTCGGATTTCCTGACTCCTGTAATTGAAAATCTAGACAATCTGGCTCTTTCTTTAAGATCAATATTCAAAAAGATTAATTTTCCTTCGATTTTGGAAGCAGTAATTTGAATGTCTTCAAAAAGATTTTGACTCCAAAGTTTCTGAATGGCACTTGTAATGGCTTCTCCAGGTACCTTGATTTTGTCTCCGACCGCCAAACCAGTTAGTGCGATAATAGAATTGTTATCATAATATTGTACACCACTCACTGTAATTCCGCCGATTTCATATTCTTTCGGATTGGAGTAGTCAAATACAATATCCTCGGAGCTTCCAATTTGAACCTGAGCGACAGATTTTAGGTTTACATTTAACAGTAAGAAAAATAGAGGGAGTAGAAGAACAGTTTTTTTCATGTTGCTTTTTTTTCGCAGAATTGAATGCAAAAGTATTGTTTTATTGTTCATCTTTTACTTGTTTGCCTGTTTTTCCAAATCTACGCTCACGCTGTTGAAAATCGGATATCGTTTCAAATAGTGTCTCTTTTGTAAAGTCGGGCCAAAGTGTTTCGATAAATGCAAACTCGCTGTAGGAAGCCTGCCACATCAAAAAATTGCTTAATCTTTTTTCGGCACTTGTGCGAATTATCAGTTCAGGATCGGGCATAAAATGGGTAGATAGATGCTCGGAAATTGTTTTTTCAGTAATATTTTTCGCCAAAATTTCATTATTTTTAACTTTTTCCGCAACTACTTTAACCATTTCTACGATTTCCCAACGAGAGCTGTAGCTAAGAGCAATAACAACGGTCAGTCCTGTGTTTTTTGATGATTTTTTGATTATATCTTGAAGAGAGACCAAAGTTTCTGGCATTAATCGATCAATGTCTCCAATGGTTTTTATGCGAACATTGTTTTGGAGTATTTCTTTGGATTCGCTTTCGATGGCTTGAACCATGAGGTCCATCAGCATATCTACCTCCTCTTTGGGGCGATTCCAGTTTTCTGTTGAAAACGCATAAAGCGTTAGGAATTCTATGCCGATTTCGGCAGCTCCTTCAATGGCTTGTCGCACGGCTTTAATTCCGTTTTGATGGCCAAATGTACGTTCTCTTTTGTGTTTTTCAGCCCATCTGCCGTTCCCATCCATAATAATGGCCACGTGTTTTGGGATATTCGTTCTATCTAGTCTGTTTTTGAAACTCATACTGCGGTAACGATAAAGCGGTTATAATATTGTAAATTACCTTTTTTTGCCTTTTTTATTGGATCGATAATTTGGCTTTTGATAAACGTTGCAACTTTCTGAAGTTTCAAAAAGCTTGAAGGTGAGCCATATGCCGGTAAAGTTGTACCAATCTTTGGTTCTAGAGTTTCCTCTTCCAGCACCTTCTAGGTTTGGAACATCGCTTCTGTCTGCAAGGCTTGCTACAATGGGTCCCCTATTTGTTGATAGTTGAATTTGATCGGCATAAGTTCCACCCACGTCATCAATGTAATCCGACCATGTTTTTCTCATGCCCCATTCAATTCCTAATGAGAAATTTCTTAGGAAATTATACTTCAGTCCTAATCCAAAAGGTATGTTGACATTTGTGAGGGAGTAGTGCTCTTTGTTTGGATAATGATCTAATCCTTGACCTTCGGTCCCCAGTGGCTGTAAGTCATACCAGTGATCGTTCATTTGAGCTTGAGGGTTAAAAGAGAAGGCCGAAAATCCAACAAACATATAGGGAGAGAAATTGTTTTTTCCTTGTTGTGGATATAAATTGAAAAAATTAAATTCAAGTTGACCTGAAATTTCAGAAATTGGAGAGCGGAAGCTTAAATTTCGATTATAGTTGTAATTTGATTCTCTGTCGCTGCCCTCAAGTTGTCCGAAGAGAGCACTCATTTTGAAAGCCCATCGGGTATTAAAGTTGTATCTATAAATCAGACCCCCAGCGGAGTTTGTCTTATTGAAATGTTTTGTGGGATTCAGGTCGCCAATGTAATAAGCAGTACCCACAAAAACGCCCAATTCTGAGCGTTGTGATTTAGCATACATGCCTAAAATCACAACTATAAAGGGAAGTAAAATACATTTTTTCATTTTTCAGAAGTAATAGTTGCTTTTAGTATTGGAACGAACAAATATTTGTTCTTATTTTATACAAATTAACATACAGTGTGAATTGTGCAAACATATAAGAGTCATTGTTTACTGGATTGCCTCTTTGATTTCCAGGAGACGTCCCGTTAAAGGCAACAGGATCAGTAGGGTCGGATGGATTCGAGAAGTAGGCTGCTATATCTCCTCTTTCTGCTCTGATTTTATTTACATCAAAGTAGGTTGTGCTAACATCATCCATATAGTCTGTTGTAGTTAATCTTATACCATATTCAATTCCTAAATGATATCTTCGATTGATTTCGTATTTAAGACCAATGCCATAAGGGAACGACATGGCAATTCGAGAATATGGTTTACGAGTTTCAACCAAACCTTGTCCTTCGGTTCCTAGGGGCTGAAGTGCGTGCCAAGAACCATCTGTGTATTTTGCTTTGGGATTTGTATAAACTCCGCCAACTCCTGCAAAGATGTAGGTTGTAACAGGCATTCTGCTCGTTCTTCTGCGTCCCCATTGTGGCCCTGTGTTTTGCACGGTTAGATATAATTCTAATTGACCAGAAACTTCAGCTAAGATAGAACGAAAATGCAAATTTCGAGCATTTCTGTTAATTTGTGAAGTATGAGCATCATCACCGCCAATCCAGCCAAAATAACCATTTGCTTTTATATTAAGTCTTTCAGCAATTCGATAGCTATATCCAGCACCTAACATCATTCTTGTTGATTGGATGTCAAAATCTTTTAATCCAAAAGTGCCAATATCTGGCGAACCACCTAGTTCTCCCAAAAAGTTAGAGCCACCTAAGTGTACTGTTAAGAATGATCGGTTTTTTTTCCATTTTTGGGCAGATAGCTCCGAGCTAATTCCTGTTAAAAATAGACACACCAAAATTATATTCAATGCTTTTCTCATGTATAATATCTTTGTTTTCAAGTCCTAGCAAATTCTAAATTAATACAAAATAAATACAAAAAAACCTAATATGCAAACTTATTTTACTATTATTACTGTTAAACTTTTTATTACCATTATAAACACCTCTTTATTGTGGTGATTAATAGTGATTTTAATGTGTATTTTTGCACTATTATTTTCTTAAACAAGAAAAATGAAAAAATGGTTACCAATTACTGCAAAAGAAGTTGAAAGAAACGGATGGTCCAAAGTAGATGTAATTTTGATAAGTGGTGATGCATACGTTGATCATCCTTCATTTGGAACGGCCATCATTGGAAGATGGATTGAATATTTGGGTTATAAAGTCGCCATTATTCCCCAACCCAACTGGCAAGACGATTTGCGTGACTTTAAAAAGTTTGGAACTCCCACATTGTTTTTTGGAGTGAGTGCAGGCAACATGGATTCGATGGTCAATCATTACACGGCCTTTAAAAGATTGCGTTCGGATGATGCTTATACTCCCGGTGGAAAAGCTGGATTTAGACCCGATTATGCATGTATTGTATATTCTAAAATCTTAAAAGAACTCTATCCCGATGTTCCTGTTATTATTGGTGGTGTAGAAGCTTCTATGCGAAGATTAACGCACTACGATTATTGGTCAGACAGCGTGAAACCTTCTATTTTAATCGATAGCAATGCAGATATGCTGGTATACGGAATGGGTGAAAAAGCCATCCAAAGAGTTATTAAAGAACTCGAAAAAGGGAATTCAATTTCACAAATTGATAACATTCCACAAACAGCAGTTGTAAAAGAATCTATTATTTCAGAAAAATACAGTGATTATATAAACTTGCCTTCGCACGAAGAGTGCTTAAAATCGAAAATCAACTATGCAACAGCATTTACTATTTTTGAAGAGGAAAGTAATAAAATTCATCCCAAAGGATTGATTCAAAAGTATGAAAATAAATATGTTGTAGTCAATCCATCCGAGCCCGAAACGGAGACCTATTCGATAGATAAATATTATAATTTGCCTTTTACTCGATTGCCTCACCCAAAATATTTAAAACGAGGAACTATTCCTGCATGGGAAATGATTAAACATTCGGTAAATATACATCGGGGATGTTTTGGTGGATGTAGTTTTTGTGCCATTTCAGCCCATCAAGGGAAATATATTCAAAATCGTTCGGAAAAATCTATTTTAAAAGAGCTTGAAACGATTTCGCAAATGGAAGATTTTAGAGGACATATTACCGATTTGGGTGGACCTTCGGCAAATATGTATAAAATGCAAGGAAAAAATCTCGAAATTTGTATAAAATGCAAAAGAGCTTCTTGTCTTTTTCCTTCTGTGTGTGCAAACTTATCAACAAATCATTCCCATTTAATGAGTCTTTATGAAAAATCGGCAAAAGTAAAAGGCATTAAAAAAATCACCATCGGAAGCGGTATTCGGTATGACTTGTTTTTGAATAGACCCAAATCAGAAAACAAAACCAATAGTCATGATTTGTATCTGGATGTTATTTTGACACAGCATATTTCTGGACGATTTAAAGTGGCTCCAGAGCATACCCAAAAAAGTGTTTTAGATAAAATGCGTAAGCCTGGAATAGAATTGTATGAAAATCTTCAATCAAAATTTAGTCAAATATCTCATGCTCATCATATTAATATTCAATTAATACCTTATCTTATTTCAAATCATCCTGGGAGCGATTTTGATGACATGATTGAAATGGCTTTGTGGCTTAAGAAAAACAATATAAAGCCTGAGCAAGTACAGGATTTTACGCCTACGCCCATGACTTATTCCACCACAATGTACTACTGTGGTTTTGACCCATATACCAATGAGAAAGTTTCAGTTCAACGAGATATCGAAAAACGAAAAGAACAGCAAATTTTATTCTTCTATTACAAAAGAGAAAATCGAAAGCAAATTACGAGTGTTTTACATAAATATAATAAAATGCAAATGGCTAAACGCTTGTTGGAATAGAGAGTTCAACAAAATGTTTTCTGCTATTTTTTTTAGGAGATTCTTTGAAAGTATTAATTCGTATTTAGTATAACTTCAAACTGCTCATTCAAAGCCAGTTTTCCATCCACTTTTTCACCATTTATGGTAAAGCCTTTAATGAGCGGGGTTTGTTTTTTGGAAATAAGAGTCAGTATTTGATTTTCTGTTAGCTTTTTTCCAAATTGTTCAAATTGAACTTTAAAATGACATCCCTTTTTATATTCCGAGCAACCATAGGCGGTTTTGCCTTTTAGGATGGTTCCTTCTTTGCACTTTGGACAACTTATCGTTTTCTCAGGAGTGATTTTCTTCTTTTTCGGACTCTCTTCCGCCGTTTTTTCGGATTTTACTTCATCTTGTTCAATTTGAATATATTGAGCATTTTCTTTTTGAACTTCAATGACTAAATTTTGCACCATCTCTTTCATTTCGCTAATAAATAGAGACGTATCATATTCCCCTTTTTCAATTTGACGAATTTTCTTTTCCCAAATTCCAGTCAGTTCTACCGATTTAAGAAGTTCATTCTGAATGGTATTAATAAGTTGTATTCCTGTTTGTGTAGGAACCAGGTTTTTCTTTTCGCGTACGACATATTTTCGTTTAAAAAGAGTTTCAATAATATTAGCGCGAGTCGACGGGCGACCAATTCCATTCTCTTTCATTAAATCCCGAAGCTCTTCGTCATCTACTTGTTTGCCAGCTGTTTCCATCGCTCTAAGCAAAGTTGCTTCGGTATGCATTTTTGGAGCTTGGGTTTGTTTTTCAAGCAAATCGGGTTCGTGAGGTCCTCTTTCCCCTTTTACAAAAGTGGGCATGGTTTGCTCCTCACTGGCTTCTGTCTCTTCTTTTTCGTTCTCTTTTTTCGGATAAAGAACACGCCAGCCTTCTTCTAAAATTTCCTTGCCCGTCGCTTTAAATTCATATCCTTCTACTTCGCCAATAACGGTGGTGTTCGACACTTTACAGTCGGGATAAAACACAGCAATAAATCGTCGAGCAATGGCATCGAAAATTTGTTTTTCGGGCATTGGTAAGTGTGACGAAGGCGATATTCCAGTGGGAATAATGGCATGGTGATCGGTGATTTTTTTATCATCAAAAACCTTTTTGCTTTTACGAATAGGTTTACCCAAAAGTGGTTCGATAAAATTTGAATAAGGCGTTAAATTTCTCAGGATTTCTTCCACTTTTGGATACACATCGTTGGGAAGGAAAGTGGTGTCCACTCGGGGATAAGTGACCAGTTTTTTTTCGTAAAGCGATTGAATATATTTTAATGTATCATCTGCCGAAAAGCTAAATTTCTTATTGCATTCTACTTGCAAAGCAGTCAAGTCGAAAAGTTTGGGCGGATGTTCGTTGCCTGGTTTTTTCTCAAAAGAGATTATTTCAAATTCATGAATTTTAATGAATTCCAAAATTTTTGCTGCCTCTTCTTCGGTGTCATATCTTCCTTTTGTGGAATTAAAAAGGACTTCACGATATTTTGTTTTGAGTTCCCAATAGGTGGTAGGAACAAAATTTTTAATTTCCTCATAACGATTTACCAAGAGTGCCAAAGTTGGGGTTTGCACCCTTCCCACCGAGAGAACTCCCTTTCCGTTGGCATATTTAAGTGTATAAAGTCGGCTGGCGTTCATTCCTAAAAGCCAATCGCCAATGGCGCGGCTGTTTCCGGCAGCGTAAAGTCGGTCGAAATCTGATCCGGGTTTTAAATTCTTAAATCCTTGCCTGATGGCTTCATCTGTAAGGGAGGATATCCACAAACGTTTTAATGGTTTTTGGCAACGAGCTTTAGTTAGTACCCATCTTTGTATAAGCTCTCCTTCAATTCCGGCATCCCCGCAATTTATTACCTCTTCGCACTGATTGACAAGGCTTTCGATGGTTTTAAACTGTTTTTGAACGCCCTCGTTTTCAATTACTTTCAATCCAAATCGAGGTGGAATAATGGGAAGAGTGTGTAGGCTCCAACGTTTCCAAATTTCCGAATAATCATCAGGGTTTTTCAGGGTACATAAATGACCAAAAGTCCATGTCACTTGGTAGCCATTTCCTTCAAAATAGCCATCTTTTCGGACATTGGCTCCTAAAATACGAGCAATTTCCTTGGCTACACTGGGTTTTTCGGCAATACAGACTTTCATAAATGATGATTAATTGCATACTTTTAGCAAAAATACATTTTTTACCTTAACTGGATTTGAAAAAGATGAAAAATGAATAAATGTTGTTTTTTGAATCTTTTATTTTTGAAAATAATTCATTTTTTTCACCGAAAATTATTGATTGAAAATAAGGCATATTGTTAAATATTGTTAATTGCGGAACAATGGAAACGTTTTTGGCGTTACTTTGTTTCCTGAGTTTTTAAAACGAGAGAATAATGATAGAAAAAATAGGAGAATTATTGTATAAATATGGCATTAAAAGCCAATCTATGGATGATATTGCAAGGGAACTTGGTATATCGAAAAAAACTCTGTATTTGCATTTTAAAGATAAAAAAGACTTGGTAATGCAAGTTGTAATGCAAGGTGTAAATAAACAGAGTTGTAAATTTTCGGAGATTGTTACCGAAAATAAATTTAATGCTATTGATATTCTTTTTTTTGTGAGTAAGCAAATTGCTGAAAATCATAAAAACATAAATCAAAATGTTCATTTCGACTTGCAAAAGTATTATCCCGAAGCTTGGCAAATTCTTTCTGAGCATAATAAAAAACATGTATATGGTAAGATTTGTCAAAATATGGAACAGGGAATTCAGGAAGGTTTATATTTAGATGATTTGAAAATTAATATTATTGCTAAATTATATGTTCAGCAGGTAAATAATCTTTCATTGATAGAAGACATTAATGAAGATTTAAGTTTTGATGAAATTTTGAAGAACATATTTGTATATCATATTCGAGGCATTGCTTCTGAAAAAGGGAGAGAATATCTCGAATATAAGTTAAAACAATACGATAATAAAT
>Ga0265295_1004755_pt1 | contig 18016 bp, 16 predicted proteins | sample Munlansysbiofilm_FD_192503 | JGI IMG/M metagenome (GOLD analysis project Ga0265295, IMG submission 192503) | Leachate microbial communities from a municipal landfill in Southern Ontario, Canada - Methane capture system biofilm | ecosystem: Engineered > Solid waste > Landfill > Unclassified ...
GGTATTTACGAAATCCGCCACACCGGCCTCGCGGCGCTTTGTCAAGCAAAAAACGAGGTAAGTTGCTAAAAATATACGTTTTCTCTACATCCCGGCTGGATGCAATTTCCTAACCGGACACTGCTGGGATTTTTTGATCATTCCACCGCCCCAGCGCGGCCGTTGCGGGCAGCGCCGCCAACCACAGCGGTCAATCGGCCAGCTGGCCGGCAAGAATTCAAACCACGTAAATTGATCAACAATTCCTATTTGCCCTATCAACCATCAACGTGGTATTGAAACGGCCGTTTAGACATGTCACAACAGATGGAGAATAAACCAGATGCGAAACGGGTTTTCCCGCCTGATCAGCGCTGGCATGGCCCTGCTGCTGGCCACGGCCATGCCGGCAAACGCCGCCCCCTTCGAGGGCTATGTCGATCTGCGTTACCGCTATGAATACCAGCACCATTTCAACGCCAAAAACTACGGCGAGCAGCCCGCCAGTGGCGAGAGTTGTGACGGCTTCTGGCTGCAGCGCCTGCGACTGGGCGGCAGCTGGCAACCCCATCAGCACCTGAAACTGGCTGTCGGGCTGCAGGATGCCCGGGTCTTCGACAGCGATCTGGACGAGGAAGGCTTCTTTTACAGCAAGAAAAACGACCACCAGAACAACGCCTACCGTGACGAATGGGAGTTGTACGAAACCTTTGTTGAAATCCGTGAATTGCCGACGCCGGCCTGGTCCCTCAGGGTCGGTCGCCAGACCCTGGAATACGGTGACAACCGCATCTTCGGACCGGGCAGCTGGGGCAACAGCGGCCGCTACCAGTGGGACGCCGTCAAGTTGTCCTACCGCCGGAACGCCCATTTCATCGACTTCATCTGGGGCGGCTACATCCTGCACGAACCAACCCAGCTGAGCCTGCGCCATCGCCACGCCGGCTATGGCGGCGGCGTCTACGGCCACTGGCAGCTGAACGAAAAAACCGTGCTGGAGCCCTTCTTCCTGATCAAGTACGACCGCCATGAGGACTACGGTTCGGAACAGGGCCAGCCCAAGGGTGATCTGCAGGCCTACAATCTGGGCGCGCGGCTGGCAGCTCTGGAAGGCATCTGGTTCTACGACGCCACCCTGGTGCAGCAATGGGGTGATTCCGGCGCCGACAGGCTGCGCGCCTGGGGTGCCCATCTGCTGGTCGGCCGGCGTTTCGCCCACCTGCCGCTGCAGCCGGCCCTGAGCCTGGAATACAGCTTCGCCTCGGGGGACGCCGATCCCGCCGATGGCGAAAGCAACGCCTTTCTTGGCGTGTTCGGTGCCCGCGACCGTATGTACGGCCGTTTGAATCTGCTCGACTGGACCAACCTGCACGATGCCCAGTGCAACCTGCATCTCAAGCCGCATAAGCAGGTCAAACTGCAGATCGAAGGTCACCGTTTCTGGCTGGACCAGGAACGGGACGGCTGGTCCCTCAACAGCAGCCGCTACCGCGACAAGACCGGCAACAGTGGCCGGCACCTGGGGGATGAACTGGACCTGATCCTGACCTGGACTCTGCCGCCCCTGCGCGCGGTCAAGAAAGAAAATATCGAGCTGCTGTTCGGCTACAGCCGCTTCTGGCCCGGAGAATTCGCCGAAAAGCAGGCCGACAACAGTGCGGCGGACTGGCTGTTTGCCCAGATCAGCTATAAGCGCAAATTCTGACCAGGACCTTCGATGCCTTCGCAAGAGATCTTTACCACGCCCATGAACGGGGGCGTAAAAAAGCCATGGACGGATTTTTTGCGACTTCGACACCTGATTAAAGGGCAGGTCATGACGGACAAGGCAACATGCTGAGCAGCCGAATCGCACGGCTGCTGGCACCAACCCTGCTGGTAGTGCTGCTGTGGTACCTGACGGCACTGGTCATTGAAGGCTGGCGCGGGGTGCCCTTCCCCACCCCGCTGGAAAGTGTGCAGCGCCTGGGCCAGTTGCTGCTGGGGCTGCCTCTGAACCAGCACAGCATCTACCGGCATATCGCCGTCAGCCTGCAGCGCTGGCTCGGCGCTTTCAGTCTGGCGGCGCTGCTGGGGCTGCTGTTCGGTCTGGCCGCCGCCCGCTGGCAAGGGTTTCGCCTGCTGACCGCGCCTATTCCACAACTGTTGCTGCTGGTGCCGGGCCTGGCCTGGATTCCCGTCGCGCTGTTGATCTTCGGCGTCGGTGAAGCGGCGACGGGCTTCATGATCGCCTTGACCGCCTTTGCCCCCATCGCCCTGGCCACCCGTGACGGCATCCGCCAGATCGATCCGGCCTATCTGCGGGCGGGCCGCATGCTGGGCGCCACGGAGCGGGCCCTGTTCCGGCAGGTCGCCCTGCCGGCGGCGTTACCGGCACTGCTAGCCGGAATGCGCATCGGCCTGGGCAACAGCTGGCGGGTGCTGGTGGCCGCCGAGATGGTGGTTGGCAGCGGCAGCGGGCTGGGATTTTCGATCCTTGAATCGCGCTGGAACCTCGATTATCCGGCCGCCATGGCCTGCATCCTGTGCCTTTGCCTGCTGGGCCTGCTGTTCGAACGCGGCCTGTTCGGCAGCCTCGAACGCGTCACCCTGCGGCTGTGGCGTGGCGCGCCGGAGGCCTGACATGCTGAAATTTGAACAGGTCAGCTATGGCTACAGCCCTGACGGGCAGCTGGCGCCCGTGGTGGAAAACCTGTCGCTGGAAATTCCGGCGGGGCAGTTCCTCTGCGTACTGGGGCCGAGCGGCTGCGGCAAGACCACTCTGCTGCATCTGGCTGCCGGCTTTCTGCACCCCCAGCAGGGCCAGCTGAGCTTTCAGGGGCGGCCGATTACCGGGCCGCACCCCGAGCGCGCACTGGTCTTCCAGGACGCCACCCTGTTTCCCTGGCTGCGGGTGATGGACAATGTCGCCTTCGGCCTGCGCCAGCGGGGTGTGGCCAGGGCGGAACGGCGACGACTGGCCCTGCAGATGCTCGAACAGGTCGGCCTGGCCGCCACGGCCAACGCCTGGCCCATGACCCTGTCGGGCGGCATGCGCCAGCGTGTTGCCATTGCCCGGGTGCTGGCCCTGCAACCCGCTGCGCTGTTGATGGATGAACCGTTCAGCGCCCTCGACGCCAACAGCCGCGAACGCCTGCAGGATCTGCTGCTGCAGCTGTGGCAGGCCCAGCGCCAGACCCTGCTGTACATTACCCACAGCGTCGAGGAAGCCGCCTACCTGGCCGATCGGGTACTGATTTTCGGCCCAGCCCCCCAGTCCCTGCGAGCCGACCTGATCAATCCCGTCCCACGACCGCGCGACCGCAGCGCGCCGCAGTTGTTGCACTTCTGCCAGCAGCTGCGCCAGCAGCTGGCCCAGCTGCCTTGCTGCCTGGCGCCCACAATTCTTCCCCCGCATAAGGAGTTTCCACCATGCGCCTGATGGCCGTTGGTCTCGTTTTCCTCCTCAGCCTGACCGCGCCTTCATGGGCGACGGACAGCGCACCGCTGCGCCTGGCCTACCAGAACCGCATCGGCAGCGTCCTGCCACTGCTGGCCGACCAATTGGGGCTGTTTGCCAACCAAGGTCTCAACGTACAAATCCAGCGTTTCAGCAGCGGTCCGGCCTGCTCCGAGGCGCTCTATACCGGCGCGGCCGACATCGCCACCATGGGCGACACCGCCGCCCTCATCGCCCTGGCCCGCAACATGCCGGTACGGGTGCTGACCAGCCATGCCAGCGGCGCAGGCCGTCACCGGCTGATGGTTATCGACCCGGCCCTGCAGCAGCTGACCGATCTGCGCGGCAAACGCATCGGCGTCAAGCTCGGCACCTCGACTCACGGCGGCCTGCTGGCCCTGCTGCAGCGCCACGATCTTGCCGGCGGCGCCGTTAAGCTGGTCAATCTGGCGCCGGAAACCCAGATCGAAGCCCTGCAGGCCGGCTCCATCGACGCCCTGGCGGCCAGTGAGCCCACCCCGTCCCAGGCCGAAAGCCAAGGAGCCCGCGAACTGGCCAATCTGGCTGGTGACGGCAACCTCTACCCGATCCTGACCCTGGCCCGGCATGACATGGCACAGCGCCCCGAGCAGTTACGCGCCTTCATGGCCGCTCTGCAACAGGCGCTCGACTATCTGCAGCAGCAACCCCAGGCGGCCCGCCGCCGCGTGGCCGAAGCCCTGGGACTGCCCGAAGCCCTGGTCGAACAGGCCATGGCCCGCCACCAGTACCATCTGCGCTTTGATGCGCCGCTACGCGCCAGTCTGGAGCAAACCGGCCACTTTCTGCGGCAACAGGGACTGATTCCCCAGCTGCCGGACCTGGCGGCGGCCCAGCTGAGCGTGCCAGCAGCGGCAAAAACAAGCCAATGAACTGATCCGGGAGTGCGCCGATGAAGATCGAACAGCTGCTGCTGCAGGGTTCCGGCCAATTTATCGAGGATCGTCTCGTCGTTCGCTCGCGGCAGCGGCTGTTCGGCGTGTTCGATGGCGCCTCCAGCCTGGTGCCGCAGCTGTATCAGCAACGCAGCGGCGCCTGGTGGGCAGCGGAACTGGCCTGGCAAACCTTCTGTCAGCAACCTGATGACACCCTGCTTGATCTGGCGCGACAGGCCAACCAAGACATCGCCCACCACATGACCCGGTTCGCCATCGACCGGCGCAATCCGCTGCACTGCTGGAGTACGAGCGCGGCGGTCTTCCGGCTGCTGCCGAACCACCTGGAATGGCTGCAATGCGGTGACTGCCTGATTTTGGCCATTGACCGGCAGGGTCAGGCCGAGCTGCTCACGCCCTACAGCAACCACGACGCTGAAACCTTCAGCCAGTGGACAGCGCAACCGGACGAAACCCTGCCACAAATTCTGCAGCGGCTGCGCCCCACCATCGAACGGGTGCGTCTGGGCATGAACCGCGATTATGGCGTACTCAATGGCGATACGGCAGCGGAAGCCTTTTTCTGTCAGGGCCGCATCACCCTCGACAACATTCAGCACATCCTGGCCTTCAGCGACGGCCTGCTGCCACCGCTGGCACGACAGGGCGCAATGCCTGACTTCAGCCAGCTGACGCGACTCTACCTGCAGGGCGGCCTCGAAGGACTGGGCCAGTGGGTGCGCTTCGTCGAAGGACGCGATCCCCACTGCCACCGCTATCCGCGCTTCAAGTGCCACGATGATGTCGCCGCACTGGCCATCAGCCTGTAGCTCACCGCTTGTCCAGATGCCAAACGCCGCTACTCCCCGCCACCACCAGCATGACCGCAAAAACTCGCGGCAGGCGGTTCGGCCAGGGCCGCCCAATAGCCTTGTTCCATCCGCCGAAAGGTTGTTTCCCAGCGATAACGCTGCAGCACCCCAGAGATTTCCGCCGACAGCTGCGGTCGTGCCGCAGCATCAGCCGCCCGCAGCAACTGCAGCTGACGCTGCAGTCCCGCCTGTAGCGCGGCGATGAAATTGTCCTCGGCCGCGGCAGCCGGCCGATCGACACCTTCCAGCAACGGCAGATGAATGCGTTCAATCCGCTCATCAGTCACGCCAGCAAACAGCGCGCGGGTTCCCGGCAGCTCGGTCGTCAGCACATGACAGCCACAGGCCAGCGCTTCCAGCAGGATCAGCGGCAGCCCCTCATAGAGTGACGGCAACAGGCACAGGTGGCTGGACCGCAACAGTTGTGCCAGTTGCGCCTGACGGATGGCACCGTGCCAGCACAGCTGTTGCGGCCGCTGGGCCACCAGCTGCAGAATCTCCTCCTTTTCCCCACCCTGCCCGTCACCGGCCAGATGCAGCTGCCAGTCGCCTTGCGGCAGCCCCAGCAACGCCCGCAACAGCCAGGGCACCCCCTTGGCGCGGCTGAGCTTGCCGGCATAAACCAGCTGAAGCGGGCCAGCCGGCCGAGGCTGATCAGGCAGATAAAACAGCTGCTCATTGTAACCGGAACCCACCAGCTCAATCCGTTTGGCCGCAATGTCATAGCGCCCGGCAATCTCCAGCTGCTGATCCGGATGCAGCGCATAGACCCGCCGCAGGCCACGGCAACCGGCAATTACCCGGTCGGCCAGGTGCGGACACAGCTGCAACTGACGCAGATCGGTGCCATGGCAACTGGCCACGATCGGCAACTGCGGGAACAACCGGCAGGCCAGTGCTGTCACCAGCCACAGGTGCTGGGCATGAATCAGATCGGGCCGCCATTGCCGGACCACCCGTTGCAGGCAATCGGCAAAACAGGCTTCGTAACGCTGCAGCTCTGCCGCGGACAGATCACAGAAACGACAACTGGCATAGGGCATGACATCGCTCATGCCCACCACCGCATGGGGCAGATCACGACCGAAATACACGAAGCGGTGTCCCTGACAGGCCAGGCTGTCGTGCCACTGACTGCCGGCAAATTCTTCTGACACCCCGGCCAGCAGAAAATTTTCATGGCCAGCGCGGCGGGCATGGCGCAGAGCCGCCTGCAAATAAATGCCACTGCCGGTGGCGGCCGGAACCTGGCTGATCAGATGCAGAATGCGCAACGCTTCCCCCTCCTCCGATAGGCTCAACAGAATCGGAATCATAAATGGGAGATATTAAAAAAACCAGCCATGCGAATCAAAAAATGGCCCGCTTGCGGGCCGGGAAAGCGGCTTTTTCAGCAACAGCAATCTGCAAGATAAGCAAATCTTATACTGCTGCAAGTTTTCCTTATAAAAAGATAAAAGATGTCAATGCAATATCGGTTTAAAATCTGAATTACATATTGGACTTCAATAGCATGACGAGGATAGGGTAACAACCGCTGCCACAGCTAACCATAGGATATGCCTATGGTTAAAACCCCTATCTTCAGGAAAAGGAGTCCTCTATGCACAACCCCTGGAAACCCCGACTGGTTTTGGCGGGGGCGGGCCTGGCGCTGATTACGGCGCTTTGCGCCTGTTCGCAGCCAAGAACCCCTCTCAATGCCATTCTGCCGATTCCGGCGGAAGCCGAACTGGTCGGCAGCGACAGCTGCTGCGAATGTCACGAAGCCCCCGGTGATCAGTTCAAACACAATGTCCACAGCCTGTTGGCCGACTTTGAATATGAAGCCAATGGCATTGAGGCCCGCGGCTGCGAGGCCTGCCATGGCCCGGCCAGCCGACACGTCGAAACGGGCAACCCCGGTTGCATCCTGCAATTCGGCAAACTGGACGCCCTGCAATCCTCCGCCATCTGCCAAAGCTGCCACACCGCCGGCGACACCATGGAATGGCGGCACTCGATTCATGCCGGCCAGGGGCTGAGCTGTACCGACTGCCATAGCATTCACAGCAACACCAAGGGGCTGCTGAGCAAACCGCAGGAAGAGCTGTGCCTCAGCTGCCACCAGAACGTGAAGGCCCAGCTGCACCTGCCGAACCATCACCCGGTAACAGAGGGCAAGATGGGCTGCAATGACTGCCACAACCCGCACGGCAGCCAGACCCGCCCGTTACTGCGCACCGACGAACGCAAAAGCGAACTCTGCCTGACCTGCCACATGGATCAGGCCGGCCCCTTCGCCTTTGAACATGCCCCGGTAACCGAGGACTGCACCATCTGTCACAGCCCGCATGGCAGCGTGGCGGATAACCTGCTCAAACAGAATGAACCCTTCCTGTGCCTGCAGTGCCATGAACTGCACTTCCACACCAACTTCCGCCCCGACATGAACAAACTGGCCCAATATGCCGCCGATGGCGTCGCCGGAGCGCAATCGACCCTGAACACGATCAACAATAACGGCATCGATGATAAGCATGCCATGCAAATGGCCATGATGACGCGCTGCAGCCAGTGTCACCCCAGTGTTCACGGCTCGGATCTCCCCTCTCTGTACACTCCCGGCGGCGGCAGCCGTCTGACCCGATAAGCGTGAAGGAGGTTCTGCCATGACAACGAAAAAACTGGGTATCCTGCTGCTTATCCTGCTGCTGAGCTGGGCCGGACTGGCCAGCGCCGCCGATACGGCCAGCGGCACGCTGGAACTGGGCTACACCGGCGTCAGCACCGATGACAGCCGCAACAAGACAGCCGAATATGAATCCACCGACTCGTCCGTTGGCGGCGCGCTCGACATGAATGTCCGTTCCCAGGGCATCGGGGTCGAGCTGGCCGGTCGCTACACCGACGAAGAGGATCACGATGCGTCGGCCCGGCTCGACCTGCGTCGCGTCCTGCGCGGCAGCTATGACTATCAGAGCTTTATCCACCGCCTGCGCCATGACCTGCTGTTCGAGGAAAAAGACCACAAAATGAAGGGCACGACCAATGCTTTTCCCCAGAGTATCGAGCACTGGAACGGCACCGGCGCGCCCGTCGACCCGGATTACGATATCTATAACGGCGTCATCGCCGCGAATGCCGTGCCCATGATGATGGAGAATGGCACTATCGGCCTTGAAGGGCTGCAAACCGCTACCTTCAACGATCTCGACCAGGGCCGCGATTATCTGATCGAACGACGCCAGCACAAGGCCAGCGCCCAGCTGCAGCTGCCGGCATTCCCCAATCTGGTGCCGGAGGTGCGTTTTTCCCGCGATGAAAAGCATGGCTGGAAACAGGCCACGCTGATGACCGGCCAGTGCACCCCCTGCCATACCGTGGCCGTCGGCCAGAAGATTGACCAGGTCACCGAGGACGTCAGCGTTGGCGCCACCTTCAAAAAAGGCGGCCTGACCGCCAGCTATTTCCATACCGAGCGCACCTTTGACAACCGCAGCGACGATTACGCCCATCAGGGACTGGTCGACAACGCCTACTGGTACGATACGATTGTCAAGGGCAGCTACACCAACACCTTCATGTCACGCGAACTGTTTGAAAACGACTGGCAGGAAATCGGCATCACCGCCGACAGCGAGAAAAAGCTCGACACGGTCAAACTGCGCTATGACGCCGATCTCGACACCACCCTGTACGGCAGCTATGTCAGTGCGACAACCCGCAATAATTACAGCGATCTGGAATACGACGCCGACACCCTGTTCTTCAGCCTGACCAATCGCAGCATCCCCCGTCTGCGCCTGAAAGCCTACGGCAAGCATTACAAAATCGACGGCGACAGCCTCTACGTTGACCTGACCGGCTACAGCAACAATGCGACCATCACCTTCGACAGCAATGGCCTGGGTACGGTACCGGTTTCCTATTTCAACTACACCCGGCCCTCGTCGTTAAGCCGCGATGTTCTTGAAACCGGGGTGGAAGCCTCCTACTTCATCAACAGTGGCTACAGCCTGACCGGCGCCTACACCTACAAGGTGGTTGATCGCGACAACGACACCTTCAAGGAATACGACAGCACCGACCTGCTGGACGAGGGCTATCTTGAAGACGAAACCACCCTTTACCACAAGGTGGAGCTGAGCCTTACCGGTCGGCCGACCAGCCAGATCAACCTGCACGCCAAATACAGCTATGAAAACGCCGACACGCCTTTCAGCTATGCCAATGGGCTGGGGTACAACGATCTGCGCACCAGCGGCTGGACCATCCTGCAAGACGGCGCGCTGATCGAAACCCCCATCGATACCATGATGACCAACTCGGCGTTTTATCAGATTCTGCGCAGCGGCAACCGCACCACCTCTGGCAGCAATGTGGCGGAAAACAGCCATCTGATCAAAGCCAGTGGCACCTGGGCACCGGCGGACAGCTTCTCCCTCAGTCTCAACGGCCAGTATGGCTTTGAAGACAACAATCAGGCCGACAACGACTGGCAGCGCCAGAGCTGGTCGACGGGTATCAGCCTGTTCCTGATGCCAACAGAGAAATGGACCCTCAGCCTGGGTTACAATTACCAGCAGAGCCAGACCCGCAGTACCTACGCCACCGCCGTCTATGTCGGTTGCTTCTCGGAAAGCATGGGCGAGCAGATCGCCTCGGTTTACGACGATGTCGACTATGACAGCACAGCGCAGGTGCTCTATCTGTCAACCACCTTCCGGGCAACCGACAAGCTGACCCTGACCGGCGATCTGACCGCCACCAAGGCCGATGCCCGCCTCGGCACACCAAACTTTGGCGACAATATCATTTATCAGAACTTCGTCGACGTCGCGGTCTATGGTGAAGCTCTCCAGCTGCCGTACACCCAGACCATCATGACGAGCTACCTTGACTACAGTGGCTCCGATACCTATTCGGAACTGCAGTACGAAACCCTGGACCTGTCCCTGGGCGCCCAGTACCGCATTTCCGAAGCATTGAGCCTGGGAGTCAACGCCCTGTACCGCTGGGTTGAAGATGGCGAAGCCTATCTGGGCGACGACTACGACGGTGAGCTCTACCTGCTGAACAGCTCTTTGAGCTACCACTTCTAGACCGCAAAAAACCCATCAACCCTGAAGGGCTTTCCGGGATTTTGCCTCCCCTGGAAGCCTAAGCCCCCCTGCATTGGCAGATGCAGGGGGGCTTTTTTGTCCCTGCCGCAGCAGCACCCCTCATTGCACGGTGGGACCGGATCGGTTAGACTGATCGGAAAACCTCGATTCTGCCATTGCCGGACAAGTCTCAGCAGTAGCCATGTCCGGTCTGACCTGCCAAGGAGTCCGCATGCCCCGTATCGCCCCCCGTATCGCCCCCCGTTTTGCCCTCTTTGTCCTGCTGATTCTGCTGTTGCTGGCGGCGCCAACAAGCGTTCTTCGTGCCCTGGCACAGGAAAGCGGCGCTGCGGCGGCGCCTACGGCGCCGGTTCCAGAACCCTTGCCCGGCATCGCCGAGGTAGTGCCGCGCGCCGCCGAACTGCTTGACCGGGCGCGACAGGCGCTGCAACGGGTAGAGGAAGGAGCTGATCATCAGGGTTGGCTCGACAGCTTCGATGCCAGCCGTCAGCGCCAGGAGCAGTTGCAGCAACGCATGACCGACATGGGCGATCCGGCCGGCTGGAGCTACGAACAGCTACTGGAGATGCGCACCCAGTTGCTGGAACAGCGACGCGTACTGGCCGGGCTGTTCGACACCGTTTCCCAACGCACCGCTGAACTCGACCAGCTGCGCGGTCACTGGAGTGAACAGCGCGACTACTGGCAGCAGTGGCGCAAACAGCTGCGGGAGCTCGGCGCACCCTACCCGGAAAGCGAGTTCAAGGAGGTGGTGGCCCAGAGCCAGGCTCTGCTCAAGCGCATCACCACGGTCAGTCAGGACAAGATCGCGCTGCAGAAAAAGGCCACCGACCTGATCGACGCCAATCAGGTGCTGGTACGCCAGCTCGACAGTGCCCTGCGTACCCTGCGCACCCAGACCTTCAAGAAGAACAGCAACAGCCTGCTGAGCCGCGACTTCTACGCCGAACTGACACCGGAACTGTTGCAACAGACCCACACCAACACCCTGCAGGTGGACTGGAAAAGCCGCGACAGCCTGCGCGCTGGCTGGTGGATTCTGTTGCTGCAGATCCTCACCACCCTGGTACTGGCATCCCTCATCCGCCACTTCCGGCATCTGGCGCAGCAGGATTCGGACTGGCGATTTCTCATCTGCCATCCCTTCAGCAGCGGCCTGTTCATCGCCATCGTCTCGCTCGGCTTTCTTTACAGCGCACCGACCCTGGTCTGGCGCTTCTACCAAGTGGTCCTTGCCCTGCTGGCGGCCTGCATCCTGCTCAACGACATTGTCACGGCCCGGCGTCATCGCCTGCTGATCTGGCTGCTGGCATCGAGCTACCTGCTGTCGCTGCTGCTGCAGGTGATCAATCTGCCCCTGACGCTGACCCGCCTGTATTTTGTCTTGCTGTCCGTCGGCGGCTTACTGGTGCTGACCCAGCTGTACCGACAGGGACGCCGACAGAAGGATCCCTGGCCCCTGATGACCAGCCTGCGCATCGGCAAGGGGCTGCTGCTGGTTTCGCTGGTGGCCCAGATCGGCGGCTACAGCACCTTCTCCTCGCGGCTGATGGACATCAGCTTCAAAAGCGCCTTTGCCCTGCTGGTCGCCGTAATGCTGCAGAAACTGGTACGCGGCGCCATTGATTTCCTGCTGGCGCGCCGAAAACTGCAGAGCTTGCCATTCTTCCGCCGCTTTGGCACAACCCTGGGCGAACGTCTGAAGGTGCTGGTGCGACTGGTAATCGGTTTCAGCTGCTTGATTTTTCTGGTGCAGATCTGGACCGGTGGCGACCGCTTCGCCTCGACCTGGCAACGGGTCGCCGGCTGGGGTCTGCATCTGGGCGACTACCATCTCAACATCGGCACCCTGGCCAGTCTGGTGCTGATCGTCTATCTGACCAGCGGCTTCTCCTGGCTGGTCCGTTCGCTGTTCGATGTCGAGGTGGTCGGACCGAAATTCCTCGATAGCGGCGTACGCGAATCCATCAAGACCCTGCTGCATTACCTCACCATCCTGGTCGGCCTGCTGCTGTGTCTGGGCACACTGGGCGTCAACCTGCAGAACATTGCCGTGATCGCCGGGGCCCTGAGTATCGGTATCGGTTTCGGCCTGCAGAACATCGTCAACAACTTCATCAGCGGTCTGATTCTGTTGTTTGAACGACCGATCAAGAAGGGCGATCTGATCGTGCTCAACCAGGAATGGGCGGAGGTGAAAAAAATCGGACTGCGCTCAACGGTGGTGGAAACCTTCAACAAAGCCGAAATCATTGTGCCCAACAGTGACCTGATCGCCCAGCAGGTCACCAACTTGACCTACTCCAACACCCAGGCGCGGGTGGTGATCCCGATTGGCGTGGCCTACGGCAGTGATCTGGAACTGGTTCTGCGGATTCTGCAGGAGGAAGGCGCCCGTCATCCGCGGGCACTGAAATTTCCCGCCCCTTCGGCGCTGTTCATCGGCTTCGGCGCCAGTTCGCTCGATTTTCAACTGCGACTATGGCTGAGCAGCCCCGATTTTGTCCTGTCGGTACCCAGCGACGTCTGCATCGCCATCTACAAACGTTTCGCGGCCGAAGGCATCGAGATTCCCTTCCCGCAACAGGATCTGCACCTGCGCTCGGTGGACAGCAGCCTGCTGCAGGCCTGGCGCAGCTCGCCGCCCGTGCCGGACGCCCTACAGCCAGCGCCGCCGGCGCAGCAGGAAGAACAGCAGCAGGGCGAGGATCAGCAACAGCAGACAAAAGACTGAAAAGGCCCAGGGATGGTCAGCCGCCGGAATGCCAGCAACATTGACGCCGAGCAGGCCGGTCAGAAAGGTCAGCGGCAGAAACAGGGCTGCCACCAGATTGAGGACATACATGCGGCCATTGAGCTGTTCAGCCAGGCGGGCCTGCAACCGTTCCTGGCAGATGGCTACCCGTTCGCGCACCAGATCAAGCTCTTCCAGATAGCGCTGCAGGGTATTGTTGAGTTCGACAAAGCCCAGCCGGCCAAGGCTGTCAATGAAACCGAATTCGGCCAGTGCCAGATGCGCCAGGGCGTCGCGCTGGGCGCTGAGATAGCGCCGGACATGCACCGCCTGACGCCGGATTTCAGCCAGTTCACCGCCCAACAGAACATCGCCAGCCGCGGCAGAACGCTCCTCGAAGGCATCCATCTGGTCCTCAAAATCGTCGATGACCTCATTAATATGCCAGGTCAGCTGTTCGGCCAGCATCAGCAGACAGGTGCCGGGCATTTCCGGGCCATAGCCGGCCTCCAGCGCCTGCCGCACCTGCTCCACCGAGCGCAAGCGGTAACGCCGGGTGGTGATGATGCACTGGCTGTCGACCCAGATGCGCAGCGAGATCATGTCGAGAGGATCGGCGCCGGGATTGCGATTGACACCGCGCAAGGTCACCAGCGCCCCCTGGCCCATGCGGCTGGCACGTGGCCGGGTATCGGCGGCAAAGAGGGCATTGACCACCACATCGGCCAGACCAAAGCGCTGCTGCAACCAGTCCGACAAACCGGCGCAGGTGTAGTCCGCATGCAGCCAGAGTGGGCCGGCCGGTGGCGCGTCCTTTTCGAATGCCGCAGCCTCCAGGGGCCGGGCGCCGCCACGGCCGTCGAAACGGTAACAGAACAGCACTCCTTCCGGCCAGGACATCGGCGGATTCTCCCTTCGTTAGTAGACGGCTAAAAACAGCCGGTTGCGCCCATGGTCGGGCGCCCCAAATCAATTCATTGACCTGCAATGGATCGATTTTGTGCGCAAGACAAAATTCGCCTGTTCGGCTGGTGTCGTTGAAAAAGCCCCGGCCGGAGCGTTTGCAACATCCTGTCAGTGGCGCCGAAGCTGCTTGCACTCTGCGGCGCTTTTGCTAGCATACGGGCTTTCCCGGCACGTTGCCGGGCCACTACCGCCTCTTTCGGCCGCCCCGCCAGCATCCACCGCGGGCCGCGGCACTCTTGGTGACTGCCATGACGACCCGCTCCTTCGCGCTATCGCTTTTCGCCCTGCCACTGCTGACCCTGATCATGGCCCGGCCCGGCCTGACGGCCGACACCGAGCTGGCCGCCGAACTGCAGCAGTCCCCCGCCGGTCAACAGGGTTTCGAACAGACCGAACCCGTCGATCCGCCCGGTCGACGTGGCAACATCCTCAATATCGTGCTCGACCGCACCCCGAGCCTGTCAACCCAGCGCGGCACTTTGGTTATCGAAGCCTTCGCCGACCACAATGACAACAGCGTACAGGACGCCGACGAACCCCTGCTGCGCGACGGGGTGTTCTGCACCGTTGATGATATCCGCTACCAGCTGCCGGCCTTCATCCCCGGGCTGGACTACAATGCCCGCTACGCCATCCGCTGCGAAGGCACTGAAGGCTACGCTCCCACCCTGAGCGACAAGAACGTGCTCATCGCCCGCCGCGGCGAGATCATCCGCCTGTCGATTCCCTGCCATCCGCTGGAGCCCTAGGGGCGACAAAGCGGATCACCTCGACCGGCACCACCAGCGCCAGCCCCTCGGTCAGCATCGGTGCCAGCAGGGGCAGCAACGCCTCGATACGAGAGGCCCGGTCAACCACCTCGACAATCAGAGGCCGTTGGGCCGACAGCCGCAGCAGCTGATCGCTGTGAATCTGCCGGTGGTGGCCGAAACCGGCCACCGCCTTGACCACGGTCGCGCCCTGACAGCCCTGATCACGCAGCAGCTCCAGCAGGGCCTCATGCAGTGGCTGGTGCTGCCAGCGGGCATCCTCACCAACAAACAGCCGCAACAGCTGTTGTGTCTCCCGTTGCATCGTCATCCTCCTCCTTAACGGGGCCAGAAAGCCGGCACCCCGGCTACAGGCTACGGGCCAGGGCAATGCCCAGCCCTGTTCCGACCAGGCACAGCACCACATTGAGCACCACGTTCAGACCAGCACCTAGCCATTGGCCGGCCTCCAGCAGACGCCAGGTCTCAAAGGAAAAGGTGGAAAACGTGGTAAAGCCGCCCATGAAGCCGATACAGAGCGCCAGGCGGCCGATTTCGCCGATCAGGGTGGTGCGCAGGGCCAGTTCCATCAGCAGGCCCAGCAAAAACGAACCCAGCAGATTCACGGCCAGGGTACCATAGGGCAGACCGCGCCCCAGCCAGGCGTAGACCCAACCCGACAGCCAATAACGGCACAGGCAGCCACAACCGCCGCCAAGGGCCACCGCCAACCACTTTGTCATGCTGTTGTTCTCCCTGCGGGCACAGACTCTGCGCCATCGCCTGGTTGCGTTGCCGGCGGCACTTGCCGCCGACGAACCAGTACCCGATCCACCCGATGACCATCGAGATCGACCACCTCAAAACACCAGTCCTGCCATTCGAGCACCTCGCCCAGCTGTGGCAGATGACCGGCCAGCACCTGCAGCAGCCCGCCCAGGGTCTGATACAGGCCGCGTTCCTGGCCTGGCAGAGCGCCCAACGCCAGCAGTTCACGCACTTCATCCACCGGCATCAGGCCATCAAGCAGCCAGGAACCATCAGCGCGCTGCAGCGGCTGCAGACTGTCGTTGCCCTGGCCAGGAGCAGGAAAACGTCCGGCCAGGGCCTCCAGCACATCCTGCAGGGTAATCAGGCCCTGCAATGCGCCATATTCGTCAATGACAAACAGCATCGCGCTGCCACTGGTCTGAAACCGTTCCAGCAGGTTCAGGGTACTGAGACTTTCCGGTACATAAACCGGCGGCTGCAGGGCCTGGCGCGGCAGCTGGCGCTGGCCGGCACGGTAGAGACGCAGCAGACGCTTGGTGGTCACGATACCCTCCAACTGATCAAGGCTTCCACGGCAGACCGGAAAACGCGACAGATTGGCGGCAACAGCCTGATCCAGCAGGCAATCGAACGGCCGCTCGGCATCGAGAAACACGATCTCGTGTCGGGGCGTCATCAGCAGGCTGATGGGGCGCTCATCGAGCCGAAACACGTTGCGCAACAAAAGGTGCTCGCGCTCGGCAATCAGGCCACAACGCGAGCCCTCTAGTAACAGCGCCAGAAGATCCTCTTCGGTCAGGGCTTCGGCCACTTCTGCCGGATCGCGGCTCCACAGCCGCAGCAACCGTTCCGTTGAGAAGCTGAGCAAGTGAACAAAGGGGCGCGTCAACAGAGCCAGCAGCGCCAGCGGACGAGCCATCAGACAGGCAACGGTTTCGGCTTGTTGCTGGCCTATCCGTTTGGGCACCAGTTCTCCCAGCACAATGGTGGCATAGGTGATAGCAACCACCACCAGTACCGTTGCCAACACCTCACTGCTATCCTGTGCCAGACCCAACAGCCGCAGTTGCGCCGCCAATGGCCGCGCCAGAACCGCCTCACCAACAATGCCGTTGAGTAAACCTATCGCGGTAATACCAATCTGCACCGTGGAGAGAAAACGGGTCGGCTCAAGCTGCAGGCGCAGCGCGCAGGCCGCCGCACCATCGCCCTGTTCAGCCCGGCGCTCCAGCCGGCTGCGACGTACCGTCAGCAGCGCCACCTCGGCCATGGCAAGCAGACCGTTCAGCACAATCAGGCCCAGCAGCACAGCTACACGCATCATGGTTCCGCTTCCTTTCCGAGCTGACGCAGTTCCCCCTCTCAACGCAATGCAGTTAAACATGAACCTGCTTAGCTGGCAATGCAACCGGTGGCAGCCTGCCGACAGCAACAAAATAAAATCCGCTGGACAGCGTCACCACCACTGACCTAGTATACGCCCATGCCATGGCAGGTCACCCTGGTTCATCCCGACCCACCTCCGGCAATCCCAACCCCGGCCTTTATCCGCTGCCCAGGAAAGCGACCTGCCCGGTGTTCACCCTGCTTTGCCACCCGCAAAAACCAGGCCGAAAACCAGGCCTGTGCAACAGCGCCCGTCTGTTCATCTGGCTCTGGCTGTGCCTCTTTGTCCTTGCCGCCAGTGGCCCCGCGACTACAACCCTCTGGCTGAGCGATGTCCCGGTCAGCGTCGAGTTGTGCACACCGGATCAGCCCGAGGAGCATATTGCAACCTCAACGGTACCCGTTGAGGCGGAAAACCTTTTCTGTAAAAGTGTTGCCACCGTCCCCCCGGCCACGGCCAGGCTCCTTCGTCTGGCCATCAGCGCCTGTTTTTTCCCAGACAACTCTCACCACCTGCGGGTTCCTCACCGACACGGCCTGCTGCCGCTGAGTCCACGCCCACCGCCCCAGTCCTCCAACATCTCCAGCTGAAAACCGCTCCGCGCCTGGCCCACACTCCAGACCGACCGGCACCGTCACCGCAAGCACCAGAAGCGCAAGGTTTTCTGCCAATCTGGTTCTGTTCACCGTGCAGCAGCCCTGCGGCACGGTCAGGGTCTTGCTGTGCTGCGGCGCCAGCGTCACCCCTTGTCCCGACCTGTCGCGGCAATGGATGACGCCTGTCCGGTGACCGCAGCCCGGCACGATGGATCGGCCTTTCTGGTCGATGCCAATTTAAGCATTGTTGTTGCTGACGGCGCTCTGCCGCGTTGGCCCACAGGTTGACGGCTCAGTAGTGCGCCAGCCCCTTGCCAGCTCCACAGAATCTTCTTGATGCTCTTTTTATCCTTTCTACTTTTTCGGACGAGGGAACCCATGAAAACACTGTTGACACTTCTGCTGAGCCTGACGGCTCTGCCGGCTCTGGCCAACGACGGCGGCGCCAGCGTGCGCGACCTGACCGGCACCGGTCTGGGCATTCTGGCGCTGGTGCTGTTCGTC
>Ga0265295_1004757_pt1 | contig 18015 bp, 34 predicted proteins | sample Munlansysbiofilm_FD_192503 | JGI IMG/M metagenome (GOLD analysis project Ga0265295, IMG submission 192503) | Leachate microbial communities from a municipal landfill in Southern Ontario, Canada - Methane capture system biofilm | ecosystem: Engineered > Solid waste > Landfill > Unclassified ...
GTTACCAAAGCCGTCGCCAAAGCCGTCGCCAAAGCCGTTGCCGGAGCCGTTGCCGGAGACTGTTAAGTAATTATTAAGCTTTGACATGTGGTGCCCCACCAATGCTTTGTATAGCGACATCAGTACATGGGATAATTTCAATGGCCTCTAGCCACACCTTTGATACAGGGGCGACTATTTTACTTTCTTCCTGTTTAATGCCATACAAGGCGCAACCAGAAAGGCTAATTGATTCAGCCGCCCACCATCTCCACATGCGTCTGGCATCAGTCAAAATAACCTCTTTTCCGGACTTTTCAGCAAGTGTTCCAAACCACACCCCCGCGGAATAGGTGCGAATAATTACCTTTTTGCCAATCATCCCGCCTGTAAGGGTTTCTTTCTTGTGGCTTTGCCCCCCACCAACGAGAGCGGCTACTTCCTTTGCTTTCCCAATGGTCAATTCATCAATGTTCATTTGTTCTCCTTTTTAATGATAAAACTCAAAATCAAAATCATAAATATTTTTAACAATGTAATCAGAAAAAGCTTGGAAAAACATAAAAATGGCGTCTTTAAAAATAGACTCAATAGGTCTCTCTTTTATGAGTTCCTCAGAATAGGAAGTTCCTAGCCATTCTTGATAAATTGGAAGCAACTCTGGAATCATATCAATGATTTCTTGTTCGTGGTTTTCAACAAATTTTATTACTTCTGTCATTTTAACATCAATTCCTTCACACAAATAATTATCATAAGTCTCAGCTAATTTATCACCATAAAATTCTTTGACTAATTTAGTTACCATTTAGTCCTCCCAATACTTCAAAGGTTTCAAACACAACCTTTTTTACTGTCAACAGGTTCTTTAGGTGTAATGCCACACTTGCTAACACACTTGTCGCACACAAATCTTTTCAGAAATTCCTCACTCATCGTCATCGCCCACCCTTACAAGTTCGCTATCTAAAACAAACTGACCTATCTCAATATCTTGTAAAATTAATGCCTGAACAGATTTGTCAAATTCATTGTGCCTATGTGCAACTAAACCTATTCTAGCAGACTTATCTCTTTTTTCTTTAGGAAGTTGATTCAAAGCAGCCCACACATCAACATGCGCCATTTTACGAATATCTTCTGACGTGTCAGTTTCATCCATTGACTTTTTAACAATACCGCCTCTGTTCGTTTGAGAAACATTGATAACCACCATGTTTCTTTCACCAGAAATACCAGCAGCATGTTTCCAAACTTCATCATAAGAATCTCTGGTGTTCAACGACTTTGGCAACCTTGTTACATCAAGATAATCTATGATTAAAACTTGTGGAATAAAGCCTGTATCTTGTGTATAGGTGTCCATGTCTCGAATGATGTCTTTGAACGAAACAGAGAACTTAGGATACGAAACTGACCTGATGTTATGACCATAAAATTTATCAAAGGTTTCTAGTAGCTGAAGGTTAAAATTTGATCCTACATACGCCTTGTCTACAGGGGTAAACCAAATGGCTGGGTCAAAGTCTGTGTAAAGGTTGTTATCGGTCCTACAGTGCGTGCAAATTCGGTGGGGGTGGTCTACATCATATTCTGGTTTGCGGCCCTTAGAATCGAGCAGAGGGGGTTGATCGGGGCAGTTAATCATCTCACAGACCCCAGCTTGGTTTTTTAAACAGTCAAAGACTGGTAAAATCTTTATGCCTGGTTCTGTGGTAGCTCCTGTAACTCGTTTAGCCCACCTCAAGATAGAATCCTTATGATTCATTTCTAGGCTGACATGATAAACTTTCAGACCTGAAGCGGCCAAATAAAACGCAGTGTCATACAAGAAGTTTGATTTTCCTCTCTTAAATGCACCTTGTAAATTGATAAACCAGCCACTGTTTATAGGGCCAAACAGTCTACCTAAGGCACCTGGGAAGGTAAATAAAGGATCATCAGCAGAGAAGATGGCTTCTTCAACTCTATCTATTTCGAATGGGTTAATGATACTTATTGCTGACTCTCGCAATTTCATTGGGGCATCCATCACACTCTTGGCAGACTCTAAATCATCTTTGGCCAAATACCCCAACATCTTGTTCGCTCTAATTTCAATCTCTCTGCGCTCAAAGTATGGGATGGTGATGCTATGCAATAAATAGTGGTGATTGAAGTTTTCAGATTCTTCTGAATAGATGCTGCCAATCCTGTTAAACAAAGCAGAAAGCACTCCTACGTCTTCTCTGCTTAAACGGTCTTTCTCTGCTTCAAAAATATGAAAGATGCTTTCAAACGGCACCTCTCCGTTTTCTTTGTAATAATCTATACACCATTCAGCTACCTTTGCCGTGTAGTTGTTGCAAAAATAATCCGACTTAACAACCGATCTTATTCCAGCAAAAAACTCATCACTGATAATCATACCAGTTAGGATAAGCTCTTCTGTTTTTACATTTTTACGTTGAGCTAAAATAGCCATACAATTTCCTTACATCTCATTGAATAATGAATTCATGTTTTTGTCTAACCATACCACACTAACTAACGAAGCTGAGGAACCATCTTCAAAATACGCTTGTATTTCTGAAGACATTAAAAAACTTGTATGACAATAAAAACAGGTTACGTGAAAGGGTGCTGTGGTTTGCGGCGGCAATCTAAAATCAAAAGGGTTTTCGCAGACAGGACATGTTGCTTCTGACATAAGTTAGTGTTCCTTGTAACAACCTTCTGGCAGTTCAAACGGCATGAAGGCTGGAAATACTTTGCGTGGTTTTTTGTTCTTCAGATATTCTTCTTTTCTTGAACAATCTTCTTTATCAATTTTTACAGTTTCAATTCCTGCCAATTCCAATTCCTGCAATCTCTTCTTGGCTAACTTAGGTAAAGGTTCTTGTTTAATAGCTTTTCTTATTTCATCTGTCTTACGTTTTATTTTTTGATTGATGGTTTCATACTTGTAAAAGACTTTCCAAAAACTGTTGGCAGTCATGGCTTGTTGTAAAGCAGATCCTTTAGCGTAAGAGCCAGTCATAACCCATGCGCTAGGTGTAGCTTCTTTAGTTTTTAGAAAGTCGTTAATGTTTCTGAACACTGCCTTTACAATATCTTCAATCCCTACGCCAACTTCAATTTTATCTTGATTTTTTGTATAGAAATCCAACAAGTAACGTCCGTACTCGTTGATGCGTTGCTGTTCGTTTTTAGAAAAACAAGGCTGTGAAGTGTAATATTTTATTCTCTTGGCCACGATCTTGGCCACCGCTATTTCTTCATCGGTTAAATCATCAGCAGAAATCTTGCCTTCAACAACACCACGAAAGAAAGATGGTCCTTTATACGGCGAAACAAAATCACAAAAGTAAAGTTGTGAAGGATTCATTTTGCCTATGTTGGCATTTGGAGAGTTTATGTAATTCTTGAAAATTTTACAGACTTGTCTGATTCTTTCGAGTGTAAGAACTTCTGACCAATGAAACTTTCCTTCAAGTAATTTGTGCAAAACTTCATAGTTTTTCTGGTACGTTTTTGAAGTAGAAGAGAGTGGACTTCTGAAACCTAATGAAGACCAAAACGCAAAAAACTCATCTTCAAATCCAGTCATTTCTGGCTTTGATTTTGAGGGCTTTGTTGTTGATTTTTTGGCCGAAAGACCCAGTCCTTTTACACCACTATTTTTCTTGTTATTTTGCATAATATCACATCTTTTTGTTTATTATTTGATTGCTTATTTCTTTTGTACATTTTTGTGGTAATGTATAGGATATTTTGTTGAGTATTTGTACAAATACACACATTTTGTCCAAAGTGCTCAGTACCGTGGGCGGTTTCCTAGGGGTACTGTGAGCGATTTCAATCAAGTAAAATATGATTTATGCTCAATTATACACTATTCCTCTTTTGGTTTAACAGGAACAGGTTTGGCATAGGGGTCCTTCCCAAACCTGAAGGGATACAAAGGACATCCTTTTATCAAGCAACCATCAATCTCACTATGGGAGAAGCAGGAACAGTCTAAGCATTTTGCCCTGATCGCCTTTAATGGCGTTCTTGGGGTTTCAAGGGTGTCCTTCTTCGGTTTCGGAGGTGTTGTGGTTTTCCTTGCTTTGGATTTAGGAACTGCCTTTTCTTTTTTAGGTTTTGCTTTCAGTGAAAGTGGTTTAGGTTTAGCCATCACAGCCTCTTGTGAGTAATGTACACAATGAAACAAACACTAATGATACCAGCAATTTCAGTTAAATATTCTAGCACTCTTTGCTCCTTTGATTTTGCAATAAATCATTTTCCACACTCACCTTCAAAAGAATTTTATCAGCTTCAAAATCTTTTGCGTATTTGGAACACAAGGTAAATAGAATTTCAAAGTCATAATTTGATAATCTATAATCGTGAAGTTTAGTATATGTAAAGGCTTTGCCACAGTAATTACAGATTTTTCACACTCTGCACAAATAAAAGATTGAATGCTATCTTCTTGTACAAATCATTCCTCTATTTTCTTTGTTTTAAATTTAACATCAACTTCCACATCGTATGCAAAATCTCTACCGCAAGCATCGCAATATGTGATATTGTATATTTCCCCAAATTCTTCATAATTTACATGCTCGTAACCGCAGTATGGGCAAGTAGGATATTTTTGCCAATCGCCCCATTCAATAATTTTCGTGTCTTTCATGTGTAAATCCTATAAATTTAAATGTTTACTGCCCAAATTCTTCCAAGTTTAAAAGTATTACAGTGGTACCAAACGCTATACTCGCAAATAAAATATTTTGACTTTTAACTAAGCAATAAAATCCTTGACTAAAAAACATACTAGCTAAAAAGATAAATGCTTTACTCATGGCAACTCCTCATAGCTAAAACAGTTAAATTTTTCATCACGGAGAACAGAAAAAATATGCTTTATCACTTCTTCAGGGGGCATAAAAGTAGGCTTCTGTTTGGCTATGGCCGTATTGACTACTGCGTACGTCCTAATGTCATCAATAGCTGCCTGCATATTTTCATGTCCAACCAGCAGGTGAAATTCTCCACGAGTTCTATTTACCAATTCGTTACCTAATTTTTCAACATAGGAATAAAGTTCTTTGCTAGTTTTTTGCATGTTCTTCCCCTTCAAGTAGATGTTTACATTGTTTTTTCTTTTTTCTTTCCTCTACTTGTTTTTCTAAATGGTTGCCTGCTTTCATAAAACCTCCTAAAAGTAAGTTATATTTTATATCATATACTATTTATTGCTTAGTTTATTAGGAAATAAATTTCACCTAAAGCTGAAGGGGAAGAACACCATAAAAACTGATTTTGTCTATCTTTACACTTCTCTTTTTTGTGTGATTTGTAAAAAATATTTGTATTAAAAAAATAAATTGTTAAAAACCTTTGTAAACTGTTGGTAGACATATATAAAACACCTTTTCCTCTTTTGAGCCTAAAGGCTATTGATCTGATTTAGGTTCATTACTCAAGATTCTTTTAGCCAATTAGAAATAGTTTTTTGGCTTACTCCAATTAGCTCTGCGATTTGCCTTGTGTTCAGGTTTTGTAATTTTAATATTCTTGTATATTCTCGGAGATGGAATGTTTGTGCTAGTCTATTTTTTCCACTTTTGGTGCCTTTTCGTTTTTGTCGTTCAATAAAATTTTTGTAATATTTTTGGTCTTTTTGCCAAATCCAATTTGCTATACTTCGAGCAATGCTTCTAATTTCTGAAAAATGTAAAGGATACATTTTAAAAGTGTCTTTATTTACATGCTCACAAAAATCAAAAACGGCATCAACCCATTCCTTTTGTTGATTGTTTCTATATTTTCTTACTTCTTGGTAGCCCCATTTTCTTGTTGTATCAAAAACATGAACATTGCGCCCTACACCTGGATCACGTTCTATTGCTAGGCTTTTGTATGTGCTTAATTCTTGGGGTAAAGCGTGTGATAATTTTTGTAGTGTATATTTTTCTTCGTGAAGGAAATCTGTGAGGTGTTTATAAGGATTTTTTGTTAAGAATCTGGGGTAACCGTCATCTGCATTAAGTTCTTTCCTATACGCTGTTTCTATTGCGTGGTAGTATTGTAGAGGCTTCATTCTTGCTGAATCTGAGCACCATACAGGGGCTACGAGTGCATAGACTAGGTGAGCATGGCCATTTTTTTCATTTATCGTACAGAAGTTAGGTGCGGGTAGGTTGGCGTCTTCCCAAGCTAATGCACCTCCTCTGCGGTCAATATCAAAAATTAAGAAATTTTTTGCTTGGGGTGGGTTAAGTTGTATGTGTAATTTTTCTTTGGCTAAGTTGAGGGGGAGCGGTGAACACCCATATTTATAATCATCAGTGCAGTATGGGTTAAAAGGCAGGTTATTTAAGAGTCTATCTAGTTTTTTTACGTCCGTCATAATCACCTCTTGACATTAGTCAGGGATTTGCTTACTAGATGACTCATGATTGTTTAGTTGTGCGGCCATCTAGGTATCTGGTTGCCTATTTTTCTTAACCCCCTAGTTTGCGCTAGGGGGTTAATCTTTTTGAGCCTGAAAATGGCCTTATAGACTCCTGACAAAAAAGGCAAGTTGCATTTAGCGAATGATGAGTTCAACATCATCCTCAAGGCCACGGTCACGCAGCTTCCATTCGTAATCCCACTTTTCACTTTCTTCGATCACGATCACTGGTTTCTTGCCTGTGCGTAGCCCAGCTTGTACAGATGAGTCTATGCGCTCATAGGACATGCCTGGAGTAACGTCATAAACTTTATCGTAAGTCATAACGTCAATCCAAACACCTTCAGTGTACACATCTTTCTGCCCCCATTCCTCAGTAGCAATTTGATCTTTCAAATCGTCAGCAAAAACGTTTCCTGCCAAACAAGCCAACACGAAAATACCAAGCATCTTTTTCATAAATTCTCCTATGTGAATACTAATCGTCTGATTTCCTTCACTTGTTTTTTATTCAACGAGCCTGGATCGTCAAAATCATCAAACAGATTTTTGATTTCAAAGACTTCAGGAATAAATAAACTCAAGGTGTCCACCAGTTTACTTTGCTCATTTTCAGCTCCTTTATCGAAAAGCACTACAGCTTTTTTCAGGTTCAGGTTCTGGAAGTGTAAAATCTGTTGCTTGGTGATCTTGATGCCCATCGTGGCCAAGCAACCGTAACCGTTCATGCGCCAAACGTCAGTTGGTCCTTCAACGATCAAAGCCGTGTGCTCTACGTTGTCGTAGTTGTACAGGCAGTCCCTGGTGCTCACGATAGCTTCTTCATTAGGGCAGTTCTTGTAGCGCACCGCACCACTGGCCCCAGTCACATCACGTCCTGTAAAGTTTACCAGTTTGCCGTGCATGAAGACAGGAATCAAAATTCTGTAACTGAAATCTATCTTGGTCTTGTCCTTCTTCATGTAGCTTGAAAACGCCCCAGTAAACTTTAATCGAAAATATGCTGCAAGTTGTTTTGGGGAAAAGTTTCTACTTTTCAAATATTCAGAATGAATCTTTAGAGGCCCTGTGAGGGCTTTTGATGGTAAAGTGACCTTTGATATGCAATTACCATCTTCAGCCCCTGAGAGACCCCCTGTAGGGCTAAATTTCGCTATTCTGGCTTCATCATAACTTAGCAATTCATGTCGATTGAAAATTTCCCACAATTCTGCATTTGAAAACTCGAAAACTTCTTTCAAGTAACCCCAAAAAGAAATGCTCTTGCCACACTTCCAGCAAGAGCATCTGTTACTCGTTAAATTTATGCCTAAGTGCCAACTTGGGTCATGGCAGAATGGGCAGTTTACGTTCACCCAACCTGTCGTGACGTTCTTGCCACTTTCAGCATAAAACAGTTTCAATTCCTGTAAAATATTTATGACGTTTACAGTTTTGAATTTTGTCTTTTTTCCCATTTTAATCCTACCTGTTTAAATTCCGGCAAAACTCCTCATGTTATTGAGATTATTAACAATCTTTATTTCATCGCTAATTCAACATCCCAGCCAGATTCTTTGTACAATCTCGCTCTTCCAATCGAGTGTTCAGACAAATATTTGTACTGGTCAAAGAAGTCCCAAACCGTGACTTCGGTCTTGCCTTTATCAAGCCTGGTTCCTCTGCCAACTGCCTGTAAAACGCCTTTTTCATCTTTGCCTCCTGACGCCAAAATTACGTTGTTCAGGGACTTGATGCTGACACCTTCTTTCCAAATCACAGAGCAAATAACTACCAGGTCTTGTTTGGTCTGAATTTTGGATTTGGTAGTGTTTCGTTTTTCATTGTCAGAAGCTCCATGCACAAAGATAGACCCAATTTTTCGATTTTCTAGCATCTTCTGTAATCGTTCTCCGTGCTCAAGTTTACTGATGAAAATAAGACAAGAGCGATTTTCTGCTATTTCTTCAGACACAATATCGCATATTATACGATTCCGTTGTTTGTTTTTTACGCAATATTGTTGGTAAATTTGTGCATAAGATTTCTCAATTCCTGAATATTCATCTCCTTGGTATATAATCATATTTATTTGAGGTTTTGCCAGTATTCCTAACTCGTTACCTTCGATGATGGTTTTCTCAGAAATGATAGGGCCAATCGCACTATCGAGTGCCCATTTGGCTTCTTCGGTGGTGGGTTTGGTGGCGGTAAAACCATAACGAGCAACTGTGTTGCAGCACTTGTGGATGAGTTGATAATACTCACCTTGAAATGCAGAAATGTGGTGTGTTTCATCCACAATAAGCATTCCAAATTGTGCCATTTCTTCATAGGACTTCTTTGATGCTGTTTGCCTTGTGGCCACAATTACATCACCATCTGTCATAACTTTTCCTTGCCACACACCTACCTTGAAACCAAATCTTTCAAACTCTTCCTTGGCCTGTATAATCAGGTCTTTGGTGTGAGCCAGAAATAAAGTCTTAGGACCGCCTTTGTCGATTTTATACGATGACATTATGCCAGCAGCCAGAACTGTCTTTCCAGTTCCTGTCGGCTCAATAATGACACCATTGCTGTGTGTTAAAGCCCTAATCAAAGTGGTTATTTGATCTTTTCTAAACGTGATTCCTTTAAGCACTGGTTTGCCTAAAGGTTTACGTTTAGGGGAAGCGTCAGTGACAACAGGTTTTATTTTCTTTGCTTCCAAATGCGACACAGCCATGTCAACAAGACGTGCAGGGATTATGTACACTTTCTGATTATTGATTTTTATAGTAGCTATAATTCTTTTTACATAACCTCTTCTTGTTCGCTTTTTGAAAGGTCCTTGCGTCCAAGTAGAAGCAGCAAACGACAACAAGTTGTTGATTTCAGCCCGGACAGCCGGGCTGATTTCAGCTATTGAAGCGTTCTCTATGTTGATCCAATACTTACTCATCGTAATCCTCAAATGGGTCTTCTTTGTTATCCTCTATCAAGTTTTCGAGTTGTTCTAAAGACCAAAACTCTTCACCGAAAGCGTGAGCAACCCATTTTGTATCCGCAGCGTTTATAAATCTTTCAAACCCGAACTCAATATCAGGATACTTTGTATAAAGGGCAACTTCTATTTTATCTAACAAGAGGTCTAAAAAGATGTTTTCAAAGACTGGAAGTTTATCATATTCCTTGGCTCCATACCAAACTTCTTCATCAGTGGGCTCAGTAATGTCTAAGTCATTTATGAGATCAAAAAGTTCTTCCGTGAATTGTAAATCAAATTCATTGTATTTGAAGTAACTCATAATATTCTCCTATAAAGTGTGAAGGTCACCAGTTTCTGCCATGGAATTGTATTTTTCACCATAGATAATTATATGGTCCAGCAATTCAATTTCAAATAGTTTTGCCATGTCTTTTATGTGTCGAGTCAGGGCCAAATCATGTGGACTTGGCTCTGGAGAAAACGATGGGTGGTTGTGGAATAGTATTATACTGGCAGCGGCACACAGCAAGGCTTCCTTTATGATTTCTCGTGGGTGCACAACAGCGATGTTTATTGTGCCATGGAAGAATACTTTATGTTTTATGATTCCTAACTTGGTGTTCAGAAAGATCGCCCCGAAATTTTCAGTAGTCTGTGACCCTAACTGAAGCACCAAATAGTTGTAAACTACATCGGAGTTGTTGAGAAACACATCTGGTTTTTTGAGTCGTTTTTCTAGGATAGCCAGTGCTTGTTGAATAACTTTCTCTTCCTGCTCTTTTCCGTAGTAAGGCTTTACTTCAGATTTTACTTTCATACTTACTCCTGATTGTTAATGATTAAAGGTCTGAAATGCCAGAACTCTTCGACAGTATGCTGGTGGTAATTACTTTTTCTTTCTCGAAAATACCTAATAATCTGCTTTCCTACATCTTTTTTCTTAAATGTGTAGGAAGCATGCCTAGCACCATTGAAGTTGTCCCAAGTTTTTCCAACATCACTATCTTCAACTATGTAAATGCTAACGAGATAAGTAGAGAGGTGGGCATTAATAGCATTGCCTATTAATTTGTATTCCTCTGAGATTACCTTCATATTTACTCCTTGTTTTCCCATAAAGCGTTTGCAGTGTTTTTCTTCCAGGCTACTTCTTCTATTTGGCCATCCTCATGCATCTTACCGATAATAAGTCTAACCTGAATAAGTTCTGTTTTAAAATATCTTGTTGCTTCAGCTTTGGCCCCTTGTAGTGTTTCAGCATTACAAGGTATCCATTTACCTGAAAATGAGTGGTATTTAGCGGTCATTACAAACATAATAATCTCCTGATTGTTAAAGATTAAAGGGGCTATTTCTAGCCCCTTGGTGATTAAATATTATCAAATACAAAAATGTTGTTACCTTTCATATCGTCCACAGACCAGAAAGAATACCTGATCAAGTCTTCAGCGTAAGATTCCATGTCAAAATATTCAATACAAGTCTTAGATGCTCCTTCAAACACGCCTGTATCGTTTGCATACTCAGCAGCAAACTCTTTTTCATTGTTGTAAGTTCCTTTGAAGCTGTCTTTAAAATTTGATTCAGTTGCAAACATGACACCAACTTCGTTAGCGTATGCAGTAAATGGTTCTCCATACTCTGTGCAGCATCGGGCTATTTCAAGCAGGTCATTCATTCGTAATGAACGTAACTGCCAATCTTTAATATGCCCAAAGTCTCCATAACCAACAATCTTAAATTCAGGATATTCGATACCAGTTTTGTCTCTCAGATGTTCTGCGAGGACATTAGCATCAAATCCCATTTCTTCGAGGTCCACGGTAATGCTTTCATCAAACAATAATTCAACTATCTCAATACAAATGTACAAATTACTCATAACAACCTCCTAGTAATACTCACGGATAAAGTTTTTAATTTCGTTGTACACATCGCGTCTTCGCGAATAGCTCCAGCCTCTAAAACTAAGAATATCTGTCAACACAGTAGTCTTAACATCACCATTTTGCTTGAAGAGTAGTGTTACCAGTTCTTGTGGAGTATCGAGCACCAATCTTAATAGGAACTTGGCATCATCGGTTAATGATTTTACCAAGTGTTTCTTGATGTAGGCTCGTTCTGGAGTGTCAAAGTGAGGGTGATCGTTTTCTTCAACAGGAATGTAGTTGTCAGGATTTATAGCGTTCATGGCGGCAATAATGTCGTCTCGCTTTTCCATAGCTAATCCTCATTGGTTAGAGTGTTATTTGTCAGGGTCTGACCAAGTAATGTAACCAGAAGTTTCAGTGGTGTTCTCCTGAAACCACTTGGTTTGTGATAGCTTTTTGTGTGCTTCAGGATAATGCTTCTTCAGCTCACCTAGTTGCAAAGTAGAGCAGTGCATATACATGTCTTCAGTCACCCCAGGTGCTATCTTCTGCAAAGTTTCCCAAGTGATTTTGCTAGGTGCTCTGGTTCCAGCATCTCGAATAGTAGCAATACGCTTGTTGATGGTTTTAGGGAATTTACCTTTGTGGACTCTGATTAATACATCGTACATCACTTTTTTGACATTTGAGCTTAATTTCTCTTGGTCGCTTCCATACTGATGGAGCCGAGCACATTCTTCTGGGGTCAGTAAATCCAAATTGGCCGAATAGATTTTCAAAAGTTCGGAGATTCTTTTCTTTTTGTTCATGTGGTACTCCTTGTCGTGTTATAATGTTTTGGGGGTTTATGTTCAACAAAGACACAACGCAGTTTAGAACAATGTTGTCTATTTCTTTTTCTTTGCTCTCCTTGGTAAAATGAATTCCGTATTCAATGCCAGCGTCTTTGGCATCACCAGCAATTCCACTGTACATGAATTGCCAAATATAAACCTTTCCATCTTCTTCAAATTTTAGGTCAAGAGTAAGGCCAGATGGTGTTGGTTTACCTTTGGTTAGTGTGCACCACCAATTAGAAATTGGTAGCAAAGGTTCATAAAATGAGATTTTTGTGTAGAGTTGAAACTGTTCTCCGTTGTACACATCGCCTTGAATCGTGACAATTCTTGTGTCAGGTCTACCTATTCGTAGAATCCAGTTTTTCCCCCTCACCAAGTGCAAGTCGCGTAAGGCGCATAATCTCCACTTCTGCCTGCGCCGAAGTGAGGCCAGAAATAATAGGAGTGTCTTCTGATATCCTATTTTCTTCATCGCATGTGAATATGGCATAACCATAATTATCTCCAGTTAAATTCTTAATAAAAAACATTTATCGTTCTCCTTCTGCATTGTGAAAATTACAGTCCAATACTCTTCAAGAAAATTTGGCCCGAACACTCGCAATGCCATTTTGTAAGTCCCCACAGCTAAAATTTCCATATGGTGCCCACAAACACCAAATACCGTCCAGCCTTGACCTTCTTTTTTATAAATTCTGAAGTGGTCGAAGCACTCTAAAAAAGGTACAGTTTCTTCTGGGATATACCTTTCAATTAAATGTCTGGTGGTTTTCACTCCATAAATGAACAATCGTTTATCGTAGAAGTCTTTTAGGAGTGATAATGCTGTTTGTCTGTCAGAGTAGTCAAACACTTCGTAGAGGTCTGCTTCTGGATTCGCTGGTCGTATTTCTAGGTGATACTGGCCCTGGTAAACAGTAAGAGTTGTTACTTCATCTTCTTCCTGCTCATTGAATCGCATATTATTGATAGTCAGCCAGTACTTGAATTGATTTATTTCAACATTAGTTAGAAATTCTCTACTCATAATTTTCTACCTTAGAGGGGCGATTGCGCGCCCCTGCCATTTAATAGTTTCTTGCGTTAAACGCCTCAATCCAGTTAAAGTTCAAGTTCTTGCAATGCTGGTACAGCCCAGCAATGTTTTCAAATATTTCTTTTTTCTCCATGACGTTGTGTGTCATTGTTAGCAATGCGTGTTCAAATGAGATAGGGGACCATTTGTCTAGATCACTTACTTTTTTAAGTTTGGCAGTCTTGTCAAAGACTGTTGTGCCGCACCCCTCACATCGCCACTGCTTGGCGTGTAACCAATCAAACTCACAGTTGCAAATCCAAAACTCACTGGTGAACACATATTCATCAAGAGTTGCTTTGATTATTGTCGGACTGCCTTTTACCAAAGGTGCGCAACCTGTCCCCATAATCTGCATCCAGTCAAGATCGCTGTCCTGCAAACAAGCAATCTTGAGATTAGGTTTGTGGTCTCTGATGTCCTCATCAAGTTTTTGAACTTCTGCAACATCGTGAAGCTCAATAATGTGAATGTACTCCTTGCCATTGTTCGTGATAGCATTCATAGGCAATCCTCAGTTAAAATGTTTGGTTAGAACTTTACTAACAACTTCTACATCTACCAACTGACGCATATTCGATTTCACGTTATGGGTAAGATACTGTGTTGCAGCACGGTTCATATCCCATACCGTAGCTTCGTCACCTTTAGCCAGTTCCTCAAAAGACTTGTTGTTGCCCATTAAAGGCATGGTTGTCATCTTATTAACTTCATGAATGGTAAAAGGCAACTTGGCCCATAGCTCTTCAGCACGTTCCATCGACAACTTGGTTTCTGACCACAGTTGCCAAGTATCGAAAGCGTGTGAGAACTCTTCACTCAAATACTGGTGAATGTGTTCTTCCATCTCAGTAATGCCAGCGTTGCGGAGATGACGTACTTTCATGTGGTCTTTGATAACAGGTCTTACCAACCCATTAGAACACACCAATTGTGTAGCTCCGTAACTCAAGTCTCTGGCCCAGCTCTTGTCGTAAGAGTTCTTGATGAGAATGAAAGGTGCGATAGGATCACCTTTCTTTACGTCTTTGGTTATGCTTCCGAACTGAACTTTGCCCACATACTTGGCACCATTATTCAAGAACTGGTGAGTGATCTTGTAGTCGGGGTAAGTGTCTTTGAGCTTCAGAACACTTTGGTGCAGGGTGTGCGCTGCCTCTTCGTGTAAAAGAACTTGATATTCCTTAGTCACGAAAGAGTAAGTAGTTCCTGTGTTCAAGTCTGTGAGCGCAGAGATGCCAGGGATAGAAGTGCGTTCACGCCCTCTAAACACTGGCTCCTTAACCAAGTTTGGCCATTCGTCAGGATAAAGGTTTCTTACCTCATCCTTCAGCATGTTCAAGTTTTCAAATTGTTGATTCATACAACCTCCATTGGTTTTCAAGGTTTACCATAAATGTACTTTCATCTTTTCTTCCAAGACTTCTTAAAAAGAAGTTGAAAGGCACATCTACTAAGTATTTCTCAAACTTGTTTGTTCTGCACATCATAGTGAAAACAGATTTGCTAGGAGCGTGCTTAAATTTGGCCCAAGATATTATCACGATACCAGACCAATTTAATTCACGTTTTCATTTGAATACTTTTTCATACTCTTTTGAATCCACAAACATTAAATAGTAATATGACTTCACATTGAAACCTCCAGGTTACAGATTGATAGTTTTTTCAGTAACATCCACTACGCCTAAATAATTAAATGAAATAGTTTTATTTAGGATTGCTCCTAAATTCTTTGCATTTGTTTGAACAAGTATCATAGAATAATCAGAATCCATATCGTAATGCGCATGTTTAATAACTGTGTGATTTTTCCTTTTCTTAAACCATTGTAGAGCGACTGGAACATCATTTGTATGTAAATAAACCCAAAATGTTTTCATAAAACCTCCAGGTTACAGATTACTAACTCTTAAGAGTTCCGAACAGTTCAGACCTCTGGTTGAGTTAGGCAGGGGCTAACGCCCCTGCACTGTTAGTCGTTTTTATATTCCTTTTCGTTGAATACCAAAGCGTAGATGGGTTCATAGGTTTTACGATTTTGAATTTCAATAATGGGCCAGGCATCTTGTACCGTGACCATTCCTTTACTCTCATTCGACAAGTAGCCCCATTTACGCAAAGCGTTTAGAATTTTACGGGTGGTTAAACTTTTATCCTCAAAGAAAATATCACGTTCAACAATAAATGAATTGTTCCAGTACCACCCGTCCCCATCATGCCAGGCGTCAATATCCACCAAGTGTGCTTTGTAAAATGTGTCGTTATTCATACCGCCTCCTATTTTAAAGGCCGTACTTCCCAATCAATGTGAATACGGTGTTCAACATTATTTACATCATACCCGTGCATTTCGATAAAGTCTTTATTGTCCAGCATTAATTCAAGTAAATGTTTGGACAATGTTTTTGGATTAAGGTTATAAAATACTTTGCTGTGCACTCTAAAACTCATGGGTTTCTTGTTCATACTGCCTCCTCGATTGGTGTGTTAAGTGAAAGTTTCTTGCCTTCTTCAACCCCTTTATGAAAGGCTTTTTGTTCTTTTGAATTAGAAGGTGAAAATCTTTTAGTCTTGATTGTTTTCATTTTCAGCTTCTTGTACAAGTTTTCTACATAATTTATGACCTCCGTTTTGTTTTGAACAGCCAAGGCTGTAGTGTGCTCAGTCCTGTGTTGTTGTCTTTCTAATTTTATGTCTTGTAACCTGCGGGCTACTGCCAAGATAATACCATTCTGAAACGCAGTGCGTTCCTTAACCAGTTTGTACAACTTTTCTCCGCGCTTAATCGCAAATCTCCTAACTGTCTTGAACAAGAACACAACCATTACCAAGTCTTGTTTCTTACCAAAGATTTCGTAGCTTCTGCCATTATCTCCTACAACAACTATTGGATGGACATCAAAAGTTTCGCGTAAAACAGTAAGTAAAGTAGCTTCCCATTTCTGGTGGTGGCTATTGTAATTCTTTAGTTTTTCCATAAGAACATCATTCTTGTTTTCTTCAGTCAGATCAGCCATATCCAGTTCGTACTTGGCCAATAGTTCCGCAGCTTTCTTAGATGCTGCTATGGCTTCCGGTGTGTCCGGGTCAGCCATAGCCAGGGCTAAAAGCTTTTGGATTCTTTCAATTTGTCTTTGCAAATCGTCTGTGCCCATAATTACTTCCTTATGTTGAGTTTTACATAACTCATATTACCTGTTCTTGGCTTTCCACAAAATTCACAAGTAAACATGATTATTTCACTAGTATGGATTTTTTCATCAAAGATAATCTGGTTATTTCCAAATAATTCGTTTTGTCTTTCTTTAAGACTTTTATACAGTTTTTCTCCATACTTTTCGCCATAAAAATAGCAGAAAGTGTCCATTGCTGAATCATAGGGAAGTCGTAAGTAGTCAAAACAATCTCGACACACGCCCATGTGTTTTTCTTCAAACATAATGTACTCCTCAAGGTTAAGTGTGCAGACCAAAAGACTTGTTCCAGTTATTGTAAACAAGCCCACCATGCATGTATGGCTGGCCATTTTCTTTAATCCAAGTCATTGCAAATTCACATTCAATGGTGAGTTCGGGACGTTGGCCACTTTCACTAGCAAGCTGTCTAACGACACAGTTTCCGCAGACTAGCTTGATGGTGTTTGGTTGTAAGTGAATGTTAGATAATGCAGTGTGCAACTTTGTGGTAAAGTTGTCAGTGAGGTCTCCGTAACCTTTTGCGTGGTTCAGAGCGTCAAGAACATCTTGCCTTCCTTGCTCAGTGTAGATCAACATTATAATCTCCTATGGTTGAGTGTTTAAAGAACGTAAGTGTTCTTCATATTTTCACATCCAGGTGTAAAATTAAGAATGTCAGATAAAAATTCAAAATAGTCGATCATTCCATTAGTAGCGTGTTGAAAATCAATTATATGGTCAACTAAACGTTCCCATGCATTACTAATTTTACATAAATCTTCTAGCGGCAGAGAAAGTAGATGAGATTTAAAAATACCTCCACTATAAACCACATCAGTAATAAACCATTTGTCACCTTGTGCTTGTGTTTTTATTTCATTTAAAATAGCTCCGTATTGAAAACTGTACTCTTCAAAATCTACCCAGAATTGTTTAGTTTTTGTGTTAATTTCAATAACCATAATAGACTCCTTTGATTAAAAGTTTCTAAAACCAGTATTGGAAAGGGCGACTTCGGTCGCCCTTTTTCAACTGTTCTTAGAGTCCTAAGTAATTGGCAGGGACAGTGCCGTCTTGCTCGAACTTCCAGCGATCTTCAGCGTCTTTTACCAAGGTCTTTGGTGCTCTGCGAGTGTTACCGGTACGCAGACCAGAGAAATGTCCAGTGATTCTGGTTTTCTTTGTAGGCACAATTTCAGCGATCTCTGCCAAAGTAGCTCCTTCAATCAGCAATACATTTATCATGTGTGCAGATGTGCCAACTCCATCGCCAATAAAGTCGTAAGATTTCTTTTTGGTTCCTCCCAAACGGTTTTTGGTTGTGCTGGCCCTACGCCGTTCACTCTTAGAATCAATCATCTCCTGGTAATGCTTCACACAACTGTTAAAGTCATCAGGAGTTTCTTCTTTGCACATACAGAAGCAAGAGCTGGTAGGATCAGGGTCAAATTCACCACTACAAGGGCTGGTAAACTCTGCGGCAGGCTTTGTTATCTGTTCTGATTCAGAAGCCCTCACAGGTGCTGTTTTAGGGGTTTCTGCTACCTTTGCAGGGGCTTGTTTGGCAGTCTTTGCCTTCTTGGTTTCTGCTTTAGTGTTCTTCTGCACTTCCACCTTCTTGGTGGCTTTTTCGACAGGGGACTTCTTGGTTTCTTCAGTGCTGCTGGTTACAGGGGGTTAGTTTTGATAGCCTTC
>Ga0265295_1004758_pt1 | contig 18015 bp, 13 predicted proteins | sample Munlansysbiofilm_FD_192503 | JGI IMG/M metagenome (GOLD analysis project Ga0265295, IMG submission 192503) | Leachate microbial communities from a municipal landfill in Southern Ontario, Canada - Methane capture system biofilm | ecosystem: Engineered > Solid waste > Landfill > Unclassified ...
CGGTCAAGGCCCTCGGTAGCACCCTTCTCCCCCTGGCCTGCGCCGATGAGGCTGAAGCTGAATACAAGTAGCAGAAGTGCTGTCAAGAAAATGTCTCTTTTTTTCATACCAATCTCCTATGATTTCCGGCACCGGCGCCAAACCAACTGCACCGTATCGGAAACCGTCATTATAACGATGCATATTGGTTGCATCAATATACAACGAATAGGATATTTGCATATAGTGGACAAATCAAGAAAAATTGGTGCCAACCGTAGCAAAAACCCTGAAATAGTTCTATTATCGCACCATGACACGCCAACAATTTGCAAGAATCGTCGTGCTGAGGACCAAAATCATCAGCATGGGAACCTTCGCCTGTGCCACCGGATATGCACTCTACGTCAACAATAGGCTCGATGTCGCCAATGTCATCATCATGGGCCTGGCCACCCTCTTCGTTGATATGGGCACCACCGGCTTCAACACCTTCTTTGACTTTATCCGCGGCACCGACAACAAGGACTACACCGTGGAGGAGGAGAAGGTCCTCGTCCACGAGGACGTCTCACCCCAATCGGCGCTGTACGTCTCCCTCGCCATGTTCGCCATTGCCGCCGTCCTCGGCATCATCCTTGCCCTCCGCACCAGTTGGCTGCTCATCCCCGTCGGTGCTGTGTGCATGGCAACCGGCTACCTCTACACCGGCGGTCCCTTCCCGATCTCCCGCACGCCATTCGGCGAGCTCTTCGCCGGTGGCTTCCTTGGCCCCATCCTCTTTCTCATCACTCTCTATACGCAGGGCCTCACGCCGAATCTGAACAATATTCTCGCCTCGCTGCCCTTCCTCTTTATGATCGCCATGATCCTCTCGGTGAACAACGCCTGTGACCGGGTTGGGGACGAGGCCAACGGACGGCGCACCCTGGCCATCATCCTTGGGGAGAAGAATGCAGCCAACCTGGTCGGGGTCGAGGGCTTCGGCGCCTTCATCCTCTCGGCCATCCTCATCGTCTTCTCTATCTTTCCCAGGACCGTGCTGCCCCTCCATGGCCTCTCCTTGATGATCTTCACGATGAAGCACCAGCAGACGCGGGAGGAGGGCTACCGGGCAGAGACGAAGTCCAAACACATGGGCTTTGCTACCCAGAGCTACGTCTTCTTTACCGTCACGTTCACCATTGCCATGATTCTGGCCAGGGTGATGCACATTTAGGTGCCCTCGCCGAATGGTTGTGGGTCGGTAATCAGCATCTTGTTGCCTAACGGACCCTCTTTAAAGCCTGAGTATCGATTTGAGTGCCTTGTGGGAGTAGATGCCTCTGCATACGTTGCATGTCCTGGTCATGAACTGGTTGTGCCGTTGTCGCAGGGGTGACGGCAGAAGATTGCGGAAAAGCCAAAACAACGCTAAAAGTGATAAACAGAAACACATTTGCTCATGTAATTGTGGTATACTCCCCCAAAAGGAAAAATTCTATGTGCTGTAAAAATGGTCGTGCGTTCGGTTATCGAGCGGTTCTTTTCGTGTGTTTCTTGGTGTTGCCCCTCTCAGGAGTGGCAGCACTTTCGTTTACATGGGCTCCACTGACTCCGTTGTTTCGTGAGGGTTTGGTCGATCCCTTTTCTGATTCAACCAGCTTCAGGTATCTGAAAGTCCTCAACGAAGAGGGAGTGCCTGATTCGATTCTGGTTGCAGACAAAGAGGACAATGAGTACAAGAGATATCCCCATGACGTACGTGGATTGGATGAGTTTTGGCAGATGAAGAGTGCCGTCAACATCGGCTTGTTGCGTCTCTCGACAGAAAACCTTGACATTGAAGGGTATTTGGCTGGGGGGATGAACACGGTTTTCCAACGCAAGGGAGGGATTGACTGTCTTGGTTTCGATGGGATGTATGGGGCAGGAGTCTCCCTGCGCATCGCCGGTACGGTGGTACTCAGTGCAGGCTTCCACCACTTCTCAGGTCACTGGGGTGATGAGATCATCACCAATGCGATGGAAATCAACCCGACCCTTGACTTCTATTCCCCGGCAAAGAATGAGCACTTGGCCGAATATACCCGGGGAAACTCGTGGATGGCTCGCCTCTCCATCGAACCGACTGCCCGGCAACGTCTCTACTTCATCGCAGAGCTGCCGATGAAGAGGGCGTGGCTCAGGCCGGGGATCCACGTCCCCTCATACGTATTGAAGCCTGGGACTGGTGATGTCGACCAGTTCCAGAACATGACCGGCCAGGAGGGGTTGAGTGGACTGACTGGATATGGAGAGGATTATAAGGCGTGGCGCTTCCAGGGGGGATTTGAAATTCGCAAGCCGGTTGCCACCGTCGGGTCGCTCTTCTTTGCCACGGAGGTGCAGGCGCACCAGGACGGGAAGACGCTTCATCAGGTAGGTGGGTACGACGCAAGCAACCCGTGGGAGTTTGAATACACCATCGGTGCAGGATTTGAGTTCAACCAAGGGCCTATGGATCGTAAGTTCCGTCTTGAGGTGAACTACCACGATGGCCGCTTCCCGTTGCTCAACTACTTCTTCCAGAGAAGCAAGTATATCGTGGTCGGATTGGCCATCAGCGGCTGAGGTAGGTATGAAACGAATACTATTGCTCCTTATCGTGTCCACCCTCATCGCTCCTCTTCTTGTTGCCGCCGTGGATACTGCTGACGAGGGATTCTCCTTCTCATGGTTCAAATCCTCCTCTCTCTACCCCGAGCCAATTGCGCAACCCCTCTCAACGGTATCGACGTTGAACATTCTCTCGGTGCTCGACGGCCAGCCCCGTACCATCCGGTATGCAGGGCAGGATTCGAAGGAGTACAAGGATTACTCAATCTATGACACTCCTGGCAAGTATGCAAATGAGACAATGTACGTGCAACTCAAGACCGGGTTGAACATCGGCTTCCTCCGTTGCTCTTACAAGGGGATCATCGACGGTGAATTGAGCCTTCACGCAGGGCTCAACTCGGTCTTCCAGGGCTTTGGAGGGGCGAGCGATCTCGGTTTCGACGGGGTGTTCTTCTTTGGGGCTCAGACCCGTCTCTTCAGGATGGCCACCGTGCGCATTGGCCTGCAGCACTACAGCGGTCACTATGGCGATGAGACCTTGGAGGTATTACGTCTGGTGAAGGGTGACCCGATCGAGTATGTCAGGGACAATGACCTGCTTTTTGGCTTGAGCGTCACACCCATCCCCTCGATCCGCCTCTATGCGGAGGCGAATCTTCCGTTGAGCAATACCTGGATGCACCCGGCTATCCATATCCCGTGGTGGGTTATCAAGCGTACGTCGGGAGAGCCCCTTCATAGTGTGGAGGCTGGAAGGGAGAACATACCTACCACTGATTTCGACTCATCGTACATGGCGTGGATCATCTCGACCGGTGGTGAGTTCTCCGTACCGATCGCTTCATTGGGCTCGGTGTTCCTGTCAGCGGATCTGACCCTTCACCAAGATGGGCAGACCGGACATACCGCCGATGGGTATGATGCATCAAACCCATGGGAGATGGAGTACACGATTGCTCTCGGTCTCGAGCTCCTGGACAAGACAACAGGGGGAGGAGGACGGCTTCAATTCACCTATCACGATGGACGCTTCCCGCTGTTGAACTTCTTTTATCAGCGCACCCGATACATCGCTTTTGGCTTTTCGTTCAGTCTCTAGATTCTGGGTGCTCACCCTGAATCCCCGGAGACCATGGCCTCGTATAGGTGTCCTTCGTACATGAACGTACGGAGGACGCTTACGTTTGGGGGCTCTTCGCTCCTGCAATGCCCCCTGACCTGAGCATCCCCTCAAGCGTCTGCGGCTTCTTGATCGTCGCAGCGAAGATTGAGTTGATGATCCCCAGGACCGCAGAGAGGGAGAAGAGGATCTCGATGCCCACCGCCTGCCAGATCCAGCCGCCGAGCAGGGCGATGAGGATCGAGATGAGGTGGTTGACCGAGATGCCGGTGGAGAGGGTGGCGGTCAGCTCCTCCCGGCTCTCCGAGAGGTCCCGTACATAGACGTTGGTGGCCATGCTCGCCAGGCTGATGATCGAGTCGAGTACAAAGTTGACACAGACGACGATGAAGGCGATGTGCATCGGGAAGAGGCGGTGGGCAAAGCCGTAGAAGAAGCAGACGACGACGAGGATCAGGGTATCGGTGACCATGACAATCTTGTAGCCGATGCGGTCGACGATGTAGCCGATGGCGGGGCTGAGCAACATCCCGAAGAGGGCGCAGACGGCAAGCAGCATCGCGATGACCGAGGTATCGGCCCCGTAGACGAGAATCAGCACATAGGGGGCGAAGGTCATGAAGATCTGCTTGCGCGCCCCATAGAAGATTTCGAGCATATAGTACTTTGTGTACTTCTTCCTGATGTAGAGGCGGCTGCGATTCACCGTTCTCCCCTGATCCTTCATGGTCAGGGAGAGGATGGTGGCGAGCACCATCAAGAGGGCGGCAAAGGCGAAGATCGCCTTGAACCCTGTCACGGTATTCGTGCCCAGCCCAAGTTTGGAGAGCACGATGAAGAGGACAGAGACGATGACGTAGCCGATGATGTTGCCCCCGTGGCTGATCGCGCTCGTCATCCCCAGGCTCGCCCCGCCGCTCTCCTCCTTGGCAAAGTAGAGGCTCATCGAGCTCTTGATCGGCATGACGATGTGCTCGCCGAGGCTGTAGATCACCATGAAGAGGATGACCATCCACTTCGCCGACCCCATCGCCAAGAGGCCCAAGAGCCCCACCAGCGTAACGGCCGTGCCGATCTTGAAGACCTTGGTCTCACTGAAGCGATACATCCAGGCAAGGATGAAGACGAGCATCAGGCCGGGCAGCTCACGGAAGAATTCCACGATGCCACGCTCAAACTCGTTGATCTTCACGATCTCGGCGAGGTAGTTGTCCTGCACCCCTTTGTAGAGGCCGTGGGCAAGGCCGGCAAAGAGAATGACCGCAAGGAACGCTTTCAGTCCCTCTTGGGGAAGGTAGATGGATGGCTTTTTCATTTTCACGATACATGGACTATGCAAGCAATATTCCCTTGTGTCAATTGAGATGACATGTATCGGGGTTCGCCGATGGCCTCTGGATAGCATTGTGACGCGGATGCGGGTGTGGTATCATTCAGTGCAAGCGAGGAGCACATGGCAAAGACACTCATTGTATTCAGCAGCAAGCGTGGCACCACCCGATGCAGCGCACAGATGCTCGCCGACCGAATCACCGGTGGCGCGGACCTGTACAACCTGGGCACGGATGCCCCGGTCGACCTTGGCCTCTATGATGCCATCGTCGTCGGCGGCTCGGTCTACATGGGGAAGGTCAGCAAGAAGCTGAGACGGTTTATAGATGCCAACGAGGCCGCGCTGCTGAAGGCGAACGTGCTCGCCCTCTTCCTCTGTGGCATGGAGGAGGGGGAGGGGATGGAGAAGCAGCTTGAGCAGAACTACAGCCAGGGCCTGCGTGACAAGGCCATCGCCACCTCGTGCTTCGGCGGTGAGTTCCTCTTCTCCCAGATGGGGGGCTTCACCCGCACCCTGATGCGCCTGGCCATGAGCCGCGAGGATGTGCACCAGATAAATGAACAAGCGATCGCTGCGATGGCCGAGGCCGTCAACTCAGCCCTTGTGTGATGCCTTTCTCAGCCTGTTGTTGATCGCCACCCCGATACCCTCCTCACGAAGGAGGGAGCAGACCATCATCCGCAGGCCCAGACCATCGAGCCCTCGTATCGCCCAGTAGAGGCGGCTTGCCGCCTCGGCGGGGTCCTCTCTCTCGCTGATGTAGCGTACCGGTCCCCTGAATTCGGTCCCGTCATTCTCAAAGAGCAGCACCCCGACTGCAGGGTCATCCTTGTAGAGGGTCACATCGTCCACCAGATAGAGGGGCGTGGTGGGCGCGTAGTGGTTCTCGAGGAGCCCCGGGCTCTCGAGGGCCCCCTTTTTTTCAGCCGATGCGTGGTAGACAACCCGTCCGATGATCGGCTCCAGTTCGGTGGGCCCGATCTTGCCGGGCCTCAGGATCGTGGGCGTCTCTGTAGCCAGGGAGAGCACGGTGCTCTCGATTCCGACCGCACAGGAGCCGCCATCGAGCACTCCCCCTATACGGGAGCCAAGCTGGGTCTCCACATGGCGTGCCGTCGTCGGGCTGGTGTAGCCGAAGCGGTTGGCCGATGGCGCGGCGATGGGACGTCCGCTCTCCTCGATCAGGCTGAGGGCCAGGGGGTTGTCAGGCATCCTGATGGCCACCGTGGGCCCCCCGCTGGTGACGATGTCGGGAATTGATGGATGCTTCTTGACCACCAGGGTGAGCGGTCCGGGCCAGAAGTGGTCGATCAGGGAACGGGTGCGCTCATCGATCTTCTCTACAACGCCTTCAAGCTGTTCGATGGTGGCGATGTGGACGATCAGGGGATCGAAGAGGGGGCGCTCCTTGGCAGTGAAGATCGAGCGCACCGCCTCCTCATTCGTTGCATCGGCGCCGAGGCCGTAGACCGTCTCGGTGGGGAAGGCGACCAGGAATCCCTCTTTCAGCATCGCCCCATACTCCGTGACCAGGGCGGGGTACTCTGCAGCGGGATCAGGGTGGCGGATGAGGAAATCAGCCGCTTCCTCGAGGGTGTGGAAGAGGAGGGAGAGCCGCTCAGCCCCACGATGGGGGAGGGTGAGGTCGATTGCTACGATGAAGCCCTCATCGATGAGGGGGGAGGCGTTCGCCTCCGCTTCGATGAACGTGATACCGAGGCGCCCGGAGAGCGCCTCGAGTTCCCGACCGTGGTGTTCACTAAGCCGGGCTGTTACAGAGAGGGGCTGTTTCATACACGCTGAGTATGCCCCAAAGGAAGGCGCCTTCTCAAGGGGTCACTCGCCGATGATCTTGACCAGGGCACGCTTGGAGCGTTTGCCATCGAACTCGTAGTAGAAGAGCTGCTCCCAGGTGCCGAAGTCCAGTTTGCCGTCAGTGACGGCCACCACGCTTTCACGCCCCATGATCTGTCTCTTCATGTGTGCGTCGGCGTTGTCCTCATAGCCGTTGTGCCGGTACTGGGAGTAGGGCTTCTCCGGGGCGAGCTTCTCCAGCCATACTTCATAGTCGTGGTGCAGGCCGCTCTCATCGTCGTTGATGAAGACGCTGGCGGTGATGTGCATCGCATTGATGAGGGCCAACCCCTCCTTGATCCCGCTCTCGTCGATGGCCCGCTGGACACTGCCCGTGATGTTGATGATGGCCCGCCGCGTCGGGGTATTGAAGACCAACTCCTTTCGATAACTCTTCATATCCGCCTCCTCCCTGTAGGATAGAGGGAAGGGCATTGATGGTCAAAGGGTCCATATTAAACGCGAAAAAGTAGATAATATATCACTGCAAGGGATATTAAAGATGTCTATAGAATATTATTACGTAAGAATTTGCCGTAAAGTCATAGTGGTTTCCTTGCCTCCGCGCTCAGTGCAATGATACCATGAGCCTGACGACTCCTTTGAACGGCACATGCATCACCTGATGTTTGCGATAGTTCTTTTACAAAGGAGGCCCTCATGACTGACCGACTCCGATCGATCGAGACGATCATCGAATCGAGGAGAGGAGAGCACGGATCATTGCTCTCCATACTCGAGGATGTGCAACGCAGCAGCGATCACAACTACCTCAAGGCCGAAGAGCTGGCATGTGTTGCGCGGCTCCTCCAGGTCCCGCTTGCCCAGGTCTACTCGGTTGCAACCTTCTACGCATTCTTCAACCTCACGCCACAGGGTGAGCACGTCATCACCGTCTGTCGCGGGACGGCCTGCCACACCCGCGGTTCCAAGCCGCTTCTGGACAGGGTCCTCTCCCTCTTGGGCATCAAATTCGACCGTGATGGGTCGGCCACAACCGAAGACTATGCATTCACCGTAGCGACGGTGGCGTGCTTCGGCCAATGCGCACTCGCCCCGGTCATCGCCATCGACGGGTTCATCCACTCGAAGGTAAGCGAGGACCAGCTCACAGAGCTGGTGCGCTCGCTGCAGCAAGGAGGGGAGGCATGATCAGAATCCTGGATACCCTGCAGATCAAGGGGGAGGAGAGTCTCTACCCCGGCTGCGCCTCGATCGCCATCGGCATGGGGACGTGCGGCATCGGTAGCGGGGCCGATCTCTTGATGCGCCGCTTCGAGGAGGAGATCACGAAGCGGAAGCTGCCCATACGCCTCCGCTCCGTGGGGTGCTTCGGCGCCTGTAGTGAGGAGCCGCTGGTCATCAGCGCACACCCCGGCCTGCCGATGGTGGTGCACAGCCACGTCACAGACATCGACGTGCTCCCCATCATCGAGGCTTTGCTGGCCACGAGTTACCACAAGAAGCGTGCCTACTCTAAGATCAGTGAGTGGGACCATCACCTCACCAGCCATACCTACGGAAAAGGGTATCCGGAGCTGGCCGAGTGGAACGAGGTCGACTTCTTCCGCAGCCAGAAGAAGGTGGTGATGCGCAACGCCGGCATCATCGACCCTGACTCGATAGCCGAGTATGTAGCCGTCGGCGGATACCGCTCCTTCTACAAGGTCCTCGGAGGGATGAGCCGCGGTGAGGTCATCGAGGAGATCAAGGGCTCCCGCCTGCGCGGACGTGGCGGGGCGGGCTTCCCCACCGGCCTGAAGTGGGAGCTCATGGCCAAGGAGAGCGAGGAGCAGAAGTACCTGATCTGCAACGCAGATGAGGGGGACCCGGGCGCCTACATGAACCGCAACGAGATGGAGAGCGATCCCCACTCCCTCATCGAGGGCATGCTCATCGCAGCCTATGCTACCAGCGCCAAGGAGGGGATCATCTACGTCCGGGCAGAGTACCCCCTGGCGGTCAGGCGCCTGAGAAGCGCCATCGCATCAGCATACGAGCACACCCTCCTGGGCTCCAATATCCTGGGCAGCCACTTCTCCTTCGACCTCAGTGTCGTGGAGGGGGCCGGTGCCTTTGTCTGTGGAGAGGAGACCGCCCTGATCGCCTCCCTCGAGGGGCATGCCGGCAGACCGAGGGTCAAGCCCCCCTTCCCGTCGAAGCGGGGATACCGGGGCAAGCCGACGACGATCAACAACCTCGAGACGTGGTGCAACGTGCCCCTCATCATCGGGATGGGGAGCGCCTGGTTCTCCCGGATCGGCACACCGCTGAGCCCGGGGACCAAGGTCTTCTCCCTGGTGGGGAAGAGCCGTCACACCGGCCTGGTCGAACTCCCCCTGGGGGAACGGATCACCACCCTCGTCTATGAGGCAGGTGGGGGGACAGCGAATGCAGAGAAGAGAATCAAGGCGGTGCAGAGCGGCGGGCCGAGCGGTGGCTGCATCCCGGCCCACCTCTTTGATGCAACCATCGACTATGAGAACCTCGCCGAGATCGGTGCGATCATGGGATCGGGCGGGATGGTCGTCATGGACAGCGACAACTGCATGGTCGACTCGGCTCGCTACTTTTTGCAGTTCACCACATCCGAGTCGTGCGGCAAGTGCACCCCCTGCCGGGAGGGCCTCTCCCAGGCCCTTGCGATCCTCGATCGCATCTGTGAGGGGGAGGGCAGGGCCGGTGACATCGCCCTGCTCGATGAGCTGAGCCGCCACATCAGCGACACCGCCCTCTGCGGTCTCGGCCAGAGTGCGATGAATCCGGTGGCGACGACGATCAGGTACTTTGCCCAGGAGTATGAGAGCCACATCAAGCGTGGCCGCTGTGAGGCGGGGACGTGTGAGACGCTGGTAGCCGAGCTCTGCTCAAACTCCTGCCCGCTTGCGATGCGCATCCCGGCCTACATCACCCTGCTGAGGGAGAACCGGCTGGTGGAGGCGTTCACCTCGACACTCGAGGACAACCCCCTGCCCGGTACGCTCGGCCGTATCTGTCACTTCCACTGCCAGATGCGCTGCCGGAGAGAGGAGATCGACAGCGCCGTCCACCAGGGGGAGCTCCACCGCTATATCGCCGATACCCTCTACAAGATGGGTCAGGAGCAGGAGGTCTACCAACATATGGTGGCCGCCAAGCACCCTGCGACGGGCAAGCGGATCGCCATCGTCGGGGCGGGGCCTGCCGGCCTGAGCGCCGCCTTCTATCTGGTGCGCCTCGGCCATGAGGTGACCGTCTACGATGGGCACAGCAAGGGGGGTGGGGTCCTGCGCTACGGCATCCCGGCCTACCGCCTCCCGCGGGAGGTGCTGGACAAGGAGCTGGAGCTCTTTGACCTCTTGAGGGTGACCTTCGCCTACAACACCGTCTTGGGCAGGGATATCTTTGTCAAGGACCTGAGCAAGGCCAACGATGCGGTGATCCTTGCCCTCGGTTCCTACCACCATACAGAGTTGGTGCTTCCCAATGCAGAGGGGGAGGGGGTCATCCAGGGCACCGAGGTCCTGCGACGCCTCGCCGAGGGGGAGGAGCTCGGTGTCGGAGAGCGGGTGGTGATCATCGGCGGCGGGAACGTGGCCATCGATGTGGCGCGCTCGCTCTGGCGCCTCGAGCGCACGGTCACGATCGCCTACCGGCGCGGTCGTGCGGAGATGCCAGCAAACCGCAGCGAGGTCGAGGAGCTCTTTGGAGAAGGGATCAATGTCGTCTTTGACGTCGCCCCAAAGGAGGTGGTGCGAAACGAGAGGAAGGCGGTCACCGCTCTGATGGTCAGCGAGTTGGAGCAGGGCCCCTTCGATGTTAGTGGACGGAGGCGGCGAACCCCTACCGGACGTGACGCTGCCATCGAGTGCGACACCATCATCATCGCCATCGGTGAGCGGGTCGACAGCGCCCTCATCGAGGCGGAGGGGCTCTCTGTCAATGGTTCGGGGCACCTGAGTGTCGAGCCATACACCTATAGGACCACTACAGAGGGGGTCTGGGCGGTCGGTGATGTGATCACCGGGCCGTCGACTGCTGCCGAGGCGATGGGCCATGGCAAGGAGGCCGCCCACCTGGTCGACTGCGCCTTGATGGGGGAGATGCGGTTTCACACCCTCTTCACCGACTTTGATTATGGCCGGGAGGTCTGGGATACCGCCCATGAGGGGAGGCAGATCACAGCTGGCCAGCTCACCGTACAGGAGCGGCATAACTCCTTTCGTGAGGTCAACCTGGGGTATAGCGGGCGACAGGCACGCATGGAAGCGGGACGCTGCCTGAGGTGCGATGTGAGCCTGGATGGGGAGGTGAGCAATGGATGAGAAGATGATCAACATGACAATTGACGGCCAGATGGTGGAAGTCCCGCGGGGAACGAAAATCATCGATGCATGTAAGCGCGTGGGCATCACAGTCCCCACCCTCTGCTACCTGGCCGACATCTCCTCCTATGGGTCGTGTGGGGTGTGCGTGGTGGAGGTCGAGAACTCGAGGCGCCTGGTGCGTTCCTGCATGCATACTGTCTCCGAGTCGATGGTAGTCAACACCCATACCCCGCGCGTCCTCCACGCACGCAGGGTCAATATGGAGCTGCTCTTGGCCAACCATCCGCTCCTCTGCACCAGTTGTGAGCGAAACCTCAGCTGTGAGTTGCAGAGCCTGGCCCATCAGCTCGGGGTCCGCGAGAGCCGCTTTGTCCGGACCAGGGCAGCATGTGAGGAGGTTGACCGCTCCTCACCCTCGCTCATCCGCGATCCCAACGCCTGCATCTTCTGCAATCGCTGTGTCGAGGTGTGTGAATCGGTACAGACCGTCAGTGCCATCGCCATGATCGGTCGGGGCCTGAACACCAAGGTGGGTACCTTCAACGATGGAGGGCTGGCTGCCTCACCGTGTACCAACTGCGGCCAGTGTGCCCTCGTCTGCCCCACCGGTGCCATCGTCGAGAAAAGCTGCGAGGATGAGGTCTTCGCGGCGCTTGCCGATCCATCCTTGACTGTGCTGGTGCAGACCGCCCCGGCGATCAGGGTGGGGCTCGGTGAGGCGATGGGCCTTGGAGAGGGGGCGCTGGTGACCGGACAGATGGTCAGCGCCCTCAGGCGCTTGGGCTTCGACCGGGTCTTCGACACCCAGTTTACCGCTGACCTGACGATCATGGAGGAGGCCCATGAGCTCATCCACCGCCTGACGAACAATGCACCGCTGCCGATGATCACCAGCTGCAGTCCGGGGTGGATCAAGTTCATCGAGACCTTCTACCCCGACCAGGTCGACCACCTCTCCTCGTGCAAGAGTCCCCAACAGATGTTCGGTGCGGTGGCCAAGACCTACTGGGCCAAGCGTGCCGGCATCGATCCCCGTACTATTCGTGTCGTCTCCATCATGCCGTGCACGGCCAAGAAGTATGAGGCAGGGCGTAGCGAGATGGACGGGGCGTACACGTGGTGGAAGGAGGGGATGGGCCTGGGAGAGGGCGAGCGCTTCGCCGATGTGGACTGGGTGCTCACCACCCGTGAGCTTGCCCGCATGCTCGCCCGGATTGGCCTCGATTTTGCAACGCTTGAGGGCAGCCAGTTCGATGACCCGCTCGGCTCATCAACCGGTGGGGCTGTGATCTTCGCCACCAGTGGCGGGGTGATGGAAGCTGCGCTTCGTACCGCTGTCGAGGCGCTCACCGGCACTGTGCTGGAGAACGTTGAGTTCAGCGAGCTGCGTGAACGCACGGGGATACGGGAGGCGGCGTTGACGATCGGGGAGAGCACGGTGCGTGTTGCCGTGGCCAATACGCTGGGCAACGCCCGCATCCTCCTCGACCAGATCAAGGCGGGTGAGAGCCCCTACACCTTCGTCGAGGTGATGACCTGCCCCGATGGGTGTATCGGCGGGGGAGGCCAGCCCATCCCCTCGACAGCCGAGATCCGGGCCAAACGCATCGCCTCGATCTGGGAGGAGGACCGCAACAAACCAATCAGGAAGAGCCACGAGAACCCCTCGGTCACGGAGCTCTACGAGACCTTCCTCACCGCCCCGCTCTCGCCTCTCAGCCACGCGCTGCTCCACACCTCCTATACCAAGGGGGACGCGTACCGATACGGTCAGATCAACGACTTGGCGTAGCAGCGCCGTCTCTTGTGCTGTTCGGTCTCGAAGCCCGCCCAGAGCGTCTGTACGTTGGTATTGTTCTCCAGCTCGGGGCCGGTTTCGGCGTACTTCACGCCGTTTGCGATGGCTCGTTTGATCCCCTCGTTCATGATGACCGCCGCCACCCCCCGGCCAAAGTACTCGGGCTTGACGGCGATGAGGTACATATCCAGCACCTCATGGTGGCGGAACGCCTTGAGGATGCCGATGAGGCCGCGGGGGAAGAGACGACCGCCCGATGCCTTGATCGCGGGGGAGAAGGAGGGGGACATGACGCCGAACCCGATGACCGCATCCTCCTTGTCGACGATGACGTAGAGGTAATCCAGGGTCACCAAGCTGAAGAACTGACGGATCGAGACATCGATCTGCTTATCGGTGAGAGGATAGAAGCCGTAGAGGTGGCTGAAGGACTCGTTGTACATATGGAACATCTCCTTGGCGTAGGGGATGATCTCTTTCTTGTTCTTGACGGAGAGGAGGCGGTAGCCATGGCGCTTTTGGGCGATGGTGGCGATCCGTTCGACCCGGCTGTCAATCTCCTTGGGGACGAATACCTTGTACTCGACCCAGTCGATATCCTTGACAAAGCCCAACGCCTCGAGGTGGGCGGCGTAGTAGGGGTGGTTGTAGAGGGTGATGATCATCGAGACCTGGTCGAAGCCCTCGACGAGGAGGCCCTGCTTGTCCATATCGGAGAAGCCGATCGGACCGATGATCCGCTCCATGCCCCGCTCCCGTCCCCACGCGATGACTGCATCGAGGAGGAGACGGCTGACTTCTATGTCATCGATGACGTCATAGCGGGTGAAGCGCATCTCCTTCATCGCCTTCATGTCGTTGAGCTTATGGTTGATGATCGCTGCAATGCGCCCGACGATCGTGCCATCCTGGTAGGCGAGGAAGGCGGTCGTCTCGCAGTGCTCGTAGGCGGGGTTCTTCTTGGGATTGAACATGGACCCTTCGTCGATGTGTATGGCCGGCACGAAGAACTCATTATCCTTGTACAGATCATTGACAAAGGCGTGGAACCGCCTCCAATCCCGCTTGGATTCTACTGTTCGTATGGTAGTCATGACCATTCCCCCTGGTTTCACTCCATCCTGTCAGTGGCAGGGGCGATTGTCAATGGAAACACGCCGGTGGGAACCACCAAAAGAGAACCGCGTGCACCCTTTTTTTGTTGACACCCCACCGGCCACGGGAGATTATGAACCATCACATTACCGTGAACGTCAACAACTGTCAGGAGGTAGTCTATGAAGAGATGTGTGGTGGTGCTCGGTATCCTGATTCTTGCAATCGTATCAGTCGGGGCGGCAGAGCCGGTCAAAGGGATAGGGGTGGGCCTGGACCTGGGATTGCCCCTTCACGTGGGAGCCATTGGGGAATACAACTTCGGCCCCGCGTATGCAGGATTGGACCTCGGGTACGACATGATGTATGAGGCCTTTTGGCTTCGTGTGGAAGGTGGCTACAATGTGGCCAAGCCGTTTGTCAACGCTAACCTGGGCGTTGACCTCTACCTGAGTGTAGGTGGCGCGTTCGACCTATTCATCGGGAAAGAGGATTATTATAGCTCGGGAACGTCCTTTGGCATCGGGTTTCCAATCACCTGGTCCTACACCCTGGAGAAGATTCCGCTGAAGTTCTACGCGAAGGCGGGGCCGGAGCTCTATTTTGGGGGAGGATCCGTCGTGCCAGGACTTGCAGGCTCCATCGGGGGCATGTACGTCTTTGAGATCTGATGCACAGCACGTGCATAGCGTGGCCTTGGGTAGCTCCAGGGCCGCTTTTTTTTGGGTACGCTGACCGAAGGGAGGGGAAGATGGGGCAGGGTCTGCTGAAAAACGCCCATCGCCCAGTGAGCGAGAATCCCTGCTATCCAGGTCCCCCACCATGCCGCTTTGTGGTATACTCTTCTCTATGAGAATCCTTGCCGCCAGTGATATCCACCTCGGAAGACGGCCACGCCATGGAGAGAGTGGCCATGAGAGTTGGCAACGAGTCGTCGACACGGCCATTGAGCTGGCTGTCGACGTGCTGCTGCTCGCCGGTGATGTCATCGAGCATGAGCGGGCCTGGCTCTCCGTCTACGCGCCCCTTCTCGATGGGCTCAAGCGCCTGGCCGGAGCCAATATCCGTACCATCGCCGTGGCCGGCAACCATGACTGGGAGGTCTTTGGCCGTCTGGTAGCCGAAGAGGAGGCGATCACCATCCTCGGAAGCGGTGGAAAGTGGGAGTCCATCGATTATCGTGGGGTGCGGTTCATCGGGTGGTCCTTTGGACAGAGCCACCATGACCGCAACCCGTTCGATAGGTTTCCCGATGATATCGTCGGCACCTCGCTCTCGATCGGGGTGCTCCATACCGATGTGGGCGTCTCCGCTTCACGCTATGCGCCGACCCAGGTTCGGGACTTTGAACAGAGCGCCGTCCCCTTCTGGGTGCTCGGCCACATCCACAGGGGTGGTCCGGTTGCTGGGAATACAGCCCTCTACTGCGGCTCTCCGATTGCCCTCGACTCCTCTGAACGGGGAGCGCATGGGGTGTGGCTCATCGAGGCGGAGTCAACGATTCGCTGGAAGGAGCCGCTCTTCATCCCCCTCTCTCCCCTGCGGTATGAAGAGGTGGCCTGCGACGTCACCGATCTCGTGGAAGTCGAGGATGTGCGCAGTGCCCTGCGCAGGGAGGTGCGCGCCTACAGTGATGGCCTCGACTTCAGCGGCACCCTCTATGTAACCGTCCGCTTCACCGGCTCGCTTGCCGTGGGCCTCTCCCTCGATACCGTGATGGGAGCGGGGGGAGAGGAGGTCTCCTTTCCAGCCAAGGAGGGCATTGCCTGTACTATCCTGCCTGGATACATCGATGCAACCGGGACGGCCATCGACCTTGCAAGCCTCGCTTCAGGCAGTGGGGCCGATGCCCAGCTCGCCCGCCTCCTCGGTGATGACGCGCTGCTCTTGGAGCTCTATCGCCGCTTTGAGGGTGAGAGTATGAATGTCTCAGCATACAGCAGCCTCGGCGAGGTCCGTCTGGATGATGATGAGGCGCTTCGCGAGGCAAAGCGGGCGGGTCTCTCCCTCCTGGAGGCGATGGCCTCTGAAAAGCAAGGAGGGGTGTGATGAGCAAGCGCTATCGCTTTGAACGGATGAACCTCTTGCGGAGCCCGGGCTTCCCGGCCCCTCCCTTCGGTACCCTTACTGACTTCTCTCCCCAGCTGAATATCCTCTACGGGCCCAATGGCATCGGCAAGAGTACGTTGATCCGGGCGATGCGCGCCCTCCTCTCAAAGAGCGATTGCGGGCGCGCCATCGACGCAGAGGCGACAGTGAAGAGCGGGGATGAGACCTACGCACTCTCCCTGGCACACGGCCATCTCACCCAGCATAACTCGCAGACCGGGGAACCGGTCTCACTTCCTGCCAGGGGGGATGAACTCTCTGACGCATACTTTTTCGGCCTTCATGAGCTGCTCAGTGATATCGGGGACAACCCGCTCTTCATCGAGCGGGTACAGAGCGAGATGCAGGGTGGCATCAACCTCGAGGTCGCCCGCGAGCGCAGCAAGGCCATAACAAAATTCCCATCGAGCAACATCACCGAGAGCAAGGAGGAGGCCCTCGCCTTGGAGGAGGTGGAGCGGATCAAGGGGGAGATTGCAAAGAACAGCGACCTGCTCGACCAGATCGCCGCCATCACCGCTCTCCTGGATGAAGAGAGTGAAGTGCGAAGCCGCGAGCTCCTGCTCAAGGGTGCCCTTGCATACCGCGCAAAGAGTGATGAAGCAACCGACCTGAAGCAGCAGATCGATGGGTTCGACCAGCGCCTTGCCTCCTTCAGTGCATCGACTGCCACCGACCTGGAGACACGCCAGGGGCGCTACGACAGGGCCGTGAGTGAAGAGAGAGAGGCACGTGAGGCGGTCGCTGAAGCCCATAGGATTGTGGAAAACGAGCAGCTTCCTGCCCGGTTCCTTGAAAATGCACAGGTAACCGAGGAGATCCAGACCCGCATCGATCGCGTACAGCACGCCCAACGGGCGCACGAGGAGGCGGAGGGGAAGCGACGGGAGGCGGATGCAGCTCTCGCCTCCTGGCAGAGTGAGCTCTCCTGGCTCGTAGGGGAGGCCCCCGACCGGGCAACCCTTGAGTCGATGGTACAGACCCTCTCCTCGCTTGCCCAGCAGTGTGAGCCGCTGCGTATCAGGGTCGCCACCACCGCCCAGATCCACCGGGCCCTCGGTGCTGTCGATGGGAGCGTCGAGGCGCGGCTCAAGGAGATGGAGGGGCAGCGGGGCAGGGCAGAGCGGTTGGTCGCCCTCACCGCACGCCTCAACGAAGCCTCCAGTGCGGGGGAGCACCGGCTGTGGTGGCTGCCTGTCGCCCTCTTTGCCACCTCGGCAATCCTGGCCCTCTTCTGGCGGCCATCTGCCCTCATCGGGGCAGCCCTGGCCACCATCGCCGCCCTCTATGTGAGAAGGGGGAAAGAGAGGCGACTCTCCGATGAGCTCAGACGCGAGATAGCGGAGGTGCGCACCCTCCTCGGTGAGTCCAACCCATCCGGGGATTGGAGCGCCGAGGGCGTGGCACGCCTGCTCGGTACCATCAGCGGTGAGATCGGGCGCCTCACGGAGCAGCGGGCCAAGAATGAGCGCATCGGGCAGGCGGCCGTGGATGCAGAGGAGGCACGAACGCTCTGGAGCGCCTGGCTCGAGGAGTGGAAGGAGGCGAGCGCTTCCCTGCACCTCTTGGAAAACCCCCTTCTCGATGGTGCCCAGTTCTTCAACTTCTCCCAGAGCCTCGTCACCTGGCTTGAACGCAAGGAGGCAGCGGCGATGAGGGAAGCGAACCTGGCCGCCGCTGCCGCCACCCTCCTGGAGGAGCGTGAGCATCTACGTGCATTCTGTCTGCTCGAGTCAGTGGCAGATGACCAGCTCGTCACCAGCGCACGACAGCTCAGCAAGCGTATCGGGGATACCCAAAACCTCAAAGAGAGCCTCAAGGAGCGGGAAAACCGCCTCCG
>Ga0265295_1004759_pt1 | contig 18013 bp, 13 predicted proteins | sample Munlansysbiofilm_FD_192503 | JGI IMG/M metagenome (GOLD analysis project Ga0265295, IMG submission 192503) | Leachate microbial communities from a municipal landfill in Southern Ontario, Canada - Methane capture system biofilm | ecosystem: Engineered > Solid waste > Landfill > Unclassified ...
GGAACACGTTACGTTCCTCCATGGCGTTGATATAGGTCATTGCCACAAGCAAAAACAAAAACAACTCTGCATATTCTACCAGGTTGTGCAGAATTGCACCGTGCGCATGGTCGGGCATGCCGGCAGCCTTATAACTGATGGCGACCAGTATCCAGATAATTCCAGCGGCCACCAGTACTGGCTTGCTTTTACGCAGATGGATCTGTTCTTCTAAGATAACCAGGCTATATGCTGCAACAAAAAAAATCAGCGCCATAATTCCCAAGGTAGAACCGGTCATGTTAATGATCTGGCTTCCACCCTCGCTGGCGACAGCGGGCAGAGCAAACAAGGTGAACAACAACGTCAACAGTATTTTCACAACTAACCCCCGTAAAATAGAAAACATAGTGCATCAACAGAAAAATAACCCTGAAAAGCTACGCTCACGCGCCTTCAGAGTTGGCAGATAAAAAATAATAACATTTAAAATCCAGAACTATTCCGGCTTACCCCACAAGAAGCACCCGAAAAATGCAGCAATCTGACGTACACTTCCACAATACAGAACGTTCATTCCCATTCTAGCTCAACTTGGTGTTCACCCACACCATTTTCCGACGTATTCTCTGGTTTGCCCGAACCAAATTTTACCTTAATATCACTGCTATGCGCTATGTGTCAATCAAGCAACTCTTACATGTGTTACTTTTTGTCTTTTGTGTACCTTAGCACTCAGGTACATTTCTTCATGAATAAAGCCAGAGTTTAACATTCTTGCCGAACCAGAGCTAGCAAGCTATAATTCAAAGCCTAACAGGTCGAGAATAGGACATTTTTACACATATGTAACTGAAACTATTCGTAGGAGATGGCGCCGATATGAAACAGGATGTTACTGCAGGAGCGGTACAATTCAATATAAAGCTTGGAGATATTGACACCAACATCAAAACCGCCGTTGCCGGATTGCGGCGCCTCGCCACCCAAGATGCCAAACTAGCGGTACTACCCGAAATGTGGAGCTGCGGTTATGACTATCGCAACCTGGCTCAACTGGCGCAGGAGACTCCGCGCATCCTCACCTTGCTTGAAAAACTTTCCACTGAACTGGGAATGGTCATTGTCGGCAGCCTGCCGGAAAAAGAGGGCGAGGCCATGTACAACACCCTATATGTTGCCGACAAAGGCAGCATTGTTGCCTGCTACCGCAAGCTGCACCTGTTTTCCACCATGGGTGAAGACCGCTTTTTAAGCCCCGGCGACCGGACCTGTGTAGTTACAACTTCGGTCGGCCGTTTAGGGCTGGCGATTTGCTATGACCTGCGTTTTCCCGAACTGTTCCGCAAAATGGCCCTTGAAGGGGCGGAAATCTTGTGCATCCCGGCCGAATGGCCCAAACCGCGCCAGGAACACTGGCGCACCCTGCTGCGTGCGCGCGCCATAGAAAACCAGATGTTTGTCGTCGCAGCCAACTGTTGTGGAATGCAGGGCAAGTTGGATTTCTTCGGCATGAGTATGCTGATCTCCGCACGCGGTGATGTCTTAGCCGAAGCGGGTGAAACCAATACCGAACTGGTTGCAATTTTCTCGTACGAGGAGATGGTAAAATACCGCTCTCAGATTCGCTGCTTTCAAGATCGACGTCCCGAAATTTATGGCACCCTGCCCTAGCTTGCGAGGTAAGGTCAATTCATAAATTGCCCATACATACAAGCACGAAGGGAATAAGGTACTGAGACAACTTATCTTCGCTCCTTCGCTGACCTCCTCGCCTCATTGCGTAACCGGACGCGCCGAAGCGCGCAATGAGGCAGGTATTTCTTCCAGTCGTTGGGCAAACTGAATATTCTGCTGCGCATCTATGTAAATATAGCGCAGCACCGCATCTTCTGCGGGGGCAGTTTTGGCTTGCGTCCCTTTCTTCAACACCTCGCGCGCTATCTCACGTTCCACCAGTGCATCCATGGATGCAGCCTTCTTATCCACCACAGCAGGAGTGCTTTGCTCATGTTGGGGCGGCGCTTCCGCTGGTGGTTGCACCTGTGGCAAACCAAACAGACGCTGTCTGAAATCAGCGTGAAATTTCTGTATATCGCGCACAAAGGGCTGCTTAAACCCACGGTAATGTAAAAAAACCTGGTCCACCACCACAAGCAGTAGGATAAAAATTCCCAGCCACAAAAATCCGAAAACCAAACGCTTCATCGCTATCCGTCCACCTTGTTAAAACCCTGCCAAAATTCCTGCTAACGCACTCTGACTTTGAACCAAGTTCGCATCGCAAACACAAAAAAGTTTTATCTACCGCCAAAACAGGCATGGAGTAGTGGTGTTTTTTACCCCCCATGTAATAACCCACGCAAGCTGCTTACTTCATCCGTCTGAATATCTCTGTGCACCCTTTACCATCAAAAAATATTTGTTAGCATTGATACTTAAAAACAGCAACGAATCTCACAGTACTACTATATATACAAGCACAACGGAGACAGAGATGAAAAATATTTTCAAGGAAATTATTGAGGCAACCGACCCGCATAAATCTGGAGCAGCTCTACAGGTACACTTCTGGGACGGCGACAATATCCGCATCGGGCAGCAACCGGCGCAAGCGAAGCTAGAATTCAGATCCCCTACGGCACTAAGACGTGTCCTACAGGAAGGCTCACTGGGTTTTGGCGAGGAATACATGCTTGGCAATATCGAGATTGAAGGGGATATGCAGCATCTCATACGCGTGGGGTTAAATTCCAGCCTCGATACCCCGCAGTTGCCGCTACAGACCAAGATGGCCGTCGCTCTGCTGCGATTACAGACCAATAATACAAAATCTCGTGCAGCCATCAACATTCAGCGCCATTACGATCTTGGCAACGATTTTTATCGCCTCTGGCTTGACTCCAGCATGACCTATTCCTGCGCCTACTTCAGAAACGATAGGCGCAATCTGGAACAAGCGCAGTCAGATAAATACGAGCACATCTGCCGCAAACTTCGCCTTAAGCAAGGGGAGAGTCTGGTGGATATCGGTTGCGGCTGGGGTGGAATGCTCATTTATGCGGCTAAGCACTATGGAATCAGCGGGGTTGGCTGCACCCTGTCACAGCAGCAGTACGAATACGCCTGTGCCCGCATAAAAGAAGAAAATCTGACGGGGCAAATCAACATCCGCCTGGAAGATTATCGCGATCTGCGCGGGCAGTTCGACAAGTTTGTATCTATCGGCATGTTTGAACACGTGGGGAAAAAATATCACACCACATTTATGCAAAAGGTCAGGGGATTGCTTAAACCCGGAGGTTTCGGGGTGCTGCACTGCATCACCAAAGACGCACCCGAAAAATGCGACCCCTGGATAAATAAATATATTTTCCCTGGTGGGGAGATCCCGGCCGTCAACGAAGTGGTGCGTTTATTGGGAAACGGTGCGTTCATCCTTGAAGATATGGAGAACCTCCGGCGTCACTACGCTATTACCCTGTGCGAGTGGACCAAACGCTACGAACAAGTCGCAGCTACAATTGAAGCCACCTTCGGCCCACATTTTGCGCGCATGTGGCGCACCTACCTGAACTTTTCCGAAGCCGCGTTTTGTTGCGGTAAACTCCACCTGCACCAGTTTCTATTTTCGTGCGGAACCGACCATTCGTACCCACTGACGCGTGAACACGTGTACGGGAGTGACGCCGGCCATGTGTAACCGCCTGGGGCGGGCTCAGATAAAGATACCGCCACAATAATGTGGCGGTATCTATGGGGCTTGGATCTCTAGCGAGTCTATCTAAAATCTTGCCAGTGAAAGGTTAGAATATTTCGCGCCAGTAATGCACGCGGGTGAACGGCAGGCCACCCATCGTTACATCGTTATTATAAGTTCCCCGCCCGAACGATTGTAACCCTTTTGAGGTTTTTATATAGAGGTGTTCATCCTCGACCACCGGCCCTGTATAAACATCACCCACCTCTATGCCAGCCTCTCCTTCACTATCATTAATTACAGACTGTCCACCATAAGTAAAACCATAGAGACGACCTTCGTTTGGCCCTTCGCACGGATCTTCGGTCTCCCCAGTGGCAGTGCCGAAATAAATATTCCCGGCAGCAGCGAACGCTGAGGCGAAAATTCGGTGGCCCGCAGGCAACTCAAGAAACCAATCAAGAGAAACCTCACTGGCATCGGCTGAGCTTGGTGAGCCCTTGTCGTTGTAGGCAAAAAATTGATAAGTAGTATTTCCTGTATCGATCCCTTCGTCGTAGTACGGACTATCGCCGGTACCGAAGAAAATACGCACATTGTAATCAAGGGTACCATCGCTGTTCAACCCGTTGTCCACCACCACAGAGGGTGAAGCGTAAACAGGGTGGTATCTTTGGTCCTCAGGTACGGTTATATCATCTATTCCATCGCCATCAGAATCGTAAGCGAAGTCTGTGTTGATATGCACCACCTCAATAGATCCCTTGATGCTGTCTGGGCTATCTGGCAAAACTATTTTATACAGATAGCCTTTATCCGTCGCGATATAAGCGCGGTCGATATAGCCATTGCCGTTGCTGTCAACAATGGCGGGTTGTCCTGAAGGAACACCGCCCGCGTTGCCCGCGTCTCCGTCTCCTTCGGCATCAAGAACTACCTTTTCGAGCAATTCCCCGGTTTCGATATCAATGATATACACCGCCGGATAAACGGAGCTGTCGTAATTACGCCCTGAGACAAAGAATGCTGCCCATTTAGTGGCGTCTTCATTCACATCGTAAATGCGCCCCAGTGCTGAGACGGCAGGCGATGAGCGGCTACGAAACAACTCCGGCTCGGCATATTCCCACATAAAAGCGGGAGAGACTGGATTGGTTACATCTAGGCAGAATACCGAATCGCCACCATTACCCTCGGCGACCAGAGCCACGGTTTTCCAGGTTTTAGTACCATCATTGTTTGCGTCAATGTAGACATCCGCGATCGCAGTCGATGCATCGACATAGGCACGATCTTCCCCTTTGAGGTAGTTATTCTTCAGGCGGGGCATCAAGTTCGCGGGGATAAAAGCCCAGAGTTCTTTACCGGTGCCGTAGTCCGGTGCTTTATTGCCACTATTGATAGTCTGCCACCCAAAATAAGGTGGATCGGTAGCGGCCAAACTTGAGAGATAGTCGGTCCACCAGCTTTTAACGGTGGTATCCTCGCTCCAAGCGAAGTAGCCGCGTTTTTCCTTGACGAAGACAGTATCAAGGTTGTCACCCCAGCGGAAGTTACCCGCATCAAATGCGTGGAGCATGCCATCGCGGGCACCAACCAGAATAACGGATTTTCGTTCACTATGGTCTTGGCGAAAATTATCGTAGGCTTCGCGTTCTTCGGTAGTAATATCGGTACCATAATACCAACTGGACATGCCCGGCGCCGTAATCAGAGCTGGGGCCGAGTGATCAATGGGACCAAGCAACCATTCGCGCTTGGTGGTTCCATTGCTCATTTCATAACCTCTAACCCATTGGACAAGACGGTCCCCATCGCTTTCGGTGAATTTGTCATCCGCGTCGAAATCGTACCGGTAACCATTAGGATGAACATACGTGTCATCCAGCGCCAGGTGAACATTGGAGATATTAACGGTCGAGAATGACTTTAAATCTGTCCCCGTAGTGTAGGTGCTGTAGGAACACTTAATAGCTGCCCCATTGGGCGGTGGGGTGTTGAAGGTAATGGTGTAGGTGCCGGTAAAACGGTTGATGGTACCACGACCGCCCAACGAACCCCTCAGCTCGTTGACAAACACATCCGTAAAAGTTTCACGCCCGTCGGTTATTTTTACTGTAGTTGCCAGAACAGGGGCATTACTCAAGGTACCACTATAGGTTGATGTGGTCCCGTTACCTGTGGGCAAGCTGACGCTGCGAGAGGTAACACTCAAGGCGGGAAAGTAGATGTTGCGGTCAGCGGGGCTCATGGAGCTCAACTTGGCACCGGCATCCCAAAGCTCAACATCGTCTGTCTGGTCGGGATTACTTGGATCGTAGGTGCGCATGGCGCGCAGGTGCCCGCGCAGACTTTTGTCCGTCCAGTCTACCGCCGGAGTCTCGTAGCTGCCATCGTAGAGAACATTGGTCTGGGTTATTGGGGTAGCGCGTGAAACTTCACCATTAGTGGCAACGTTGCCGGTTAACTCCACGTCAAGAATACGCGGTTGACAGGCTTCTTCCTGGCTGGTCAGTACCCCCTTCCAAATAAGTCGATTTCCGGAGAGATCCTGACCGGAAAAATCAACCCGCGCAATACGGCGGGTGAATCGTGGTGACCCAGGGGACCAGTCTGTTACGGCGCTACCTAGGGTTTTTGTCGTGCCAGAGAGGGTATATTCATACACGCTATCCCAGCGCTGAACCTCAACCCAGTTGTTGCCGTTATCGATAGAAACTGAATACGTGATGTCGGACGTTCCCTCGCAAGGCATGTCGTCCCACACCTCGATTTCGACCGCAGTATAGTAGGCATTGCTTTCAACCGGTTGGATGGCCTGCGAAGCCTTCAGCTCTGCCACTCCGCCGGTTTTGCGCTCAATATGGAAAATCAAATCATTGTGATCCGTATCGCCGCCGCGATACAAGTCTTCCCAACCGAGAATCCATTCATTGGGCTTGTTTCCCGGAGCTCCAACCATTACATGGGGGAATTTTTTTCCCGGAACAATCTCAAGTGTTGACTTATCATTATACCCAAATTCTAAATCAAAATTGGCAACAAGGCGGTCAAGGGCTGCTTGTGGCATCCAGTTACTTTCAACCTTGCAAGTTCCTTCGCTCGCTAATGGCCTTCCTAGATAATAAGTTTTGGTAAAAGCAACACCCTTATCGCAATCGCCAGCATAAGTATCTGGGTTCCATGCGGTTTGGGTGTAATAGGTGTATCCTTGGTCATCAACCTTGAGATAAAAAGCAATCTCCGTACCCGCGGCGATAGTTCCAAGAGATACACGGTTATCATTAAAGTCTACCTTGCCGTCGCCATTTATATCGCCGAGACCATCCAATATGCCGTCGTTATTATTGTCATTGATGTTTTGATAAAGCTCGGTAGCGGCGCCCTTGCTCCCATCCGCATTAACCAGCAACCAGCCGAAATCGGTTTTGGTAAAACCTGCCCCCTCATACAAAAAATTGACCGCAACTTCCTGCTCATACGGAATTATGATTTTTTCGGGATTGATAGCATCATTTCCAGTTTGCAACTCCAAATACCCATCCGCTGTGATATTGACATTGTTTAAGTCGAAATGGGTGGCAGCAAAACCTGTGTCATAGGATGTGTTGGTTGTGGTTCCACACCCAGGAATTATATTGCTGAAGCCTCCGTCATCACCACCGGGATCAACCGGATCAACCGGATCAACCGGATCAACCGGATCAACCGGATCAACCGGATCAACCGGATCAACCGAGTCCATCACAAAGGTAGCAGTCAGGGTACGTTCCTTGTTCTGCATCTTTCCAGTCGTCGATGAACTGGATGTATCCATATCTTGCAGTGTTCCACTCCAATGGCTAAAAGTATAGCCATTAGATGGTGTTGCTTTGAGTGACAGAGTCGCATTATGGCTTGGCCAAAGGGTTTGAGCGCTGGTGTAATCGGTACCATCAATGCTGACGGTACCTTCGCCTTCTATGGTAAGGGTAAGTTGCTGGGTTTTGTCTGCAAAAGCAGGTGCACTCAAAATCAGAAAAAACAACGTCATAAAACTTAGAAGACGAGCGATTTTTTTCATAAAATCCTCCATTTACTTAATCTGGCTGCTGAAATCGCCCATGGGATTTACATCATTGGCATTGTAGTTTTTACCACTGCCGCCGCCTTCCTGCGCACCATAACCGCTGAGGGCTTCTCCGTCCGACGCCCCACCAGCGAGGGTGACTTCAACCGCAGCAAACGCACCATTGGGCCCCTCAGCTTCGGCGCGCATAAAGATGATACCGTCTTTATCCTCTAAGTACGTACCACCATCGTTGTTGTTCCAGACGCGCACGTTATATAGATAGCGACTACCCATGTCCCCATCGACGATCCATTCAGCACCTCCGGCATAATTTGCCGCCGAAGCGCTGGCAAGGGCAAAATCCCAGTTCGGATCCTGCCCAGCAGCCATTCGAGCGGCATTTTTTTCCACAAAGATATTTTTAAAGTTACGCCGCAGGTGCTCAATGCCACCTTCTGCGGCATAAAAAGCCTCTGCATGGGTTCTCTCGGTGCTGGCGATCATGGTTTCCAACATAGAGGTATTAGTCGCTGCCAGCCCCAGAACTGTCAACAGCGTTAGAATGATCAGGGCGGTGATGAGCGCACTGCCGTTTTCGTTGTTTGTGTTGTACATAAAAACCCCCATAAATCAATTCAAGCCGAAATTGCGCACTTTAACCGTGAAGGTCACGAGACGGCGGCGAAAGCGATCGCTCGGGCCGGCGGCATGATCTTCTAGCTCTGGTCGATTACCGCTAAAACCGCGGTGTTCGTGGGCAGTACGGGCAAGGATAGAAACGGTCGCAAGCCGCACCTGCATTTTTTCGATATCGGACAGATCGGCATCATTGATCCATTTATCCACATTCCCATCATCATTGGTGTCGAGCCCAAACGTAGCTTGCAAATCCTCAACATGCTCGACAATCAATTCGCGCTTATTATTTGAACTGTCGCGATAAAGACAGGGCACCCCGGCGTCATTGTCGAATATATAGTACGTTGCTCTATAGGCTTCTTTTTGGTTAAAAAAACTTATGCTGCTCCCCGCAGGGAAGGTGTTAATTGTTTTGTTAAAGAGTGCATCTTCTTCTACGTTGCCATCGCCGTCAACCAAACCTAAAAACTGGTAAAGCTCCTCATTACTAGGAGAAGGAATTTGAGCGTAGCCAACATTTGTACCGGTTTGTAATTTTCCACTGCTCTGACTTACTCCTGTAGTAATGAGAATGGCTGATTGACTTAAGTCAGGTGAAGTAATAACAAAGGGCATGTAATATTGCGTAGCTGTATATTTCGTCCCGTTGCAATAGCAATCTTGTTCCCACGCATCGTTTTGCGGTACGTTAAAATTAGCGATATTTGCAACTGCGGCAGTCGGTGGCATATCCCCGAGCAAAGTCAGCATCGGTAGATCACTGCACGAATTTTCGCCAGGAGGGGGATCGCCACAGCCAGAACCGGAATCTGCATAATAAACGATGGTTATGCGGTCTGTTCCTGGGTTCGCTGCTGTGGAGTTATTATCGAACTCCAAGGGCAATATGATTTCGCCGTTAGGGTCGGACATACTCATAACCCCTGAACCTGCCATGCGTAGATCGCGCTGGATGAACATTTTTGCCACGCGCGCATTCTGTTGCATTGCGGCTACTTCATCCTGAATGACGTAGGCTTCTTGGCTGGAATTAAAGATTTTAAAAATAGAGGCAAGAACGACCCCTGAGATCGCCATAACGACTAAAAGTTCAATTAAGGTAAATCCGCGTTTATTATTCATGTTCAACCCTCGTTGGCAACAATGGTGCGCAATTCGACCTTACGCGCAATGCTGCGGCTTACCCAGTTAACGGTAACAGTAATTCGCTTCAGATCATCCATCGGCGTGTCATCTTCCACTAATGTGCTTCGGGTGTAGATGCTATCATGCACTTTGGCTTCCACCTTGGGGTTGGGGTTATACACAATTTCGGTATACTTCATGTTGCGAATCTGTTCTATTTGTTCCTCGGCAAGTGCCGTAGCCTGGGAAATGGTATTGGCGTGCTCGTTGCCTTTAATCGAGGAAACCTGCAGCCCGGCCAAAGCCAGCAGGCCAACTGCGAGGATAGTCACCGCAACGAGTAGTTCAATCAGGGTAAAGCCATTTTGATCGATTTTTGGTTTCATAACGTTTGCTCCCACCGCTTTTTATTCCTTCCAATCGTCACCGTAATTAAACCAGGTCTTTACGCGCCCTGTGGTCGAAAGAGAACTGATAGCAAAGGTTTCTCCACTTGGGACAGATAAGTAGACTGTGCCAGATTTGCTCGTTCCGTTTGGGTTAAACACGACCCGATTTGCTGTAAAGCTGACTCCATTTGGAGGGGTCACCCAACTGCCATCGGGAACACCCTGTTGGGTACCAAATTGCACCGCATTACTGAGTGCAACCGTTCTATAAAGAGTTTTTTCAGCAGGTAACCACTCAATTTTCGCACCACGTGTTCCTTTTTCTTGACTAAAAATCTGGTAGCGTCGGTTATCTGGGTCGAATTCAATCGCCCACGAGAGCGTGTCGCGAATAGCATTAACACGAGCCAGTTGCATGTGGGAAACCAAGTCACGCGCATCACTTTTTAAGCGCGTCCTCGGACCGCGGTTACCAATAGTGGTAACGACAATGGTCATGAGGATGCCAAGAATTGCCGTCACAACAATAACCTCAATCAACGTGAAGCCAGCTTGGCGGCTCTGGCCAGATTGTATTCGCTCAACATTCATCCTTTATCTACTCCTTTTTCGCATCAATTTATCGGCGGACCGATACTCCCTACACATATACCCTTGAAAGATACGTGCCAAACTGTCCTCGTAGCACAAACTCACTGCAATCGTCCCATATCCTCTACATAATCATAGGTATTCACGCTTTGGGCAGAAATCACACTTAATGATAGATTTGCGCATTATTTGCACGCTAAACACAATAACCATGCAAATTTTGCATCCATACCCTCAAACGTTCACCTGCCTTTACCAGGGTTTCTGGAAGCATAGTGCCTTTTGGCATAAACATGATACATTCAGGCTTATATTCTGACTAACATAAGCCCCAACAAATAGCGCCAATACATCGTAATCTGTGTTTATGCTGTTCGCACCGAAGCTACTGGAGCTTATTAGGTGCTTGCTATGTAACCATGTCAATATCCACGGAGGTAATGATGAAGACCAAGGAACGAGCGAAGAGGCGGCGTATATCGCAACAGAGACTTATCCCTGTTACGGTATTAGCGTTGCTATGGCTTGGGGTTTCTCCATCCATGGCCCAAAACGCACCTTTAAGCCCAGAAACTCAGACATGTATCGGGTGTCATCGCATGGCTACACCTGGTATTGTGGGAGAGTGGGAGAAGAGCCAGCATGCGCGGATGACCCCCGCACAGTCCCTGCAACTTTCCAAAATGGAACGGCGCATGTCTGCCACGGATGTGGCTGAGAACTTGCGTGACTACGCTGTGGGTTGCGCCGAATGCCATACCATGAACACCGAATTTCACCCTGAAGATAGTTTTGCTCACAATGGCTTTACCATGCATACGGTGGTTAGTCCCTCGGACTGCAACACCTGCCATCCCACCGAAACCGCTGAGTACCGTGACAACATCATGGCTAAGGCATATGCCAATCTGATGCATAACAGCACCTACGCCTTGATGGTGGAGAACACCAACGGCTTAGCTGAGTTCAGCGGTACAGAGTTTCACCACATAAAAGCGGATGAAACCAGCAATGCCGATTCGTGTCTGGCGTGCCATGGTACCATTGTAAAGGTAAATGGAACTGAAACCCGCGACACCATGATGGGGCCGATGGAGTTTCCCACCTTGAGCAACTGGCCCAACGCCGGGGTAGGACGTATCAACCCAGACAATACCGAAGGCTCATGTGCGGCATGCCATACACGCCACCTGTTTTCCATCGAAATGGCGCGCCAGCCCTATACGTGCGCGCAGTGCCACAAAGGGCCGGATGTCCCGGCATACAAGGTGTATTCCGTCAGTGTGCATGGCAATATTCAAAAATCCATGGATAAAGAATGGGATTACAACGCGGTACCCTGGGTTGTGGGCAAGGATTTCACCGCTCCCACCTGCGCTGTATGCCACAGCAGTGAAATTGTGGATGAATCCGGTACAGTTATTGCCAAACGCACCCATCGCATGAACGACCGCTTGCCGTGGCGTATCTTTGGTCTGCCGTACGCGCATCCCCATCCAATTTCTGCAGACACCAGCAAGATCACCAATAAGGCCGGGCTAGGGTTGCCCACAGAGCTGAGCGGAGAGATAGTGTCTGAATATTTGATCAGCCCTGCAGAAATGGTAAAACGGCAACAGAACATGGAAAACGTGTGCGCGGCATGTCATACCCAGCAGTGGATTGACGGGCATTTCGCCCGCCTGCAGCGCTCCATCGAAACTTCAAACTTCATGACCCTTCAGGCCACCAAGGTGCTCAGCGCCGCGTGGCAGGAAGATTTGGCTCAGGGACTGCCCCAGGGCGCCAATCCGTTTGATGAGCCCATAGAAATCAAGTGGATCGAACAATGGTTGTTTTACGGAAACTCCGTGCGCTTTGCCACCGCCATGGGGGGAGCAGACTACGGTGTGTTTGCCGATGGCCGTTGGACCCAGAGCAAAAACCTGCGTGAAATGGCAGATTATCTGAAGTTTTTGCGCGCTACTAAAAATGCGCAAAACAACGATTGACCGCTACACATAAAACCTCGGGGGGCAAGAAAACTTGCCCCCCGCACTAAATCCCCGTCTTGCCCCTACATCTGCCTCCCTTAAACATCCAACTCGTATTGTTGAATTTTGTAGTGCAGCGCGCGCAGACTGATTTCAAGAATTCTTGCGGCTTGGGTGCGGTTACCCCTCGTTTGGTGCAAAGCGGCGCGGATGTGGTGGCACTCCAAAGCAGCGGTGGCGCGCTTCAGAGAGAGATCGCTGTCGAAAGAAGATAAGCCGTTTGGAGAAAAAACTTGGGTGGAAGGAATGCTAGACAGCGTTCCAATTTCTTGCAAAAGTTCAGCTGCCAGATCGACAGCCTCTATGGTATCCCCGGAGTGGAAAATCATAGCCTTTTCCAAGGTGTTCTTCAGTTCGCGCACATTTCCCGGCCAACTATGGCGGGTGAGAGCTTCAAGAGCTTCTGCACTGATAGCAGGAGGATTTTCATCGTTCTGGCGCGCAATTCGTTCGAGAAAATGGCGACTTAAGATGGGGATATCCCCAGGGCGCTGGCGCAACGCTGGAAGATGAAGCTCCACCACCGCAAGGCGATAAAATAGATCCTCACGGAACCGACCCTCGGCCACAGCCGCGTTCAGATCGGTGGCGGTCGCAGCTACGATGCGCACATCTACCGGTTGGGTGCGCGTGGAACCAACCGGGCGCACCTCTCGCTCTTGCAGCACCCGCAGGAACTTGGGCTGAAAATCCAGCGGCAGCTCTCCAATTTCATCCAGAAACAAGGTGCCACCGTCAGCGGCGGCAAACAATCCTGGGTGGGTTTTATCCGCCCCGGTAAATGCGCCGCGGGCATGACCGAACAATTCACTTTCTACCAGATTAGCGGCAATGGCGCTGCAGTTGAGCGCCACGAAAGGTGCCGCCGCACGCGGTCCCTGCTGATGCAGCGCTTTAGCAATCAGTTCCTTGCCGGTGCCACTCTCGCCCCGGATCAGCACCGCAGAACGCACCTGCGCCAGAGTTTTTACCTGCTTCAGCAGGGCCCGCATAGAAGGATCGGTGTGGATAATGGGTCTGGAGGTGGACGCCGCCAAGCGCTTGCGCAGATGGATATTTTCTGTGCGTAGCCGCCTGTGTTCCAACCCCTTTTTAACCGCCAGCAAGATTTCATCCGGTTTGAACGGTTTGGAAATATAGTCAAACGCCCCTTGTTTCATACACGCAATGGCGCTGTCGATGGTGCCGTAGGCGCTCATCATGATGATGCACAACTCGGGGCAGGATTTAAGAGCGCGGTGCAAAAACTCCATACCGTCGGCACCCGGCATGCGCACATCGCAAACAGCTAGAGCATATGTGCTTTCCGTCAGCATGCTCAGTGCTGTGGGGGTATCCGCACTCGCATCCACAGCATAGCCAGCGGTGCTTAGGATAGTATGCAGCACATGCCTGAGCGCGGGCTCGTCGTCGATAACTAGTATTTTAGTTCTGTCTGCCATCAAACACCCCTTCTGCAGCGCTTTGTATCCTAACGCACCTTAAACCTGGGCACGGCGTAATATTACCTTGAAACAACTACCCTGCCCCGGAGTACTTGTAAGCACAATGTCGCCACCGCTCTGACTGAGCTGTTGATAACACACATACAACCCGAGACCACGCCCGCTCGGTTTACCGGCGCTGAAAAACGGATCAAATACCGCCTGCTGCTGCACTTGGGTCATGCCGTGACCATTATCTTTTATGCAGATCTCCACCGCTATATCACCCCTGGAGGCAATTATTTCAAAGGTATCCTCTGCCGTAGTCGCGTCTCGGGCATTCAGGAGTAGATTGACCAAAATTTGCTGTAGATGATGCGCTGGAATGCAGCAGGATGGCAGTTCGGCAGGCAGATGAAGCTTTACGTTGCGCTGCTTAAACACCCCTTGATGCTCAAGCAAATCACACGTCTGTTGGATAACCTCCAGCGGATCACACTTGTGGCAGTCCTCGTCTGCTGCAGACATTTGCTCTGCACTGGCGTAATCGAGCATATCGCGGATGATGTGGTCAATACGACCGGCCTCGACCTCCGCACGTTGGAGCAAGTCAGCTTGCGCGTCAGCGGTGCTTTGTTTGCGCGCCAGATCCAGGTAGGCCAGTACTGCGCTGAGGGGGTTGCCTATTTCATGTGCCATCCCCGAAGCCAGATGTCCCACTGAAGCCATGCGCGCTGTCTGCATCAGGCTCAGACGCGTGGCCTGAAGCTCTTGATTCTTATCGCGCAGCGCCTTTAGCTGGTGCTGTTGCTTCGCCTGATTTAGCTCTAAGATTGCGGCCATCTGGTTGAAACTGCGCCCTAGAGTTGCAATCTCGCGTGGCCCAGCAGGCACGACCCTAGCCTCTTCATGCCCATGCATCAAGGCCTCGGTCACCGCGGTCAGCTCTTCCACCGGAACAATCACGGCCCGGCGCAGAAGGTGCACTGCGGTCATCACCAAAACCAGGCCGTAGCCCAGACAAATCCACAAAGCCAGGCGCAGCTGCTCGAAAGTACGGATTCTTATCTGTTCCAAAGAGAAAGAAAGGTACAGCGCCTGGCGCCCGGTGTCGGAGATACGCAGCTTCAACGCGACCTGCAATTCAGCCCTATCCTCTGCGTCAAACTGGAGCCAGGAGGAGGGATAACTTACTTCCAGAACAGGCTCTGACCCAAGCAGGGCGCGGCGCAGCATTTGGCGCGCCTGCGCCTGCGCAGATAGGGTCACGGGCCAACTGCCCGCACTAAGGCGCAGCGAGTCCGTGCCAAGCAGGGCGCTGTGCAGGTCCATTTCATGCGCAAAGATCTGCAGCAACTGAGCACGGTCGGCATCGCTATGCAGTTGTGCCATAGCATGTCCTAACATGCGCGATTGGCTCACATAAAAACCGACCTGCTCCGACAGGCGTTCATTCTCCCCTAGACGGATCAGCAGCATGGTGACAAACACTAGCGCCGCCCCCACCAGTAAAGCGGTAGCAATGATGCTTTCGGTACGCAAACTACTGCGGCGCGTCCTGTTCATCCGCAGTGTCCGGCGTCTGCAAGGCTGGTGTAACTGTCATGTCCGATAATGATGTGATCTAACACGCGGATGCCAAGAAGCTCGCCGCCTTCGCTCAAGCGCTTGGTAATATTGATATCTTCTCGACTAGGGGTGGGGTCACCGGAGGGATGATTGTGCAGGAGGATAACCGCTGCAGCCGATTCTCGGATAACGCTGCTGAACACCTCGCGTGGGTGGACGATGCTGGCGGTCATGCTTCCTTCAGACACACGCAGATCACGGATGAGGCGATTTTTGGTGTCGAGCATCAACACCATGAATACCTCTTTGTTGTGGTGCAAAAAACGGTTACGATAGCGCCGAAAGACGGCGTCGGCACTGCAAAACTGCGCCCCCGGCATCAGGTGCTGGTCACTCAAACGCCGCGCCAGTTCAAAGACCGCCTGCAATTCCGCCGCTTTAGCCGGACCGACCCCGCGAAGGTGGCATAACTCTGTGGTAGTGGCACGCGCCAGACGTGGAAGATTATCGAATTCACTTAGGAGCAGGCGCGCCTGATCCACCGCGGTAGTTTTAGACCCGGCATCCCCGGTGCGCAGAATCAATGCCAGCAGCTCCGCATCACTTAAGGCTTCGGCCCCTCGGCTCAGGAGTTTTTCGCGTGGACGCTCCCCTTCGGGCCAATCCTTGATACGGCGCCAGCCTGCTCTGCCCTGCCCGCTGTCGTGCTTACTTTTTTGCACATATGCGTCAGCTTCAACGGGAGTACTGCTATCTATATAGGGCGCATCCGGTGCAGACATATTTAAATACTCCGCTACCCTTGTTTATCCCAATCCAGTTTTCATCTGGGCGAACAAAATAAACCCAAGCAAAATCACCCCCAGCCAACATGAAACAATGTCGGCAGTTTTACGCGGCGGATCCTGCGCCATTTCGGCGGTTTCTGCGCTGATACTCTCCTGAGGAACCCGCAGCAGTAGTGCGCTTATCATGGCAGGGAAGTTGGAGTAGGCGTTGGAGACAATCATAAAATCATCGTCGGTACACAATGTCACGAAGGCGCGTTTTTTCACCTGCACGGTTTCCACGGCAGTCATGTCCGCATAGCGGATGCACTTGCGCCGCAGTAATTTGCGGATACATACCTGTTCAGCTTCGATGTTGGTGCGGCGAAACAGACATTCCAGAAACAGCACCACCACCGGCAGGATAAGCACCCCGACAATTATCCGCTTCGCGACGGGTTCATTGAATATAAAACAGGTTATAAAAAGAGCTACGGTCTCAATACTCAGTAGGCCCAGGGGGACTAGGAATCCTTTGCGGATACGAAATGTCATGCGGTGCTCCTTAAAAGCGATTTTTGATGCGTATATTTAAATCAATCCGGCAATCCGTTCAGCTTTGGGGAAAAGCAGGTTTTTTAGTCAAACAGATGTTCCAATGCCTGCTGCACCGAGGTGATCCCAATAAGCTTTATCCCCGGTGGAGCATCGAGGCTTTTCCGGTTCCCCGCCGGGAGCAGACAGCGCTCGAAGCCTAAACGCGCAGCCTCCTGCACTCGCAACTGCGGGCGCGAAACCGCGCGAATCTCTCCGGCAAGACCGGCCTCACCAAACACAACGGTACGCGCGGGAATGCACTTATTCATGTGACTCGACGCTAGCGCCGCCATAATTGCCAGGTCTGCCGCGGGTTCATTGAGCTTGACCCCGCCAGCGACGTTGACAAAGATATCATGACTTGCGAGCGACAGCCCGACCTTTTTTTCCAGGATTGCCACCAATAGCGAGACGCGGTTGTGGTCGATCCCAATGGAGGTGCGGCGCGCGGTGCCGTAGGGAGCGCTAACCACCAGTGCCTGCAACTCCACCAGAATCGGCCGGCTCCCCTCCAGCGTCGGGAACACCACGCTGCCGGAGGCGTCTTCGGCACGCTCTGCCAGAAAAATCTCCGACGGATTAGAAACCTCGCGTAATCCCGTGTCGGCCATCTCAAATACCCCAATTTCGTTGGTAGAGCCGAAACGGTTCTTGACCGCGCGCAAAATCCGGTACGGATGGCTGGCATCACCCTCGAAGTACAGCACCGTATCCACCATGTGCTCAAGAACACGCGGCCCGGCAATACTTCCATCCTTGGTGACATGCCCGACAATAAAGGTTGGCACCCCACTGCTTTTGGCTACCTGCATCAACTGTCCTGCACATTCCCGTACCTGACTGACGCTGCCCGGAGCCGACTCCAGCGCGGCGGTAAAAATGGTCTGGATGGAGTCGACAACTAAAAGAGCTGGTTCGAGTTTTTTCACCTGACTGAATATCTGCTCTAGGGAGTTCTCCGCCAGCAGATAGAGCTCCGCAGCTTTAATCCCAAGGCGCTCAGCACGCAGTTTTACCTGTAACGCGGATTCCTCTGCGGTCACATATAAGACGCGCTGGGTGCGTGCTACAAGCCCCACCGCCTGCAGCAGCAGGGTGGACTTCCCGATGCCAGGATCGCCACCAATGAGGGTAAAGGCTCCGGGGATG
>Ga0265295_1004760_pt1 | contig 18013 bp, 16 predicted proteins | sample Munlansysbiofilm_FD_192503 | JGI IMG/M metagenome (GOLD analysis project Ga0265295, IMG submission 192503) | Leachate microbial communities from a municipal landfill in Southern Ontario, Canada - Methane capture system biofilm | ecosystem: Engineered > Solid waste > Landfill > Unclassified ...
GAATCTGATTAATATCCCCATGCAGCCCTCATCAGGGTTTGAAACCGCGGAAGTATTCAAAAGCGTCCAGAGTGCCGGGCACTCCATATTAACCTATGACGGATCTTCCGGGTGGGTCACGATAGGAAAGAATGATCTTCTCCGCCCCATGACCGGATATTGGATATATTCGACAACTTCTGTATCAATTCCCCTGACCGCCAGCGGAATCCCAACAGAATCAAAAGCCCTGACAACCGGCTGGAATCTTGCCGGAGTAAGTGGGACCACTGCACAGACTGCTGAGCTCGCATTGTCCGGCCTTTCATCATGGACCTATGTTGTCACCTATGACAACAGCTCACAGCAGTACCGGGATGCTGGGGTAAAAGGTGCACAGGCACAGACCATGCTGGCCCCGGGAGAAGGATTCTGGATATATGTAAACTCACCGGAATCACTCAGTCCGGCGGCCTGAAACAAATTCCAAACCCCTATATTTTAATAAGTCACCATCTTAAGACATATTCAGAACGGAGATAATGTACATGAACTACAGGATTGGAGCATGTCTTCTGCTCATTACGGCCCTGGTAGCCGGTGTTTGCGCGATTCCTCCGCTGCCATACGAATTTTACGGGAACGTCACGGTAAATGACACACCTGCCCAGGCAGGTGTGGTGATCCTGGCCAAAATTAACGGCACTGAAGTTGGAAATGTTACCGCTGCTGCAGCCGGAGCCTATGGCGGACCAGGAACATTTGACCGCCGACTGGTTGTAAATGGCGGCGAAGAACAGATTGGCGAGTATATTACCTTCTGGATCGGTGACATGCAGGCTGCAGAGAAAGTTAAGCTCTATGCAGGTGAATCACAGAAACTCGATCTTACCTTTATTCCGGGAAAAGAGGGCAGTGTTGACAAATCTGTAACCCCGTCACAATCAGGGACTATTGCCGATATCCCAACAGAAGACGCCTTACCAGTTCCAACACAGACAAAAGCGCCCCTTCTCATCGCACCATTCGCAGCAGGACTGGCTCTGTATCTTCTTGGGCGTAGGGATTAACAACCTCCCATTCCCTCTCCCGCTCTTCTTTTATACACCAGATACATACTATCTCATATGCCTGAGGTTACGGTTTATTCAACCCAGAACTGTCCATACTGCCGGCTTGCAAAAGCCTTCCTTGACAGAAATAATGTCCCATACCATTCAATAGACGTTGGTGTTGACCGGAAAGCAGCGAAAGAGATGGTCGAACTCTCCGGACAATATGGGGTTCCGGTACTAGTCATCGGTGATGAGGTGATTGTCGGGTTTGATACAGACCGGCTTCGCGAACTGTTCTCATCAGAGAAAAAAACAGATGTGTTTGATGTTATCATCGCTGGTGCAGGCCCGGCAGGTATGACCGCAGCCTTGTATTGTGTCAGAAAAAATTTAAAAACACTCATTATTTCTCCAGATATCGGAGGTCAGGCTCTTGAAAGCTGGAATATTGAAAATTACATGGGTTACCGGATGATAACCGGTGATGATCTCATGGCAAAGTTTGAAGAACAGGTACGGGAACTTGAGATACGAGTAGAACTTGACCAGGTAAACTCCCTTCTGCCAGCTGCCGGGGGATTTGCAGTAAAGACGGTGTCTGATCAGGAATTTAAAGCGAAAGCAGTTATTCTTGCACAGGGAAAAAAAGCCAGGAAACTCGGTGTTGATCGTGAAGGGGAGTTCATCGGGAGAGGTCTTTCTGTCTGTGCCACCTGCGACGGACCTATCTTTCGGGATAAGGTTGTAGGAGTTGTCGGGGGGGGCAATTCAGCGATGACCACTGCTCTTGAGATGAGTGGAATAGCAAAAGAAGTTCATCTCATTGTCAGGAGTGCCATTCAGGCAGACACCGTCTATACGACACAATACTCACAAAAACAGAATATTATTACCCATACCGGGTATGAAATTACAGAACTTGTCGGGGATGGCCGGCTCTCCAGCATTGTCATCAAAAACCGTGAGACCGGAGAGAAAAAAACCCTGGAACTGGATGGCCTTTTCACGGAGATTGGATGGATCCCAAATACCTCATTTGTAGAAGGTCTTCTCAAGCTCAATGAACAAAAGGAGATAGAGATTGATATCAATTGCCGGACTAGTGCACCAGGCATTTTCGCTGCCGGAGATGTCACAACCGTCACCGGAAAACAGATCATCATAGCATGCGGGGAAGGGGCAAAGGCTGCTCTTTCAACGTTTGATTATCTGATGACAAGGTGAGTACACCTTTTTAATAAGAAACAAACCACTCCCAGGCAGGAATTACCTGAATCTTTTTTTGAGTCTTGTTCCAGTGTTCAGGAATTGTTCTCTGGTTCATAGTGAGGAGGATTCCCGGCATCAGTTACAAACCCATTTTTACGAACGGTATTCTGAAATAAGCCATGGTCAAATCCGAACAGTTCATTGGCGAAATGATCTCACTTCAATTGGGAAAACCGGTTCCTTATAATTGGCATGGATTTAAAATTGTTGTATGAGGCTAAAAGGGGCCACTAATTTCCCATAGAATGTTTTAAACAGCCTTTTATAAATTTTATCTTATTCGTACTTACCAACTTTTAGGGACAAAAACTTCTGAATTGATAATACTGGCACTATCCTCTGTGACTTGTATAACAAAGAGGCCTTTTTTTCTGCTATCGAGGATACCCCGGCATCTGCGGTCAGAAATGCTACTGCCCCGAATACATTTTTATCTGAATACTCAGACATCCAGTTCTTTGCCTGTTTTAATTTCTTTACGAATGAACGAATATCACTTGGCCGCAATGTGGTTTTGACCTCGACAATTACGATATCAGTTCCATTTATTGCGATAATGTTAAATTCGTATTTCACACCATTCCGTATCCCTGAACGGCGTTGCATCGTATCAGTAACTTCAACCCCCCATTCTTTGAGTATCCGCGTGATCTCTCCTTCAGCGAGTGACTCTACGAGGTTTCCCCATGGGGAGGTGAAGATATTTTCGAGTTGATTCATTTATTCGTCTGTATTTTTGAATTGTTTGGCCATTTCCGTGATTTTTTTCTATTTTTCTCTGAACATCATCTCCTTCGCAGCATCCTCCTTTACGATAACCTTCTTACCCTGCAGAACAACCGCAAGAAGTCTGACTTGTCCGGGTTTTATCCCCATAGATACAACCGGTGCATCGTACTGTTTCTCTCGTACTTGTTCCAATGCCCTCTGTGCTGCTTTCTCGATATTTTCCTTTTGCCCAATTGATTTAAACTCAATCACAAAAGCCGTCGGATACGTAGTTCCTTTTGGTATCATGAGGATATCAGCTCTTCCAAGTCCTGATTCTGCATTCGACCTGATATCATAGATACTCCGAAGATTTGCCAGGAGACCGAGGACAAAGGCATGGAATACTGCTTCAGGAAGCCGTGCAAGATCATGACAACTAACCAGACCAAGGGTGAGATCCTGCAATGAATATTCCAGGATTTCAGATCCTTTACTCTCCAGAAAGACAGAAAGGAATGCATTAATGCCGGAAGACGGATCTCCCCTTCCGAAGTCTGAATTCACAAACTGTTTATATGCCGCTGAAATCTCCCGGTTTGGTATTGTGAGGGCATAGGTAAGGAGATTTGGGTCGTAATCTGCCCACTGCGGATCCCCTGCCCGGAGATATCCGGAGAAGTATAGAAAACTCCAGATGTTCGCGGGGTTTCTCCCAATATCCCTGAAAGTAATCGTTTCATTGATTGGGTACCGGATCTCTTCCCCGGATAAGAGTTTTTCGAGATCCCGTTTAATTTCAATTCCTCCTTGGCTGAGCTCTTCATACACCAGAGTGTTTGCAGAGGTGTTTAGCCAGTGGGGGCCGGGTGGGTCAGGGAGATTATCAACATAATTCGTCACAGACCAAGGGTTGTATATCGTCTGATCTCCAAAAGAGTACCCGTCATACCACTGACGAATTATGTTTCCATGCTGCGGAATAGAGAAGTCAGTCAGGATTTTATCAATTTCTGCTTCCGTAAATCCGAACATGTGTGATACTATGTGTGACTGGAGGGTGGTGATTACCTTGAGATTATTGAGGTCAGAAAATATCGACTCCTTCGCGACCCTGAGTATCCCGGTGATTACTGCCCGGTAGAGGGCATGGGCGTTTTCGTGCTTGAGACCCCCACCAAGCCATGACCGCATAAACTCAGTCATCTCCGGGTAAAACCCATGTGTCCATGCCTCTATCATCGGGCTGTCGTATTCATCAATCAGGACAATAACCGGTTTTTTGTGATACGTATACAGCCATGTGATGAGGTTTTTCATACTTGCCTTAAGCGTTGCATCATCCGGGTTCCCGGATATCAATGCATGAAACGCATTCTGATATATCGGTTGCAGAGTTGGTGCGATGTACTCATACTGCATGAGGAGTTCACCGACTTTTTCAATTAGCCGGCTTTTCATCTCATCCCATGAGATTCCCTTAACATCTTTCAGACTAATGAACAATACCGGATACTGTCCCTGGTGTTTCATGCAGTCCGGATGATCTGCAATGGCGAGGTCTTCAAAGAGGTATCTTTTGTCTTCGCCCGAATGTTCGAAGAAGTACCGGAGCATGGTCATGTTCAGAGTTTTGCCAAACCTGCGGGGACGGGGGAGCAGAGTTACATCACTGCCTTCAATTATCTCTTTTATGAGAAGTGATTTATCTACAAAATAGCCTTTGCTATCTCGTAATTTTTTAAAATTATCTGTCCCAATCCTGAATGCCGGCATATGTCAACCCTCGGTATAATCTGGTACCCATTATATTGGGGCGTAGCGGGGATAGTAGTTATCCAAAATGGGAAAGGACCCGGCTTTCGATGGGGGAAGATTGATGAGTGATGGAGTGATTCGGGTTGAGAATATATCTAAAGAATATCGCTTTGGGGTTATTGGTCATGGAACGCTATACGGGATTTACAAAGCACATAGGCGGGATTTCGGGGAAGAGAAGATCCTAATGCAAAGAATAATAGCCGGCCTTCATTTGCGGCACTCCGCTGGAGATGTAGTAATGATAGCCACAATATGAAACAGAGATATCATTTGAGTTTTAATACAGATTAGAGACAGGAATCCAAATTATGATAGAGCTCAGGAGATGTTGCTATTAACAAGATAAATTCTCAAAATTATGATCTCGCTTTCAAGGAATCCCTGACTTTGTTTGAAAACCGGACTCTTGATTTTCTCGGTCTTGACCTTCCAAAGATAACCGGAGTATTGGCAACAGAATATGCAGAGGTTGAGACTAGAGATTAGCGGCCCGGATTTCCCCTCCTGAAGGTCGGGACCGGTTTTCATCAGGAGCTAACCGGCAGGAAGAATGTGTTTCTGAATGGGGCGATCCCTACTATTCAGAGTTTGAAAGCCGTGTATGAATATCGTTCCCCAAAATTTTAATCTCGATACTCCGAAATTTAAAATTAGCAGAGTTGATGGAGATTACTCACAAAATTTCGCATCAGAATTATGATCGTGGCTTTAAAGGAGCATTAACACTTTTTGAATCCCAAACTCTTGATTTCGTTTCCTTGGAAGCCAAAAAACACATGTATTGTCGTTATTTCAATGATGTTCGATCACCACCGAATAATCATTCCGGCTTCATATCTGTATGAAACCTTATGGATGGTTCCAGGTGTTTCAGATAATTATGTCTTTTTAGGTTTTTTTAAGCACAATTTATACCCTGCATGTGACATGGGGAATTACCATATCTTCGGCTGAAAGGTTTCCTGGTTTATTATACTTGCACTATCTCCTGTAGCCCGAATTACGAAAAGTCCATTCTTCTCTGCCATTGCCATTGTCCCGGCATCTTCGGAGATGAATGCAACCGCTCCAAATACCTTCTTATCCAAATATTCCGGCATCCATTTCTTTGCCTGATATTGGGATAATCTCTGTTTCATATCGATTATTCCAAAACGTTACGAGATGCACAATAAACCGGTAGCGAATCGGCTTTTTTCTGATATGGGGCTTTCTACCCGGTCAGGGTGCGAGAGAGTGACACCAAAATTGATGCGCGTCTCATTTATGGCTCCTTGTTTTCCTCTTCTGTGGCGGGCCACTATGCCCGGATCGTCATTTCATCGATACTTTAAGTGAGTCATATTCTCCTGGTAATAGCGTGCCTTTGCAGTGCTTGAAATCCCGGGTTTTTTGACAAAATAACTCCAGAATGGCCGATGTACATTTTGTGATCTGCGTCTGATCCAATTTTTGTCTAATTTGCTGAATAAAGGGATATATGCCCGTATTTACTCACTCAAAAACCGGTAATACTCTAAATTAACTTATATTTATTTATTCTCCTCATTTGTTTTGGTGATGCAATGTTGATACCCTGTCGGGTGGCTCTGTCTGAAAACCAAGCGGCAGTTGAATGAAAGTGAACCTATAATGGAAAGTTCCCGGCTTCGCAATTTCGTCTGATTTTTACGACCTGTAGCATTTCTGATTGATGTATTTTTTGAGGCATCTGTGAAGATCAGAATGAGGGGGATCATTCTTTGGTTCTATATTATGGTTGCGCTGCGGCATTGCCTAATAGGCCGTTTACAATATCTTTTAGGGTATAAATGTGTAAGCGCATCCCCAGCATTATATATATTGATTGCGTATTAACCTTCAATACTTTGAAGGTGATACATTATATTCAAACAAATTATATTCATTTTAGTTCTTTGTTTACTTATCGGTATCGGTTTACCTGCGGTTGCGGCATCTCCGGATGTAGTGGTTCCCGGATTGTCGGCGGTGGTCAAACCCCCTGATGTAACGATTCCATCAACTCCGCTAGCTCCTGCCCCTGTCAGTCCGGCATCTCCGGTATCTGTATCGCCTGTGAGACAACCTTCGGTTGGGGTTGTGCAATCGCCAGTGATGGGTGGAGGGACAACAGATTCCTCACAATCGTCTGAGTCCTCTTTCAATTCCACTGGTCTGGAATTTTCTGAAGCAAAGATAACTGAGATGGTTACAAAACCGCATGCTTCAGATCGGATTATTGTGAGATATAAGGTTGGCACGGGGGTTTCAGCATCCGGTTTTGAGAAGCAGGCAAGCGCGATGAATCAGGTTTATGGCACCCGTGTCGTGATGGATGAACAGGATCTTGGTATCTCTGGCGTTCAGGTGCTTCAATTACCTTCATTTTTATCAGTCAAACAGGCGCTTACTCTCTATGCCATGGTGCCGGATATTCTCTATGTTCAGCCAGATTACCAATATCATACTGAAGAACTTGTAATTCCCCGGGTGAATGCACCAACCTTTGTAAAAACTGATTCAGGTTCGGTTATTCAAAAAGAGGACGGAATCAAATCAAATCCTTCATCATTCAATAATGACGCCCAAACAACAACGAATATTCCTTTCATTAGTGATAATTATTCCTTTTCACCAAATGTGTTGCAACCAGGTATGGATAGTATTGGTTCTGATGTTGAAACGGAGTCATATGAGGCTGAAAGGGTACCGAATGATCCACAGTATAGCAGTCTGTGGGGCATGAGTAAAATTTCTGCACCGTCAGCCTGGGATATTACCACCGGTTCTTCATCAGTTATTGTTGCGGTTCTCGATACCGGGGTTGACTATGATCATCCAGACCTTACCGGGAATGTTGACCGATATAATGGATATGATTTTGCATATGGTGACCGTTATCCAAATGATGTGAATCAGCATGGGACTCACTGTTCAGGAACGATTGGCGGATATGGAAATAACGGAATTGGTGTTGCGGGAGTAGCCTGGAGAGTGACAATTCTCCCCGTGAAAGTCCTTGATGATAGTGGGTCCGGATGGGATTCAAATATCGCAAGCGGTATTTATTATGCGAGAGACAAAGGTGCCAGTATTGTATCCATGTCTCTAGGTGGACCTGGAGAATCACCAATAATGAAAGCGGCAATTCAAAATTCACCAAATATCCTTTTTGTATGTGCTGCAGGAAACGATAATTCAAATACTGATATTCATTATCATTCTCCCTCCTGTATTGATTTGCCGAATGTTATCTCGGTAGCAGCGACAGATAGCAGTGACAACCGGGCATCATTTTCAAATTATGGTCCAACAACTGTCGATCTTGCCGCTCCTGGAGTTAATATTTTAAGTACGGTTCCTGGAAACGGTTATGCGTCATGGTCTGGCACATCGATGGCAACGCCTCATGTATCCGGTGTTGCTGCTCTTGTGAAATCAGTTAATCCTTCGTATACTCCGGCGCAGATTAAATCCGCGATACTTTCCAGTGTGGATAAGGTTTCATCGATGTCCGGGAAGTGCGTGACTGGGGGACGGTTGAATTCTTTAAAGGTGGTCAGAACAAGAGGTAATCCCTCTCAGGATAATATCGGTGTCTTCCGTGGCCGCACGTGGTATCTCGACGATACCGGTAACGGTGCCTGGGGTTCTGGAGATAAGCAATATACCTTCGGCCTTTCCGGAGACAAACCAGTAATTGGTGACTGGAACGGTGACAGTAAAACTGATACCGGCGTTTTCCGTGGTCGCACCTGGTATCTCGATTACACCGGTAACGGAGCTTGGGGTTCTGGAGATAGGCAATATACCTTTGGCCTTGCTGGAGACATCCCGGTAACTGGTGACTGGAATGGTGATCATAAGACCGACATCGGCGTCTTCCGTGGTCGCACCTGGTATCTTGATTATAACGGGAATGGTGTGTGGGATTCCGGAGATAGGCAATATACCTTTGGCCTTTCGGGAGACATTCCGGTAACCGGCGACTGGAATGGTGATGAAAAAACTGATATCGGCGTCTTCCGTGGTCACACCTGGTATCTTGATTATACCGGAAATGGTGCGTGGAATTCTGGAGATAAGCAATATACCTTCGGCCTTTCTGGAGACAAAACGGTGACCGGCGACTGGAACGGCGATGGTAAGACCGACATCGGTGTTTTCCGTGGTCGTACTTGGTATCTTGATTATTCTGGTAATGGAGCCTGGGGTGCCAGCGATAAGCAATATACCTTCGGTCTTTCCGGTGATGTGCCCGTTAGTGGTAAATGGGCTTAATGAACCGAAATAAAATGTTTTAAAATGTATGGAGAAGTTTACTCATCGATGACCAAAAACCTGAGGTTATATGAGGGATTTACATCGCTTAATGGTTCCCATGGACGGTGATAGGTCGCTGAAAATGTTTGATTTCCCTGAGAAAAAGCTTTTAATTTCCAGTAATGTTCTCCCCCCGCTCCCCCCTTCATCTGATCCTGATTTTCATCTGATACGAATCGATCATCAATGATGCGAAGACCGTTTGTTATTGTTGCATTCCATGAAAAGCCTGTGGTCGGGTTCTCTTCAAGGATTACTTCATAGGCATCACCAATCTTTAAATGAATGGGGAATCCGGTGTCAATTTCTTTCTGGAGCAGATCAAACTTTTCTTTCATTGTTAGATGCATATTATCACCAGCAATAAGTGTTTTATTATGGATTGTATTGGTAAGTTTGATTTGGTCTGTTTGTGGAAAATTTTGCCCTGGATTATTTGTACAACCTGCAGAGCATATCATTCCAAAGAAAAAAATTAAAATGATTAGGATAAATTTTTTCATACCTGTTATTCTAATGGGGAGTATAAATATTTTTCTACAAAAGTAAATCTTTGAGATCCTTTTTATTTTCGTTCCATTTTTAACGATTTTTAACATGATGGTGGGTGCAGATACAAATGTTCATCAGAAGTTCAGTCATTCATCTTGGTTTTTTTATATTGTTTGCAAGAAAAAAAACTATTATCATGTTTAAAATCTACTTACCTCTTATAGGTGATGACTATGAGATCAAAAATAGTCACGTATTTTCTCATTTGTATGGTATTGATTAGCGCCTCAACGTTCGTGTGTGGTGATGCAATTAATAATGGGAAAACAATTCTGCCTTCGCATTCTGCCTTACCCAATCCGAACTATAATATTGTCCCCCTTTCTCTACAGATTAGTAAATCCCCGGGGAATATTCAGGGAGTTTCATTTGTCCCTTCCGTAACAACGGAAAAAAACCAACCGGAGTTCTCTGAATCGAATGAATCGCTTTATGGAAACATGAGTGTCATTGAGCGGAGACCTTTTGCTATAACCGACGAAATGCTTGCTGAATGGGAACAGGGTGCAAAAAAAAGCAGTATACAACCTTCTTTAACGACCTCTGATTCAGGAGCTGCTTCAAAATCCCTTCTCTCATATATGCCCTGGAGCAGTTATTCTACCCGGGACCAGGGATCTGCCGGTAACTGCTGGGTCTGGGCTTCCACTGCAGTAACTGAAATTGACCATACTATTGATACTGGGATTAAGGACATTCTCTCAATTGGCTGGCTGGTCAGATATTATAATAACGGGGGCGCATGTGCCAATAATGGTGGCCAGATGATTAATTTTAATGATTTTTACACCGGAAGTTATAGTAACCCCAGTTCTATGAAATTTATTCCCTGGTCTAATAGCAATGCAGGGTATAAGGATAGTACTACTTCTGGTTGTCCACAAGCATATTCTGGAACGGTCACCTCTGCACCAAATTACCCGGTTTCTTCTATGAGTTTTTATACATTAGATCCTTATGGAGGAACATATACAAATAGTGCTGCAATTGCATGGATTAAAGGAGAAATTAATGCAAACCGTGCATGTGCATTTGTCATGGGATGGCCAACCGCTGCAAGCTGGAGTACTTTTACAAGTTATTGGAATACAAATAGTGGAACTTATAACCCTGATGTTCGAAAAACTGCAGGATATACGAGCCGATCCGGCCATGTAATGACCATCGTCGGATACGATGATGTCAGTCGGTACTGGGTGGTTCTGAATAGTTGGGGAACGAATGCTGCGCATCCATCTGGTACATTTCGAATGAACATGGATATGGATTATACGTGGGAATTAAATGGAAATAGGTATTCAAATTTCTGGACCGGAAGACACACTATTAACTGGGCTCCAACTGGTGTCACATTAAAAGATAAACTGGGAGTATCGCGGGGCGGTAGAAACTGGTATCTTGATTATAATGGGAACGGAGCTTGGAATGGTCCCTCAACCGACCGTCAATATGGATTTGGGCTATCTGGTGATAAACCGATATCCGGAGATTGGTGGGGATATGGAAAGTCAAATATTGGAGTGTTCCGTCCCACAACCCGGACATGGTATCTGGATAAAAACGGGAATGGGAAATGGGATGGTGCAGTAACCGACGCTACGTTTGCCTTTGGATTAACCTCAGATCTACCAGTGTCCGGTAAATGGAGGACAACATCATACACGGATATTGGTGTATTCCGTTCTTCCACCCGGACATGGTATCTCGATTATAATTCTAACATGAAGTGGGATGGAACTTCGCTAGATCGGGCATATACGTTTGGTTTATCCGGAGATAAACCGGTTAGCGGTGACTGGGATAATGATGGCCTGAGTGAAATAGGAGTATTCCGCCCTTCCACCCGGACATGGTATCTCGATTACAATGGAAATGGGAAATGGGATGGAACTTCGCTAGATCGGGCATATACGTTTGGTTTATCCGGCGATATTCCGGTGACTGGTGACTGGAATAATAATGGTATCACAAATATTGGTGTGTTTCGCCCCACAACACGGACATGGTATCTCGATTACAGTGGCAATGGAGCCTGGGGAACAGGAGATAAATCGTACACATACGGACTTAATGGGGATGCTCCTGTAACGGGTGACTGGAAAGGGAGTTCAGCGTCTTCTATTTCTGGGAGCAGTGACAAAATTCATCCCTTTTGATTATTTTTTTGATGAATTTACAGTGGTGAGCGAGATAAAAATCATGCATATACTCCCCGTTCGCACATTTCAACTATTAGTTGGAAGAGCTCAAGACATAGGTTACCTTTTCATTTTGATGAAATAGGTTCAAGACATGGGTTTTTTTTGATTTTTTGCAAAGCGAGCATTTAATATGTGGATGGTTTCTTCAATCTTATAATCATATTTAGTTATTTTCTGAACTACCATGTTTTCATCATTATAACATATTGCCAGCGTTTGCTTTCCTGTATCGATTGTTGCCCATGCATATTCACCGATGTATTCAATCCCGACATGAAATTTTTCATTCATCAATGTTATGTCACCATTACCATTTACCATCCTTATGAAATGAATTTTACCCGTAACTAACGGAATATTCTGCAAATCTATCCTGAAATTTTTTGGCATACACTCATTTTTTTCGATGAATTGGGATAGCACTCCAATTTTTATTCATATTTCCAAACATACTTCTCCAAAAAATATATTAGTTTAAACTCTAATCCTCCAGAATGCGGCTGATAACTGGAACGGCGACGGTATGGGTGTTTTCCGTGGTCTCACATGGTATCTTGATTACAGCGGTAATGGTGCCTGGGGTACCGTGATAGGACATACACATTTGGCCTTACTTGGAGATATCCCGGTCACTGACAACTGGTCCGAAGCGAGTGTGGTGACTTCAATTCAGTCAGTATGTGCTCACCCTATTATGAAAAAAAACAGTATTTTTCAGACTCCTATTGTGACACGCCCGGCTTATGCAATCTCTTCTGTTAATATTCCGGTGAAGAATGGGCAAAGTAATGGAATTGAGATTTTTGAATGTGAACCATTACGAGAAAAGTAATTCATTGCCCAAAATGGAGGTCGGATTCTGGAAAATTCAGATTAATAAACACTTTCAAGGGAACACGGATGACATAGTTATCAGTCAAAATTGAATTTAATATTTATTTCACAGATATGCTGGTTTAAAAATCAACATCCTGGCTGCCATGCTATCGAGGACATACACATATCCTGTACTATTCACTCCGATATCTCCCGGACAGGTAAATTCTCCCGGTCCATCTCCTTTTACGCCCCATTTTGTCTCAAATTCTCCGGCTGAATTGAATTTTTGCACCTGATATTCGTACATGTCTGATATATACAGGTACCCGGAAGAGTCTGAGGCTATGCCTGTTGGTGCAATAAAGTTCCCATTCTCATGGCCAGAATTTCCCCATCCTCCGAGAAATTTCCCATCCGAACTAAATGACTGGACCCGGTCATTTCCTGAGTCAATTACATAGATGGCGCCGGTTTTGTTGGATGTAATGCCGGTTGGGTACATAAACTGGCCGCTATACGACCCTTTGGTGCCCCAGGCACCCAGTACAGTGCCGTCAGGATTAAACTTTTGAATGCGGTGATTATTCGTATCTGACACAAATATTTCTTCATTGCTGTTTACACAGATACCTGAAGGGTACCTGAATTCTCCTTTATTTCCACCATTTAAACCCCAGCTGGTCAGGTAATCGCCATTTTGTGCGTACTTTTCAACTTTGTTTTTCCATTTGTCAAGAACATAGATATTTCCTGAATCAGCAACTGTGACATCAGTTGGATACCGGGGGGCGTCAGATTCTGGCTGTTCCAGATCTTTTCTCATAATCATTCCTCCGTCTGGTTGAAAGATAAAAAAACGGGGGCTTGCAAGATCCGTAATGGCTATCATATCATGATTTGTGATATCTAGTCCTCCTGGCCTGCTTATCTTTCCAAATGATTCTTTCTGGAGATTCCACTCCGTTATATACCGATAGGACTGAACACGTTCACCCAGAATTGTGAATCCATTCACTACTGTGTCCTTATTTCCATTCGGGTTTCTAACGGTCAGGTTCCATTCTCCTGTCGGTTCACCGAAAATCTGGACTTTGCAGGTAACTATCCCTGATGACGGTATTTGAGTTTGTGATGTATGGATCTGGTGGTATCCGGTTCTGCTTAAATAGATCTCCCCATTCCCAACAAAATTGTCAACTTTTAATGTCAATGTCACATTTGTATCTGCATTGTCTCCTGAATTTGGTGATATCTCCCGGATAATAGGAGTTCCCGGAGAGATAATTGATATGCTCATTGATTTTTCAACAATGTCAGTGTCCATGTTTCTTATTATAACATTCCACTCTCCTGGTGGAACATCCCTGATTGGAAAAACTGCATAGAGGGCTGAAGGTGATGTGATCTCATTGTGAAGTGGGAAAATTTCTCCATATTCAGGATGATTTAGGATTATTATGCTATCGTTATGAAAGTTCTGGCCAGTGATTGATAGATTTGCTACCTGGTTGTTGTTTACAATAGTATCTGGGGATACATGTTCGATGGTAACCAACTCAGGCTCTTTTATTTCGAATGTCTTATCGCTATTATATTGCTTAGTTCCCTGGATTATTTGGGCACGGAATATTCCTGGCTCTGTATCTGCGGGAATTGTAATCCCGGTGTTTGCCTGCTGTGATGACTGTACCTGGATGTTTTCTGTGATTATGGGTTCATGTCCATCCTGAAAAAATGAAATTTGTTGTCCTGGCTTAAAACCAGATCCTTCAAGGGCGATGGATACCGGCTGTCCGATAACCCCTCCTGATGGGATTATTGCATGTATTTCCGGGTTTTTTTCTTCTCCTTTCAGTTTGAAATCGCTCAGGATCCATTCCTGTCCATCTGGATTTATATGATATGCTCCCAGAACAATGGCAACATTTTTCCCGGAGAGTTCTGGGATTGAGATGGTGACCGGCCCATCATATGAACCTGGTTTTGCTGCACCAAGGATGAGGTCATAGGGGGGCTTTGTGTCTCTCATGACCAGTAATAACGCATCCTTCTGTGTTACTAACCCCGTAAACAAGAATTGAACTTCCGGGCTGTCTCCCGGGATGTACATTTTTGAATAAAGGAGTAATCCTTTTTCAGTAGTGCCAGATGGAATAGTAATTTTTATCGGTGATGTCCCTTCCGGGTTGGTTGATACAATGAATGAACCACCTGGCTGAACTGTGTCTGTCCAGTCTAAATCAGTTCCGGACCAGCCGGATAACAAAATATCAGTTTTATTTTTTCTTTGCGTGGTGACGGGAGCGGAGGTGTAGTTGTCACTGATATACGATATTTTGGGGGAATCCTGGATAAAATACCGGATATCTGTTATCTCTCCTTGGAGTGATGCGATAGTGGAGAATTTCCGTGGGAGAGTGAATATGTCCTGAAAACCGGTCAAATCTGGCTCTTTTAAATTGGGAGATATGTTTTGAGTATTGTTATCATTTGGAATATCCGGGATTGTTTCAGTCCATGCCGGAACGGCCGATGCTGGAGATAATGCGAATACAATAGATAAGGACAAGAGAAAAAGACATAAAAATGCATGAAAATTGACCGGCATGAAGATCGTATTCCAGTACCATTATGACACCAGATGAATATAAGGGCATTTGAACTTAGCTGAACATATAAAAAAACTACAAATCCAGGGTAATTGATGTTCGTTTGAATTATTCGTAGAGTTGTTTGTATAGATTGTATCGGATTTTTGTTCTGAATCACGGGAAGTTTTCCTCATGAAAAATTTTACACTCTATCCTCGTTTCTTTCTGGGGGGTATAACTCATAGGGATAATAAATTCTATTTATGATGATTTAGGCAATGAATTGAGGTAAATGCCATGATTTGAGGGAGATTGTGTGTTATTTTGGTCTTATTTTGGTCGCCCTAATAAATGGGATTACTATTCCCGGTCGCAATCATCATGGGGAGAAGTCAAGTGCCGGCTCTTTCCTGAAATGAGGAGGGCCGGAGTGAAATCCATATGCTGTCACTATTTGTGCAACACCAATCCTTAAAAAATGTCAATATGTATTAGATCTCATGTCGTGTGACTTTCAACTGCCATTTCAGGAGGTGTTTTCCGAGGCTCCTGCATAGATCGTATAAGATTTGTTTCGGCCTTAATTCTTCAGTATTATCAGGTTATAATGAACGCATAGGGGATGTTAAATGCCTGGTTTCTCCGTGAAGAATCCTGATGATGGCTTCGGGATGGTACTGAGGTTTTTTTACTGATAAATGACTTTTGGTACAAAAAGGGTGGCATTACTCCCTAAATTAATAAATCTTCTTTAATATATCTTTATGGTGAAATATAAACGTTTATTTCCGTGTACCTAATCTGAACAATAAATCGCAACTTCTTTATATGGTGGTGCACTATAATTTTTATTTCAGGAATATGTGTAAGCCCTCGCCGATACAGATAATCTGTGTTATTATTGGATAATTCGGTTGAATTGAGGTGGTTCTTCCATGGGCCAGATTATTTTCTCCTCTTGGTTTTGCATCCGGCTCTGAAAGAAGAGTTGAGAGATAGAATGGGCGATGTACGGGGTTTATCCGGGAGTTTGGTCTATCGTAGGTTTTTGCGATTGAGCATCGGTATTGCTGTGCTGAGTATTTTTTTCTGCGTTTTTGGTGTTGGTCTTGTTGTGGCTGCCGGGGTGGATGTGCCATCGGGTGTAACAGTTCAGGCGGTGGATGCTCATACAATTGTGCCTGGCGTCTCATTAATTGGAGATAGAACTTCAATAATGCATGCCGGAGAGAAAAAACTCCATCTAAAAAGTACAAAAAATATTGTTCCTGAACCAATAGTGTCAGAAAAAAATGACATAAATGGAAATTTCACGAATTTTTCACCAGATGTAATACAAGAATCTACTCTCTTTTCTACAGCAGATTCGTATCTGAAGTCACAGATAAGGATTGGTGAAAAGTTAGTAGATGAACGTATCACCGGTCCGGGGCTGCCACCAAAGGGATGGATAAGAGGGACTAAAAGTGCTGAACTGGCTGGAATATCCACTTCAAGTATCGGGGGTGTTCCTGCCATGACATGGTCATATGGATGTTCACCAACTTCAGCCAGTATGTTATTTGGATACTATGACCGAAACGGGTATCCCAATATGTATGTTGGGCCAACCAATGGCGGTATTTTTCCTCTTACCAACGCTGTCTGGGGTACTTCTTTTGAAGGGCAAGGGCAATGCCCACTTTCTGCTTCACAATATGGTCTTGACGGGAGAATAACCAAGGGACATAAGGATGATTATTATCAATCATCTAATTCAATCATTGACCCCTATTTCAATAATTGGGTAGAACACTCTCTACCTGATTGTATTGCTGATTTTATGGGGACCAGTATGTACCAGAAGCATTCGAATAATGATGGAGGTTCTACATTTTTATCATATAATGATGGATCTCCAACATATGATTACATAGATCCTTTTAGTAATAGCCGCGATGGTATGCATGGAATGCGATTGTTTGCCGAATCCCGGGGATACACCGTGTCAACTAATTATAATCAATATATTGATACGATTGGATTAGCACAGGGCTTCACTTATTCTCAATATAAGGCAGAGATTGATGCAGGTCGTCCTGTTTTGATACAGGTTTCCGGGCATTCCATGCTTGGTGTTGGTTATTCCGGCACTGATCAGGTTATTATCCATAATACGTGGGATTATAATAGTTATTCCATGACTTGGGGAGGATATTATGAGGGAATGCAGCATTATGGTGTTGGCGTACTTCACCTGGCCCCTGCTCCAACTCCTACACCGACTCCTACACCAACTCCCGGACCAACACAATATCATGAATCGGGAACACTCTCTGCTGGCCAGAATGTAAATTACGGCCCTTATCCAGTTCCAAGCGGTGCTTCATCAGTAACTTTTACTCTGGATGGTCCTAGTGGGGCTGACTTTGATCTTTTTGTAGGAAAGGACCGAATCCCGACTTCTTATTCTGATTCTGATTGGCAGGGCTATACAACTTCTGCAGATGAATTAATTACAATTCCTTCTCCAGTAGCTGGTAACTATTATGTCATGGTTGATGCCTATTCCGGTTCCGGTTCATACACTCTTGATATTTCTATTAGTGGTGGAGGCTTTGGAGGGGCATCTACCATCGGTGTTTTTCGTGGCCGCACGTGGTATCTCGACGATACCGGTAACGGTGCCTGGGGTTCTGGAGATAAGCAATATACC
>Ga0265295_1004761_pt1 | contig 18013 bp, 15 predicted proteins | sample Munlansysbiofilm_FD_192503 | JGI IMG/M metagenome (GOLD analysis project Ga0265295, IMG submission 192503) | Leachate microbial communities from a municipal landfill in Southern Ontario, Canada - Methane capture system biofilm | ecosystem: Engineered > Solid waste > Landfill > Unclassified ...
AAGTATGGTAGAATGAAGCGTCAACCACAAACCAAAGCGCCATAGGCGCGAAAGTATGGTAGAATGAAGCGTCAACCACAAACCAAAGCGCCATAGGCGCGAAAGTATGGTAGAATGAAGCGTCAACCACAAACCAAAGCGCCATAGGCGCGAAAGTATGGTAGAATGAAGCGTCAACAACAAACCAAAGCGCCATAGGCGCGAAATTATGGTAGAATGAAGCGTCAACCACAAACCAAAGCGCCATAGGCGCGAAAGTATGGTAGAATGAAGCGTCAACCACAAACCAAAGCGCCATAGGCGCGAAAGTATGGTAGAATGAAGCGTCAACCACAAACCAAAGCGTCATCGGCGCGACACCCGGTTCCGCACCTCTGACTTTCGAGCGTCCGCAGGACCTCGAAACGTCAATGCGGTGCGAAAACTCCGTAAAACCGACACCTCAACAGCTCAACAATCATCCCCGGCGGGCAGCTTTGAGTTTTGGAATTTGGAATTTATTTGGAATTTGTATTATTGTCATTGTTTACACCGTCTACTGGCGGTTGGGATTAATCTTTTGTTATTTGGGATTTTTTCTTCTTATTAATCTTTGAAATTAAAAACTTGTGCGTTTTTCTAAAAAAATTGTCCTTGCCTCTTCCTCGCCGCGCCGGCAGCAGTTGCTGGCAGAGATGGGATATGAATTTACGGTGCGTCGTGCGGAAGTCGATGAACGATTTCCGGAGCATCTGCCTGGCGCAGAGGTGGCTTTGTTTCTTTGCAAAAAAAAGGCGTTGGCTTTCGCCGAAAATGAGCTGCATCCCGATGAGATCATCATCACCGCCGATACCATCGTTTGCCTGAATGACACAATTCTTAACAAACCAACAAAGCGAGAAGAGGCCATCGCGATGTTGCAGATGCTCTCCGGAAAGAAGCATGACGTAATCACAGGAATATGTCTACGCAGCGCCGGAAAGATTAAAGCATTCACCGATTGCACCGAGGTGTATTTTAAAGAGTTGTCGGCAGAGACCATTGCGCACTATCTAGACCTTTACAAACCCTACGACAAAGCGGGTGGCTATGGCATTCAGGAATGGATTGGGCTGGTTGGCATTGAGAAAATCGTTGGCTCCTATTTTAATGTGATGGGACTTCCCACAGCGCGACTCCGGGAAGAGCTGGAGGAATTTGTGAATTCATAACCCCGCCCCGTCCGGGAAACAATTCGATATTCGATATTCAATCGTCATTCGGAATTCGGAATTAGACGCACGGCCCCCGCTGGGGGGCGAGGCAGACTGTGCGTCTCTACGTTCCGAAATCCAAAATCGTAATTCCAAAATCGTAATTCGTAAATCCGAAATCCGTAATCCAACATTTTGGCCTGCTGCGTTGTTGTGCTGTTTTGTTACTTTTGCCGACTGAATAATTTATGAAGACACGCAACACTTTCAAGCGCCTGCTCAATTATTTCTTCCAGGGTTTGCTTTTTCTGGGACCACTGGCCGTTACAATCTACGCGGTGCGGATCACCTTTTTGTGGATTGACGGGCTGCTTTACAAACATATCGAAGAGTTTCTGGGGCTGGAAATCCCCGGGCTGGGGTTGGTGACGCTGCTGTTGTTCATCACGCTGATAGGATTTCTGGGGAGTTTGTTTTTCTTCAAACCATTTATCACCTATTTCGACAAGATGATCAGCCGGGCGCCACTGATCAAGATCATTTATACTTCTGTAAAAGACTTGCTGTCGGCATTTGTGGGTAACAAACGGCGCTTTAACAAGCCGGTGCTGGTGCGCGTCAGCGGCAGTAGCTCGCTCGAAAAAATTGGTTTTATCACCAACGAAGACCTTTCGGAACTGGGCATCACCGATGGCAGGATAGCCGTTTACCTGCCGCATTCCTACGCCTGGTCGGGCAACCTGTTTATTGTGCCTGCCGAAAATGTTACACCTATCAATGCCTCGGCAACCAATGTGATGAAATATATTATCTCGGCAGGAGTTACCAAATTATAAAATCCAAAAATATGAAACATCAGATAAAAAAACCACTGATACTTGTTACCAACGATGATGGCATCAACGCGCCAGGTATCCGAACCTTAATAAGGATTATGCGCACGCTGGGCGAGGTGGTGGTAGTTGCCCCTGACCGTCCGCGTTCGGCGCAAAGTCATTCCATCACCGTGTCGTCGCCCTTGCGCCTGAAACTCATCGAAGAGGCTGACGGATACCGCGAATATAGCTGCAACGGCACTCCGGTAGATTGCGTAAAGCTGGGCACCAAAATCGTTTTACGCGGAAATCCTGACTTGCTGGTGTCGGGCATCAACCACGGCTCTAACGCCTCCATCAACGTGCTTTATTCAGGCACCATGGCTGCGGTGATAGAAGGCTCGATAGACATGATACCTTCTGTGGGTTTCTCGCTGAACGATTATTCGGCGAAAGCCATCTTTGATCATGCCGAAGAACACATCCGCCAGATTGCACTGAAGGTGCTGAGACGCGGGCTTCCCAAGGGTGTTTCACTCAACGTGAACATCCCCAAAATTTCAGAGCAGCCCATACAGGGCGTGCGGGTTTGTCGACAGGCCCGCGGCACGTGGGTGGAGGAATTCGACGAAAGAATCGACCCGCGCGGACAAGACTACTATTGGATAACAGGCGTATTCAGCAAAGCCGACAACGCCGAAGGTACCGACATCCGCGCCATGGAAAACAACTACATCGCCGTGGTGCCAACGCAGTTCGACTTTACCGCCGCCGACGCCATAAAGCTTATCGGCGAGTTTGATTTTGAACCCAAAAAAGTTAACAACAAAGAGCACCAACCTGCCCGAACAATCAACGGCTAACCTCCGGCTTAAAAACAAATCGAAGTTTCCTATGCACGATACACTTAAGAGAGACTCGTACGGATTGGGTACTTTAATGGCTTTGGTGGCTCCACCCATCGCGCTGTTGTTGTTTTATTATCTGCTTTTGTGGGTCAGCAAGCTGATGAACCTGCCCTGTTACGGCATGCGCGATCTGTATTTGTTGGCGCTCTCTGCCAACGTTCTGCTGATGCGCTATTATCTGGTTTCGGCAAAGATGATACGTACCGGCAAAGGCATTCTTGTCACAACTTTTGTACTGGTAGCCATATTTTTCATCTTTATTTCCCAACCATGAAATATTATATCATTGCCGGCGAAGCATCAGGCGACCTTCATGGTGCCGGGCTAATGCGTCATTTGGCTGTGGAAGATTCTGCCGCCGGGTTTCGTGTGTGGGGCGGCGAGCTGATGCAACAGCAGCGTGGAACGCTCGTAAAACACTACCGCGACCTGGCTTTTATGGGCTTTGCGGAGGTGATCAGTAACCTGGGAACGATACTGAAAAATATCCGCTTTTGTAAACGCGACATACTGGCCTGGAACCCCGACGTGGTGATACTTATCGACTATCCGGGCTTTAATCTGCGCATAGCTGCTTTCGCGGCCAGCCACAAAATACCGGTTTATTACTACATCTCGCCACAGGTATGGGCCTGGAAAAAGTCGCGGGTAAAGCAGATCAAAAAATATGTCGACCGCATGTTTGTGATTCTGCCTTTTGAAAAAGATTTTTATCAAAAATATGGTGTAGAGGTCGATTATGTAGGCCATCCACTGCTGGATGCATTGCAGCGCGAGAAGGTGAATTTCCACACACCTGCCGACTTTCGCGCATTGCACAACCTGGATCGCCGCCTGATCATCGCGGTGTTGCCGGGCAGCCGCAAACAAGAGATTCGGCGTCTGTTGCCACTGTTGCTAAGCGCTGCCGACGCCTTTCCGCAATATCAATTTGTGGTTGCCGGCGCGCCTTCTGTTCCTGCCGAATTCTACAAGGAGGCTGCGCGCGGGGCTGAGTATAAAATCATCTTCGGTGCCACGCACGACCTGCTGCACAACGCCTGGGGCGGGCTGATTACCTCCGGCACCGCCACGCTGGAAACGGCTTTGCTCGACGTGCCGCAGGTGGTGTGTTACAGTGGAAACGTGCTTTCTTTTGAGATTGCCAAAAGGATTGTTGACATAAAATATATTTCGTTGGTAAATCTCATCATGGATCGCCCGGTGGTAAAGGAACTCATCCAGAGTGAAGTGACCCGTGGAAATATTATAAAAGAACTCAAGATGCTCCTCGACCATACCCATCGCAAGACAATGCTGGAAGCCTATAAATCTTTGCGCGAAAAACTGGGCAATGCCGGCGCTTCCAGCCGCGCTGCCAAACTGATGACGGAAAGCTTAAAAAACAACCAAAATTGACGACAAAATGGAAACCGTGCTTTTCGCTCTGTTTTTTAAAAACAAAATATTTTTTCAAAAACTTAGTTAAAAATGAATCCGCTTCGTCGTTCTTTTTTTATTAATGAAACATTTTCCGGCCAAAGTCAGAACGTCCGGCACCTATTAACAAAATGAATATTTTTGCGTTTATCAAAAAAACTCATGTTTTACAATTTAATACTTAAACTAATCAACAAGAAATCGTTATGAATTTTAGCAAGATCAAAAGTTTTTTCATGCTGGCCGCCATCATGTTGGCATTTTCAGCAACCGGGCAAGACGTTAATCAGGCTGCCGACATCTTCAACCAGGGCAATCAGGGTGTAAAAGACAACAATTACCAACTGGCCATCGATAAGTATCAGGAGGCTATGGACATGGCTTCGCAGCTTGGGCCGGAAGGCGAACAAATTGTGGCTGGTGCCAAAACACAGATTCCATCGCTCTATTACAAAATAGGCATTGCAGATTATAAAGATAAAAACATCGACAAAGCAATAGGCGAATTTGAAAAAGCTATCGAGTTTGGTAATAAATACAACGACCCCGAGACTGCTGCAAAAGCTGCCGACATCATCCCAAAGCTCTATTACTCGCAGGGCAACAGCTATTACAGCGACGAAAAATACAACGAAGCACTCGAAAGTTTTGGCAAATCGGCCAAGCTCTCGCCCGACTATTCACGGGCATACTGGGGGATGGCGCTTGTTTACAACAAAATTGACGATACCGAAAAAATGAAAGAATCCTTTGGCAAGGCACTGGAGCTGGCCGAAGCGGCAGGTGATACAGATATGGCCGAAAAAGTGCGCAGCAACGCCAGCAAGCTGCTGCAGTCGGAAGGTGCCAAGAGGCTGCAGGCAAAGGATTGGTCGGGCGCACTGATATGCCTGAAGGCTACCACCGAATTTGAACCCGATAATGCCGAAGCATATTATTACATCGCCCTGGCCAACAACGGCATGAAACAATACGACGAAGCCATCGCTGCCGCTGATAAAGGGCTTGAAGTAGCCGCCAGCGAAAGCGCTGATATCAAAGCCAAGTTTTATTATGAAAAGGGCAACGCACTGAAAGCACAAGGCAACAACGAGGCCGCCTGCGAAGCTTACAACAACGCCAAATACGGACAATTTGTACAAAATGCCGAGTACGAGCTTAACACGGTTTTGAAATGTAATTAGTGCCTGTCCATAAAAAATAATTGATTTTTCATTTTTGTCATCCCCCGCCCCTCGCTGGGATTGCCTTCGGCAATCCCAGCGAGGGGCGGGGGGGTTACAACCCCGCATTTCAAACCCAGGCATAAATGCCTGGGCTATGGATTTCCCCGATTAAACTTTCTTTAAAGCCCGGGCTATGGATTTCCCCGACTAAACTTTCTTTAAAGCCTGGGCTATGGATTTCCCCGATTAAACTTTCTTTAAGACCTGGATTATGGACTTCCCCGATAATCCGTTCTTTAAAGACAGCCCTTATTTATTTTCCTGTCCCGGTCGAATTGATTTTCACAAATTGCTTGCATGTCGCTGTAGTTTCTACATTTGTCGTTCTGTTTCTAATTTATTAAATGATGATCGAGATAAGAGGGATAAAAAAGGCGTTTGGCAAAACTGAAGCGGTGCGCGGTGTGACCCTGACGGTATCCAAAGGCGAGTTTTTTGGTTTGCTGGGACCCAACGGCGCGGGCAAAACCACCACCATCAACATCCTGAGCACACTGCTGAAACCCGATGCCGGCACAGTGCGTATCGGTGGTTACGACGTGCAGCGCGAGGCAGCGCAGTGCAAGCAGCTTATTGGCGTAGTGCCACAGGAGCTGGCCTTGTACGACGACTTGTCGGCAATGGAAAATCTAATCTTTTGGGGAAGGCTTTATAATATAAAACGCGCAGATGCTGCCGAGCGCAGCCTGGAGATGCTCCGGCTCTTTGAGCTTGACCATCGGCGCAACAGCCTGCTCAAGACATTTTCGGGTGGCATGAAACGGCGCGTCAACATCGCCGCCGCCATGATTCACCGCCCAGAGATTTTACTTATGGACGAACCCACCGTTGGTGTTGATCCGCAAAGCCGCCACCAGATTTACCAGATTTTGGCGCAGTTTTCTGCCCAGGGCATCACCATCATCTACACCACACACCAGATGGACGAGGTGGAAAAACTTTGTTCACGCATCGGCATCATCGACCATGGAAAGTTAATTGCTTGTGGCACACTGGACGAGCTTCGCGCGTTTTCAGGCGACAGCCAGCTTATTGTTGTTACTTTCGAAAACATCCAACCCGATAAGCTGGAAATGCTGAAAAAGAAATTTAGCCAAAGCGTAAAAATTGCCGACGATAGACTAAGCTTTAAAACCGAAAATGTGGCTGCTGATCTTCCACCGCTGATTTCACGATGCACTGAATTGGGCTTAATCATCCGTCATGTAGCCATCGAACGTGCCAACCTGGAAACCATTTTTCTAAGCCTCACCGGACGAAAATTAAGAGAATAATGATAAAAATAGCGCTCAAAGACATCAGGATTTTCCTGCGCGACATCAAGGGTTTGTTGCTCACGTTTTTGTTACCCATCGTTTTAATAACCCTATTTGGGCTTGCTTTTGGCGGGCTGGCGCGTAACTCGGCCAAAGACCGCCCGGCGAATATTTATGTAGCCGACCTCGACAGCAGCGCCGCAAGCATCCAAACGATACAAAAGCTCGATTCGCTCGATGAAATAGCGCTGACGCCTATCTCTTTAGCAGTGGGAAAAGAAAATGTGATGAACGGCAACAAGCTGGCGATGCTGGTATTTTATCAGGGCTTTGGCGATTCGATCGAAAGCGGCGGCACCGAACCTGTGGAGCTTTTTTATGACGACGCCCGCGAGCTTGAAGCCAACCTGATTCAGTACGCGCTAATTTCTAATCTGATGGAAATTATGGGCAGCCAAAGCATCCGCAAAAAGATCATGAAATCCGTCAATCAGCGTTTCCCCGACATCGACAGCAGCATCATGGCCAACATTGAAGATGAAATAGCGCTGCAGTTCACCCCGGTTTCAAACAAAGAGGATACGCTCGCGGCTGCCACCACCATTGGCTCGCAAATAGGCTCATTGAAGGTGTCGCCGCTGGCGCGTAAAAAATCTATCGACTGGGCGCTGATACAAAGTTTTGCGGGCACTGCCGTAATGATGTTGCTTTTTGGGGTGGCGGCCATCGGCAGCTCGCTGCTTGGCGAGCGCGACGAAGGAACCCTCAAGCGTTTGCTCTACGCTCCGATGAATCCACTGCAGATACTTTTTGGCAAAATGCTCTATAGTATGTTGCTGGCCACCATCCAACTGATCGTCATGCTGGCTTTCACGGTTTGGGTGCTGGGGTTAGAGATCAACGGCAATCTGTTTTATGTTTTTTTGCTCATCATCACCACAGCTTATGCCTGTGCAAGCTTCGGGGTTTTTATCGCGTCGATCAGCGGCAGCCGAAAACAAGCCGAAAGCCTGGCCACCATTGTCATTCTCATCATGTCGGCCATTGGCGGCAGCATGATCCCGCTGTTTTTTATGCCGGCGTTTATGCGAAAAATGGCGGTGGTAACCATCAACTATTGGTCCATACAAGGTTTTTTTGATACGCTGGGGCGCAATGCCGGTTTTATGGACATTGCGCTAAGCATTGCCATGCTGCTGCTAATTGGCACAGCCATGACGGTGGTTTCGGCTTTCCTTTTCCGAAAGCATATCTACAAGGTGGCGTGATGAGGCCGGATACGGGAACTATATTATTGATAAGCTTTTTAAAAAAAACCAAGTTCCAAATTCCAAATAACAAGTAAATTCCAAAAATCCAAATTCAAATTTAAAGCTAAGGTAATCATTTCCATAGTCTAGTCGCTGGTTGATTTGGTTGTGTGGTGATTGACCTTGTCGAAATCAGCTTGTCGAAATCAGTCGAAACCTGATCATTGAAATTTTAGTATTGAGATTTATTTGGTTTTTGTTTTATTGTGATTTAATAAAATTCGCCTTGTTTATTCCGGAAAGGTAATAATGGTGGTGACGTTGACCAACCTGTCGTAGCGCCCGCCAACAGGACGGTAATAGATAAAAAACGAATATTCGTTGTTGGTATCGAAAAAGTTGCCTTCGGTAAGCTCGGTTTCGCCCCGCGGGGAGTTGTTGGGCAAAAACAGATATTGATAATTGTAAAATCCCTGCTTGAGCAGCAGCGATGCTTCGTAACCTTTCCGGTCGTAGTTGTATTTTAATTCGGCTTCGGGTATAAATTGCCAATAGGTCAATCCGCCCATCAGATACAGCTTGCCGGTAGCCAGCGGATAGTCGTACGGCAGGAAAAAATGAACCTGCGCATAGTCTGACATCGTGCGGTCGCTCTCCATATCTTCGGTCTTTATCAAAAAGCGGCCATTGATACTCTCCTGCACATTTTCAAAAACATTTTTTTTCTTCACCACATCATCATGCAGATACACCTGGTAGCCTTCCATGGGGTCGTAATCTATTTCGGCTACTCTGAAAGAGTTATAGCGCAGGCTCTTCAAATCGAAATACCGGAAAGCGTTGCCGCCATCAAAAACATTTACACCGTCGTAATCGTACAACAGGTCGGTGCCGGTGATGGAGCGTGGTTTCAGGTCGGTGATGGCATTGTCCCAGCGGCCGTTTTGGCGCAGGGTTACTTTTATCTCCTGCCGCGGGTCGGTGAGAGGCAAGCCGGTGGTCTGTATGTTAAAAACTACCTCCTGCCGCCAGTCGCGCTCCGATACGTCGAGCGGCTTGCGCACCCTTGCGACAACGTTGACGCGTGGCTCGGTTACAAAAAACCGATGCGTAAATATCACCTCTTCGGGATCGTCGGCCAGATACACTTTGAGCAGGTAATTGCCCGAGAGGCGATATGAAACATCCTGGTTTGGGATGACCCCGTGATAGTGCACATAAGGCTGCATGGTGTTGACAGAATAGGCAAAATCATCGATGTAGTCATCCTGAAAAGTCTCCAGATATTCGGTGGGCAACAAATCGGATTCTTTCCAGTCGGCGTCGCAATGGATAATGGTGTAGCCGTACTTTTTGTAATCGCCCGAAAGGTCGTCAAACGAAAAGACGATGCGCTCCGATGCCTTGAGCTTCACCACCGGCTTCGACATGGGCGCGCCATCGGGATGCACCAGCACCGTGCGGATGTAGTCTTTGTAGACGTAGTTGGCGTTCCGAACGAAATCTTCCTGGTAATAGTCGTCAAGGTCGGTTTGACTGCTTGCCGGAAGAACCATCATCATCGCGGCCATACCCATCAAAAATGTAAATAGTTTTCTCATTCGATCAAAATTGTATTTAAGTAGTTTTATTGCTTGGTATTTTCTACCTCACCCATGTTTGCCACGCCAGCAAGCTCCCTTTACGCCAACCGACGGAGAAGGGGCTTTAAATCCCGGCCAAAGATATGGAAATATTTTACCGCGCTACATCTGCCGTCATGCATTCGGAGGCAATTTTATTTTTTAATAAAAATGAGTTTGCACCCTGGGTTCCCAAAGGTTTTGATATTCTGGATCAGCAGCACCTTTGCATATCTGTTGGAAAACACACTGGCTGTGGTTTTCTATTTTATAAATTTGCGTAAGCGTGCAGGGTGATTTTTCGCAGTGGCCGTCGCGGCAAAGCAGCGTGTGGTTGCAGCAGCTCCGCCCCAGCGCCCAAAATATGTCGTTCAGGCGCGTCACAGATTGCTGACTCAGGCTGGCAATCAGGCGCATGGCTTCGATACATCGGCTGCGGAGAGGCTCGTCAGTTGAGAGTGGTTGTTGTCGGGTAATCTGGTCGCGGAGTGTCGAATCTGTAATTTCTACGCAACCGGTGCGCAGCAGCACGCGCTGCATGTGGTAGTCCATGATGGGAATAAAATTTTCGGGGTCGCCGATTTTTACCAGTCCGGCATCTTCGAGCAGCTTCGTCAAAAAAGTTGTCTTTTTCTGCTGCGGATCAGCAAAAGCTTCACAGTGCGGCATCACGTGATACAATCCGCTTTGTTGCGGATTTATTAATTGATAATGACTGGTAGAAAAAAGCATTTCGACGCTTCCGCCAAAATCCCGAAGCAACACCTCAGCCGCCTGTTGCATCAGTTGTGCCCGCTCCGGCAGGCGGTCGAGGGAGCACGCAGCGTCTTCTGCAAAAGCAGCCGAAAGCAACGCGATGATTTCATCTATGGATGCTCCGGCAAGCCAGGCCGGTTGCAGCAGCGGTGAAGCATCGGCGGCAAGCTGCAAAAAGACCTCTTCAATAAAATCCCACCCAAAAAGATTTTTAGCTTTATGATGCAGGCTGTAGGTCTGATGACAGATAGCCACGGCAAAAAAGTGCATCCGGAATTGTGTTTCATGGCTGCCGGCACCCTGCAGGTAGGGGCGCCGGTAAAATGCTGCCGAAGGCTTCATCATCGACACGATACCGACAATTTTTTCGCATTGCGTGTGGTTGAGGGTTACTTCAGAGGTGGACTTTGCCGTTGGTATGCTTTGCATGAGCGATCAGATAAGGTGCTTTTTGTTTTATGAAAAATGATCTTTTTACAAAAAAAACTGATTACAAAATTAGTGTAAAAGTAATTAAATGTGCCAAGAAGATGCTTTAGGAACTTTTGATTTAAAAAAATACATCATCACCATTTTTTCGTCCGGGTTTCAACTTAATTTTAATCACTGTTTTTCACTACTGACCGATTAAACTGATAGTGTTAGTTTTAGATTCTTCACTTCCCCGAAAAAACGGGGCAGGCTGTTTCGTTCAGAATGACAGTTGTTTAAGGGCGTAGGTGAGGTGTGGGTGGCGGCTTCGCCGCCACCCACACCTCACCTCCACAAATACGCGAAAAACCTTGTCATTCTGAGAGTTCACCCAAAAATTTTGGACATAATGAGATAATGACATTGGAGAATAGATTTCTCCCGGCAACACTTCGCTTCGCTGCGTGTTTTGGTCGAAATGACAGTGTCCACGGGTTTATTGGGGGTAGGGGAATCGGGCGCAAAGCGCCCGATTCCCCTACCCCTCGACCCGCGCCGGCCTTGTCATTTCGACCGAAGGGAGAAATCTCATATCCAGATGCTTGCGGAAACCTGTCATTGGTAGCGTAGCGAAGAATCTATAATTTTTAGTCGGTCAGCATTGTTTCATTACAGATATTTTCGACTCCAGACAAGATCCCGATAAAATGAAGTCATAACCCGTCGCTCCAAAAAGTATCAAAACAGCTTTCGTTTCTCACTAAGAACCAACCTATTTCCTTTCACCTTCGGGCATTACCACACAATATCGAACTTTCTTACCGTAGCATCAATCACAATTTCACACAAGATGGTTTGTGTAACCAAAATGCGACTATTTTTGGTTTTTAAGAAAGATATTTTATCAAAATTCAATAAGAATATGAAAGTTGTACAAAAAGTAGAACAGGCCATTAATGCCGAAACCATTCCGCCTGGCAGCATTATCTACACTGCCGGCAATGCCGCCGCTCCGCAGGTGCTTCTGCGCCAGATTGCCGACGACACCACCATCCGCGACGTTGAGATGCTTAGCGTGCTGCTGCTGGGTGACATAGGAAAGCTTTTCGATCCGGAAGTTACCAACCGTATCTGCCATCGTGTAATTTTCAACGGACCCCACTCACGCGAAGCCATGAACACCGGCGGCGCCTCATACCAGTTGATCCATCTCTCCGACATCGGCAACCAGATGCGTAATTTTGTGAAGCCAAATGTGGTTTTCCTTATGGTAGCCGGCCCCGACAACGGTGGCAACTATAGCTACGGCACCACTGTGGAAGGATGCAAAGGAGCTGTAGACGCAGCCCTCGCAGGCAAAGGAACCATCATTGTAGAGCGCAATGCGCAAATGCCTTTTGTGCTGGGGACTACAATTCACGAAAGCGATATCGACTATCTCATCGACACCGACTATAACCTGCCCACAAGCCCTGTAAAAGAGCCTGACGAACGCGCACGCCGCATTGCCAAAATCATCACCGAACTTTATATAAAAGACGGCAGCACGCTGCAATACGGAATCGGCGAAGTACCCGAAGCCGTTACCGATGCCATTATCGACAAGGGAATAAAAGACCTGGGGATTCATACTGAACTCTTTGCCGACGCCATGCGCAAACTCGTTGAGAAGGGAATCGTTACCAACAAGTACCTCGACTTTAATTTTTCGCTCGCCAGCATCTTCCTGGCGCGCGATAAAGCCGGCTACGACTGGATGAATTTCAATAGCTCAATACAAAGCCGTCCCTCCGATTTTACCAATTATGTTCCCAACATTGCACGCATGCCCAAAATGCTGGCCATCAACAGCGCCATTGGTGTGGATTTGCACAGCAACGTCTGGGCCGACTCACTCAACGCCACACGCATCTATAGCGGCATCGGCGGACAGGCCGACTTTTTGCGCGGATCGTATCTTTCCAAAGGCGGCGTGCCCATCATTGCCATGAAATCTACAACAAGCAAAGGACAATCTAAAATTATGATGAAATGTCCGGAAGGCATCACCACTTCAGCCATTGCCGCCGACCCGGTGGTAATCGTTACCGAACAGGGTGCTTTCGATCCACGCGGCCTCAACCTGGCCGAACATGCCGTGGGCATCGCGCATCTGGCACAGCCCGAATGCCGCGAGAAATTGCTCAAATATATCTACGAAAGCAAAGAATACCACAAGCCACAGCAAGCACTCAACGGCAAACCGCCGAAAGGCTTCACTACTTATGACATGGTGAAGTAAGTTGAGAAGGCTACCAATGACAATATTTTGTAAGACACGGAAAACTTAAGTATTAGCAAGACCTCTCAATCCCACCAGCCAGCGGATCTTTCAAAGTGTCAATGGTCGTGCGACTGTGGTGAAGAGGTGGTGCCTTTGACGAGTTGATCCGTTAACCAGGATGGTAAATAGCTATCGGTTTGGCTGGAATTTCCTATCTTCGCAACCTTGTATTTTTTTGTATCACTAATCATTATCAACAAATTATGAAAAAGATTTTCGGAACACTAACAATCCTTGTTTTTATGGCAACATTGTTTACCGGCTGCGCCGGCGAAAGCAACAGCGAGGCACAGCGCGCAGGCATTGTGCCGCTGGAAGTAGAATTTGAAGCACTCCCCGGCATCGACATGCAACAGAAGCTCGACGAGTTTGCCTCTTTCCGCCTGACGGCTAACCTGGACCATCTTACCGCAAAAGAAAAAGAGATGCTGCCTTATCTTTTCGAAGCCGCCGACATCATGAACGGATTATTCTGGAAACAAGCCATCGGCTACCGCGATGGGTTTCTGAACCGCATTCAGGGAGAAGATGCAAGGGCTTTCGCCAAAATTCAATATGGCCCCTGGGATCGGCTGGATGGCAATGCTCCCTTCCTCACCAACGTGGGCGCCAAACCCGCCGGAGCCAACTTCTACCCGGAAGATATGACCAAGGAAGAATTTGAAACGCTCGTTGATAACGACAAAGCAAGCCAATACACGCTCATCCGCCGCGACGACAGTGGCAACCTTTATTCGCTGTGGTTTCACCAAGCCTACAAAACGGAGATAGAACGCACGGCTGCACTGTTGCGCAAAGCTGCTAACCTGGCCGAAGACGCAGGACTGAAAAAATACCTCACCCTGCGTGCCGACGCGTTGATCAACGACGACTACTACCAAAGCGACCTGGCATGGATGGACATGAAAAATACCAACATCGACCTGGTGATTGGACCCATCGAAAACTACGAAGACCAGCTCTTCGGATACAAAGCTGCTTACGAAGCTTTTATTTTGGTTAAAGACCCTGAGTGGAGCCAACGGCTGCAGAAGTTTGCTGCCATGCTGCCCGAATTACAAAAAGAAGTGCCCACCGGCGAGGCATATAAAAAAGATATCCCCGGCGCCGACTCCGACCTGAATGCTTATGATGTGGTTTATTACGCCGGCGACTGCAATGCCGGGAGCAAGACCATCGCCATCAACCTGCCCAACGACCCCAAAGTACACGCCGAGAAAGGCACCCGCAAGCTGCAACTCAAAAATGCCATGCGCGCCAAGTTTGATAAAATATTGGTGCCTATCGCCGAAAAGGTAATAGCTCCTGAGCAGCAGAAACACGTCACTTTTGATGCTTTCTTTTCTAATACCATGTTTCATGAAGTGGCGCACGGCATGGGCGTAAAAAATACCATCAACGGAAAGGGCACTGCCCGCGAAGCGCTCAAAGAAACCTATTCGTCGATAGAGGAAGGCAAAGCCGACATTATGGGCTTGTGGCTGGTGCAGGCGCTGCGCGAAAAAGGTGAGATCACCGACGGCGAGCTGATGGACAACTACGTAACGTTTATGGCCGGCATCTTCCGCTCCAGCCGCTTTGGCGCCGCCAGCGCCCACGGCAAAGCCAACATGATGCGTTTTGCATTCTTTAATGAACAGGGCGCTTTTACCCGCGACGACGACGGATATTATCATGTGAATCCTGACAAAATGAGAGCTGCTATCGATATGCTGGTAGACAAAATTCAGGTGATACAAGGCGACGGCGACTACCAAGCTGCCAAAGCCTGGATAGAAAAAGATGGCGTGGTAAGCCCCGGGCTACAAGCCGACCTGGATCGCATCAACGACGGTGGCATCCCTGTGGATATCGTCTTTGAGCAGGGACCATCCGTGTTAGGTATAAAATAATCGAAATGTAAAGACGCACATCCTGCCCCGCCCCAGCGGGGGACGTGCATCTCTACATACCGAATGCAAATCTAATCCGCGGCGGGAATGCCCAGATCGATGCCGTATTCCTTTTCGATGTATCGGAAATACCAGTAGAGCTGATAATTTACTTCCAGCCCATAGTCGATGCCGGGCGAGTATTCTATCAGATACTCGTAAGGCTCCTGGCGCATCGTTTCGCGCACCCGGTTGTTCCATTTAGAAACCAGAAAGGTGTTTTTGTTGCGGTAGTACTCGTTGCTGTAATACCAGCGCGGTCTGGCATTGGTTATCAGCCAACTGTCGAAGCCGGGTTCGATGATTGTGATTTCATATTCGGTGCTGTCGATGAGCTTGATACTTAAACTGTCGGCAGCCGGTTTGGGATGCTGCTGCGCAGCTACTTTTGGAGTGATACCCCAAAAAGTCAGCGCGAGAATGATGATGGAAGCAAGAGCTGTATTTTTCATAATAATAAAATTTTAGTGCTAAAATAATTACAAACAAAAAACAAATGGCCGCTCCTGAAGCACGAATGCAAGTTTAAAAACCAGATAGCTTCAGTGCGCGTGCTACATGTACAGGAATGATTTCCGGAGTATCGCCACCCGAACGCGTCAAATGCATAACATGTTTTAGCTCTTCGGGATCGTCTTCATGCACCAATTTGGAAAGCACGTGATGTGCACCCAGACGAAAATTGTAGGAGTCGGCGCGTCTTGCAAGTCTTTTGAGCAAAGGGCGCAGTGAAGAGCGACCGATCTTTATAAGCGCTTCGGCAGCAATCCAACGGATGCCGCTCACATCGTCTTCGAGTCTTGCCAGCAACTCGTCGATGGAGGATGGATGAGCGATAAGTTCCACCACCTTGGCAGCTTGCTTGCGAATCACTCTTTGTTTGGAATGCAGCAACTTGTGCATCACCGGAAGCGTCGCTACACCGCTTTCAGCAAAACGATGCCGCGCCTTAAGGTGCCGGTCGTAATCATCCACATCGGTTAGTTCGTAAAGTTGCTGAAGCACCTCCTCGGAAAAGCCATATTGCCGCAGTTCGTTTTTTTCTTCCTCTCTTGCATTCATCGTCAAGTTATTGCTAATTGTTTATGCAACTAAAACAAAGCAAGCCGGCAAAAGTTGTGCTGGTTGGGATATTAAAAGCAGCTTACTTTTACAGGCCCCGCAATCATTCCCAAAAAAAAAGCAACAACATCATTTTGGTTATTTTGATGATAGACTATTAGAAAAATAACTTTTTGATAAAATTCTTTGCCGGTTAGCGAAAAAAGTATTTATCTTTGCCGGCAGAAAGTTAAGCCCGGATGGCGGAAATGGTAGACGCGCATGGTTGAGGGCCATGTTCCCGTTCGGGAGTGCAAGTTCGATTCTTGTTCCGGGCACAATTTTCAAAACGACACGTCCCTTGTTTGGTGAAAACCAACAAGGGATTTTTTTGCTCGGAAAGTAGTGAAGATAATATTGAGCAATTTTTTTTTCCTTCTTTTTCGATGATGAATTTTCGAGGAAATATCTCCATTTTGCTCCAAACAAAATTTGTTTATTTTCGCCGGCTTTATTTAAACACAAAACGAATATCTATGAGACGAATCCTTTACGCGATGATGATCCTCATCATCACATCACCGGTTTATGCCGGCGGCTATCAGGTGCGTTTGCAGGGTCACCGGCAAACAGCTATGGGTCTGGTAGGCGTTTCACTTTTTGGCGATGCCAGCAACATATTTTATAATCCCGCAGGCCTCTCGCTGATGAAAACAAAGTACAGCTTCTCGGTGGGTGGCAGCGGCATCTTCAACAGCACCACTTTCCGACTTCAAAATTCGGTGTACCAGGCCGAAACCGAAAACCCCATGGGCACTCCCCTGTTTTTTTATGGCGCTGCCAAAATCACCGATCGCCTGGCGGTGGGAATTGGTGTTTACACGCCGTTTGGCAGTTCTGCCAAATGGGGCGACGACTGGGCAGGAGCGCATCTGATCCAGGACATCTCCCTGAAAGCTTTTTTCTTTCAGCCAACCCTCTCCTACAAAATCAACGACATGTTCAGCCTGGGTGCCGGACTGGTGATAGCCACCGGCTCTGTAGAAATCAATAAAGCTATCCCTTACAACAGCGCTGCCGAACATGGCCAGGTGAATTTAGAAGGGAAAACTGCGAGCTTTGGTTACAATCTGGGCGCAATGTTTACTCCAAACGACCAGTGGAGCATCGGCATCAACTACCGCTCGCTGGTTAAAATGACACTGGAAGACGGCGACGCTACCTTTACCATTCCCAGCTCCGTTGCTGGCATCATCCCTCCTGCCAACACCTTCGATGCGGAACTTCCATTGCCCGCCAACCTCGACCTGGGCGTATCTTATCAAGCTACCGAAAAACTTTTATTCTCGGCAGAAGTCAATTATGTATTCTGGGATGTTTACGAAACACTCACTTTTGAATTTGCTGAAAAACCAGAACTGCTCAACTCCGATAATCCCCGCGAATATTCCAACACATTGATTTACCGTGTTGGCGGCGAATACATCATCAACGAAATGATTACAGTGCGCGCCGGAGCCTATTACGATCCTACACCTACAAACAAGGATTATTTTAATCCAGAAACGCCAAGCCTCAACACCATCGGGCTAAGCGCCGGCGTCACCATCCGTCCTACCGAGCATCTGGCAATCGACGTTTCGTACCTGCACCTCGAAACCCAAAAAGATACCCGCAGCTATTTGCCCGAAAATTTTACAGGCGAATACAAAACCCGTACGTTGATTCCCGGCATTGGCATCAGTTATAATTTTTAAATAATAAAATCAGAATATGAAGACACCACACATACTGCTGTTGCTGGCACTGATGAGCCTGATGGCCTGCCAGCCCGAACTCAACGATTTTACCACCAGCTCCGGCCAGGCCGACTTTACCACCTA
>Ga0265295_1004762_pt1 | contig 18009 bp, 16 predicted proteins | sample Munlansysbiofilm_FD_192503 | JGI IMG/M metagenome (GOLD analysis project Ga0265295, IMG submission 192503) | Leachate microbial communities from a municipal landfill in Southern Ontario, Canada - Methane capture system biofilm | ecosystem: Engineered > Solid waste > Landfill > Unclassified ...
AAACTCCCAACCTTGGGCAATCGGGTTGGTATAGTAAGCCTCAAGTGCAAAACCCACCGCAGCCACCACAAAGAAAAACACCGTCACTTCAATAAGGCGGTTAAAAAAGGTTTTTACCTTAAGGCTTTTGGCCATGACCTGGCCGGGAAAGTAAACACCCGCCACAATCAATACCACGGCGATCACCTGCATAAGGCTATCTAATGCGGGCCGGGACAGCAAATAACAACCTGCCCCAACCACCAGATAACTTAACAACGCCCGCAGAAAATAAAACAGGCCGTTTCGATCAGGTTCACCCTGCTGCTTCCAGGGAACAAATGCAAACGCCCTTTCGGTTAGGAACGGAAGCAATGCTGTGGCAAAAGCCAGAATAATCAGCAACCAGATGGAAGAAGCAGGAAACATATTTATAAAACCCTAAAATTTCAGTGATGCGTCAATAACCTGTACACATAATGTCATTAAACCGCCTGGCAAAATACCCAACAGAATAATAACCAGACCGTTTACAGACATGACGCCACTACGGAAAGTCAGCTGATTGCCAATAACCGGTGCATCGGCTGCCGGTTCGTCAAAGTACATGACCTTGACAACGCGCAGGTAATAATAGGCACCAATTAATGAAAACAGGATAGCAACAATAGCCAGATACAGATGACCGGCGGCAATGGCAGCCTGCAAGACAACCAGTTTTGCATAAAAGCCCACCAGCGGCGGTATACCTGCCAAAGAGAACATCAGGACAAGTACCCCAAACGCCATCAGGGGACTGCGGCGGTTAAGACCTTTCAAGTCACTGATTTCTTCGCATTCGAAGCCCTGACGGCTAAGCAGCAGGATAATACCAAAACTGGCCAGCGTGGTTAATACATAAGTAAGCATGTAAAACAGGGCTGAACCGTAGGCACCAATAGCCAGTGAACCATCCGCATTTACACCCGACATCAAGCCCAGCAGGACAAAACCAACGTGTGAAATGGTTGAATAAGCCAGCATGCGCTTGAAGTTGGTTTGCATAATGGCGGTCAGGTTACCGATTGCCAGCGACAGAACGGCCAGAATCATCAACATTTGCTGCCAGCTGTCAGCCAAACCATGCAGGCCTTCTATCAGGAAGCGAAGTGTAATGGCCAATGCTGCCAGCTTGGGCGCTGCACCAATGGTTAAGGTAATCGCGGTAGGCGCACCCATGTAAACGTCGGGAAGCCACATGTGGAAAGGAACGGCACCCAGTTTGAACGCCAGACCGCACACCACAAACACCGTACCCAGTGTCATGGCCATATAGCTGACATTGCCGGCCTTGACCGCCCCGGCAACACCGGCCAGGTCGATATGACCGGTGGCACCGTAAACCATAGAAATACCATACAGCATGAAACCGGATGCCAGGGAACCCAGCACGAAGTATTTCATGGCAGATTCAACCGCCACCAGCGAATCGCGACGAACCGCAACCAGCGCATACAGGGCCAGTGACATGAGCTCCAGACCCAGATAAATGGTAAGCATGCTGGAAGCGGAAATCATGACCATTTGGCCAACCAGCGCAAACAGGGTAAGAGAATAAAGCTCTCCGCCCTTGACCATGCCACGATCAATCACATACTGGCGACTGTAAATCAGGGTTACCATGACCGCCAGGTATGAGGCCACTTTCATGAGATGAGCAAGCGGATCGGTAACGTAATGACCATAAAAAGTATGGCCAGCCACACCGGCATTCCACTGATACATCGACACCAAAGTGACAATGACCAACGCGCCCAGCGAGAGCATATAGGTAAGTGACCTGTTTTTGGAAGGAATAAACACATCCACCAGCAGGATCAACGTTGCCAGAATACTTAACGTAATTTCCGGCAAGGCGAGTGCAAAATTAAATTGATTTTCCATCATTGTCCAGACTTACAGTTTAGAAATTGCAACATGCTCCAACAATTGTTGGAGAGAAACGTGCATCACATCGGTGAAGGGCTTCGGATGAATACCCATGTACAGCACAAAAATAGCCAGCAAGCCCAGAATCAGGAATTCACGGCAATTGATGTCTTTCATTTCACGGACATGGTCATGTTTGATTTCGCCATAAGCCACACGTTTGACCATCCAGAGGGAATACGATGCACCCCATAACAGAGCGGTTGCGGTTAGCAGACCAATCCAGAAGTTGTATTCAACGGCACCCAGAATAACCAGGAACTCGCCAATGAAACCACTGGTGGCTGGCAAGCCGGCATTCGCCATGGAAAACAGCACGAAGAAAGTAACGAATTTGGGCATCACATTGACCACGCCACCGTAATCGGAAATCTGGCGACTATGCACGCGGTCATACAGCAGGCCGATACACAAAAACATGGCACCCGAAACAAAGCCGTGGGAAATCATCTGCATCACCGCGCCTTCAAGACCGGTGATATTGAACATGAAAAAGCCCAAAGTGACAAAACCCATGTGAGCAACCGATGAATAAGCCACCAGTTTTTTCATGTCATCTTGGACAATCGCTACCAGGCCAATATAGATAACCGCAATCAGGGACAGGGCAATCATGATACCAGACAGGCTTTGTGAGGCATCGGGGGCAATCGGCAGTGAAAAACGCAGGAAACCATAAGCACCCAGTTTTAGCATGATGGCTGCCAGCACGATAGAACCACCGGTAGGGGCTTCAACGTGGGCATCGGGCAACCAGGTATGTACCGGCCACATGGGCACCTTCACGGCAAAGGCCGCAAACAGGGCAATAAAGATGAGTAACTGCGGTGTATAACCCAGTTGGGTAGCCTGCCAGGTGGCAATATCAAATGTTCCGGTAACGGTATACAGATAGATAAAGGCAATAAGCGTAAGCAGTGAACCCAGCAAGGTATACAGGAAGAACTTGAACGCGGCATAAACGCGGTTGGGCCCCCCCCAGACACCGATAATGATATACATCGGGATCAGGGTTGCCTCGAAGAACACGTAGAACAGCAAGCCGTCGAGTGCCACAAACACACCCACCATCAAGCCTGAAAGAATCAGGAAAGCAGCCATGTATTGAGCAACACGAGTGGTAATCACTTCCCAGCCGGCCAGCACCACAATGATAGTGATGAAGGCGGTTAACAGCACAAACCAGATGGAAATGCCATCAACCCCCAAATGGTAGGCCGAATTGAATGCCGCAATCCAGGAAACGTTCTCAACGAACTGCATATTGGCCGTTGAGGAGTCAAACCCGAAGTAAATGGGCAGGGTTACCAGAAAACTGACGATAGCGCCAACCAGAGCCATCTTGCGAGTATAGTCGGCCCGGTCATCTCGACCGAATATCAACACCAGTATACCCGCAACAATTGGCACGAATATCGACAAGGAAAGCCAAGGAATAGTAGTAGTCATTTCGCCCATCTTAGTTTACCAGCACAAATAAAGTAATTAATGCAATCACACCGGCAATCATCGCAAACGCGTAGTGATAGATATAACCGGACTGCAAGTAGCGGCTGACGGCGGCAATCCAGCCTACCAGCCTTGTACTTCCACCAATAATTGCGCCATCAATAATACCTTTATCGCCAACTTTCCAGAAAACGCCACCCAGCCCACGAACAGCACGGGCAATCACGTTTTCATTAAACCAGTCTGCATAGTATTTGTTTTCCAGAATACGGTTGATACCGGAAAATGCCTGATACAGTTTGGCAGGAAGCTTGGGATTAACGATATAGCAGTACCATGCGGTGACCAGACCGGCAATCATTAGCCAGAACGGCGCCGTTTGGAAAGCGTGCAGGCCATAAGCAACCCAGCCATGATAAGTGCTGGCCAGTTCTGCCATCGCAGGGTGTTCGGCCAATACCACAATTGAATTGCCAAAGAAGCCCTTGAACAGCAAGGGATCAATTGCCCACGCACCAATGACCACAGAGGGAACCGCCAGCAGGATCAGGGGCAAGGTAACCACCCAGGGCGACTCGTGCGGCACGCCACCGTGATGACCATGGTCATCGTGTTTCTTGCCATGAACAGGCTTGGTATTGAAACGCTCTTTTCCGTGGAAAACCAGGAAATAAAGACGGAATGAATACAGCGACGTGACAAAAACACCGATTAATGTAGACCAGTAAGCAAAATTGGCACCCCAGATATTGGCCAGACCAGCGGCTTCAATCACGTGCTCTTTGGAATAGAAACCGGAGAAGAACGGTGTACCGACCAGCGATAGCGTACCAATCAGGAAAGTAATCCAGGTAATGGGCATGTATTTACGCAGGCCACCCATGTTACGGATATCCTGGTCATGATGCATACCGATAATGACTGAACCCGCACCCAGGAACAACAGCGCTTTAAAGAAGGCGTGTGTCATTAAGTGGAAAATGGCAACCGGATAGGCTGACGCACCCAATGCCACCGTCATGTAACCCAGCTGTGACAGGGTTGAGTAAGCCACTACGCGCTTGATATCGGTTTGGATGATACCCAGAATACCCAGGAACAGCGCACCGATACTGCCAATCACAATAATGAATGACAAGGCGGTTGAGGACAGCTCAAACAAGGGAGAGAACCGGGCAACCATAAAGATACCGGCGGTCACCATGGTTGCCGCGTGAATAAGAGCGGAAATGGGGGTAGGACCTTCCATGGAATCAGGGAGCCATGAGTGCAAAGGCACCTGGGCAGATTTACCCATGGCACCAATGAACAGACAGATACATGCAACCGTGATCAGTTTCCAGTCGGTACCCGGGAAAATCAGGGTATCCAGGGAATCGGCCTGGGCAAAAATCTCGGCGTAATTCATAGAGCCGGTATAGGCAAACAACAGGCCAATACCCAATACAAAACCGAAGTCACCCACACGGTTCATGATGAACGCTTTCATGTTGGCGAAAATAGCGGTATCGCGAGTAAACCAGAAACCAATCAGCAGGTAAGAAACCAGACCCACTGCTTCCCAGCCAAAGAACAGCTGTAGCATGTTATTGGCCATCACCAGCATCAACATTGAGAACGTAAACAATGAGATGTAGGAAAAGAAGCGCTGATAACCCGGATCATCAACCATATAACCAATGGTGTAAATATGAACCATTAATGAAACCGAGGTAACCACCACCATCATGAGGGCGGTTAAAGGGTCTATTAAGAAGCCGATTTCAAATACCTTGGTGCCAACCAGGCTCCAGGTATAAATAGCCTGGTCATAATAGGCACCATTCATGGCCACTTCATACAGAACATAAAGCGAGCCAAAGAAAGAAATGGCGACAAGCAAAATCGTTAAGCTGTGCGAGCCTTTACGACTGACCGAGCGCCCGAGGAATCCTGTGCCAAACAGACCGGTAATAATGGCGCCGGCAAGCGGGCCCAATGCGATCAGGAGTAAAAAGGCACTAGAGAATGTTGGTGTCATGCTGAAATTCCCCTTACCCTTTCAGACGACCAACGTCGTCAACGTTAATGGAATTGATTTTGCGGAACAGCAGGACCAGGATAGCCAGCCCGATGGCCGCCTCGGCAGCGGCAACCGTCAGGATGAAGAACACGAAGATCTGTCCTGAGGTTTCGGGCAAGCCGTTGGCACCGGGGTTCCACATGGAAAATGCCACGAAATTGATATTCACCGACAACAGCATAAGTTCGATGGACATCAACAGACTAATAAGATTGCGGCGATTCAGAAAAACACCAAATACACCCAGGGCAAACATAATGGCCCCTAAAATCAGATAATGTGCCAAAGTTAGCGTCATTCTGAATCCCCTTCTTTTACTGGCGCAGCTTCTTCTTTTTCAGATTTCATGCTGACAAGCCTGATACGGTCGGCGGCATTTACATGCAGCTGATCATTGACATTCACGTATTTGCGGTTGCTGCGTTCACGCAGGGTCAGTGCAATGGCTGAAATCATGCCTACCAGCAGAACCAGCGCACCCACCTGAATGGCATACGAATATTCGCTGTACATGGCAGTGCCCAGCTCAAGTGTATTGTCGTAGGAATCGGGAAGCGGAACCGGTGCGCCTGAACCGTAGTACACCGTACCCAGTACAAAAGCAATTTCCAGCACCATAATACCGCCAACCACCAGGCCCAACGGCATATAGGTACGGAAACCGGCCCGCAAGGACTCGGGAACCACGTCGATCATCATGACCACAAACAGGAACATGACCATTACCGCGCCTACATAGATCACGATCAGTACCAGGCCCAGGAACTCGGCACCGATCAGAATCCACAGCAATGATGCGGTTACAAATGACAGGATCAAGTGCAGCACAGCCGTTACCGGACTGCGTGCGGTAATTACCCGAGCACCGGCCACTACAAGAATAGTAGCCAGAATATAGAACAAAACAGTCGTAAAAGTCATAGTTTGCTCACCTGCCGATTATCTGTATGGTGCATCGGTTGCACGACGTGCAGCGATCTCGGATTCATATTTATCACCTACTGCAAGCAACATATCTTTGGTGAAATACAGGTCGCCCCGTTTTTCACCGTGGTATTCATGGATATGGGTTTCCACGATTGAATCCACCGGGCAGCTCTCTTCACAAAAGCCGCAAAAGATACATTTGGTTAAGTCAATATCGTAGCGCGTGGTGCGACGGGTTCCATCGTCACGCTCTTCGGATTCAATGGTAATGGCCATGGCGGGACACACTGCTTCGCAAAGCTTACAGGCAATACAGCGTTCTTCGCCGTTGGGATAGCGACGCAAGGCATGCAACCCCCGAAAACGCGGCGACATGGGCGTTTTTTCATGAGGATAACGCAGCGTAATCTTGCGCTTGAAGAAATACCTGCCGGTCAGGGCCATTCCCTTTAACATCTCGGTCAGCATGAAACTGCCGAAGAAATCTTTAATAGCACTCATAATTTTCTTCTAGCCTATTTCCAAATATTGAACGGTGTCTGCATCCAAATGGCAACAATCAGCAACCACACACCCGTTAACGGAAGAAATACTTTCCAGCCCAGACGCATGATCTGGTCGTAACGATAGCGGGGAAATGAAGCCCGGAACCAAATAAAGAAAGACACAACAAAGAATGTTTTAAGGCCCAGCCATAACCAACCCGGAATCCAGTTAAATGGCGCAAAATCCAGTGGAGATGACCAGCCGCCCAGGAACATGATGGAAGCCATGGCTGACAACAGGATCATGTTGGCGTATTCAGCCAGGAAGAACATGGCAAAGCCCATACCGGAGTATTCCACCATATGCCCGGCCACAATTTCAGACTCTCCTTCGACCACGTCGAATGGGTGACGGCAGGTTTCAGCAACAATTGAAATGATATACACCACGAACAGAGGCAACAGGGGCAACCAGTTCCATGACAGGAAGTTAAGACCACGATCGGCAAACCAGCCTGTTAATTGGCCCTGAACAATACCGTTCATATTTAACGTACCAGACACCAGCAAGACGGTAACCAGTACAACACCCATACCCAATTCATAGGAAATCATTTGTGCCGAAGCACGCATGGCACCCAGAAACGGATATTTGGAGTTGGATGCCCAGCCTGCGATAATCACGCCATAAACACCCAGCGAGGTAATGGCCATCACATACAGCAAACCGGCATTCACGTTTGCCAGTACGGCTTCAGGACCAAAGGGAATCACGGCCCATGCGGCCAGCGCTGGCAGCAAAGTCATGATGGGTGCCAGAATATAAAGCACCTTATTGGCTTTTTCGGGAACAATCACCTCTTTCGTGAGCAGTTTGAATACGTCAGCAAAAGGTTGCAAAATACCGCCAGGACCCACACGGTTGGGGCCACGACGAATATGCATATAACCAATCATGCGACGTTCCCACAAAGTAAGGAAAGCCACACAGATAATGATTGGCAAAGCGATAACCAGGATTTTAATGATTGACCAGATGACCAACCACGGTGTTGCACCAATCAGATCGGCGCCCCAGGCGTCAAAGGCGGCAACACCATCAGTGAACCAAGACCAGATATCCATTAGACGCGCTCCACAGTGAGTTGAGCAAAGGCACTACCCAATGCTGCAGTTTGTTCGAATGCGTGGGAAATACGCACGGTATTGTTGGCCAACGTGTCGTCCTGCTCAAGCTCAAGGATAACTTCACCGCTAGCGGATTTCACTTTTACCTGAATACCATTAGCCAGTTCCAGTGACGCTATGGTTTGCGCATTCATGCGCACACGGGGGACAACACTGGCCGGAGACAGTTGCAAGGACTCGGCACGGCGAACCATGGCGTCGGTGCGGTAAACAGGCACATCAGCCACCCGTTCAAGACCAACAGGTGCCACGGCAGGCACTTGGGGATCTGTCACGACCTTGTTGCCCAGACGCGCAACGTAACCATTTTGCAACACGGCATCGCGAATAGTTTCGGATGTTTCGTCTTCGAAGTCTGACAGTTTCAGGATATTGCCCAGTACACGCAGGACTTTCCAGCCCGGACGGCTTTGGCCTTTTCCGGCCACCACACCCTTGAAGCTTTGGGCACGACCCTCGGCATTAACGAAAGTACCCGAGGTTTCTGTGAACGGTGCCACCGGCAACATAATGCGGGCCCAGTCCTGGGCCGCTGATTTGAACGGGGTTAATGCAATTGAAAACGCATTGGCCAGCATTTCCTGGGCCTTGACGCCGTTATCGCAGTCCAGTTTGGGTTCTGCATGCAAGACAATAAATGCCTTTAATGGGTTTTGCAACATCTTGGGCAGGTTCATGCCATTTTCTTTAGCCACGGCACCCGCCAGATAACCGCCCACCGTATTGGCACCTGCAGTTAAAAAGCCCAGTTTGCCGTTAATGCCATTGGCCACCGCTTGTGCATAGGCAGCGATATTAGAGGCATCGGGAGCAGAAACCGCTGTATTGCCCAGCAGGACAGCACTGTTGCTGCCGCTGGCCAGAATGGCCGCTGCTTTCTGGACAGGATCGGTAGCATCGGCCTGGGCGCCCTCTTGGGCCACCAGTGCACGGCCAAGCTGGGCCAGCGTTGCCGCCAGCTGGCTGGGTGCAACCGTGATACGCGCGGCAACCGGGAACAGTGGATTATCGCCAAAACTGTCGATAAGCACAATTTGTGTGCCATGTTTAGCAGCCTGACGCAGGCGCTGTGCAAACAAAGGATGATCTTTGCGCAGGGTTGACCCAACAACCAGGACACGATCAAGGTTATTGAGTTCTGCAATGGGCATGCCCAACCATGGCACACCGTTTAAGGCAGTTTCAAAACCGGCATCGTTCTGGCGCAGGCGAAAATCAATATGCTCGGAACCCAAACCACGTACCAGGCGCCCTAACAAGGCCAATTCTTCAACCGTAGAATATTCGGTGGCCAAGGCACCAATCTGGCCAATACCCTGGGTCTCGTTAATACGGCCCAGTGCCTGTGCGGCAGCGGTTAAGGCATCATTCCAGGAAGCCTCGCGCCAGACGTTGTCGTCGCCTTTGATCATGGGGGTTTGCAGGCGGTCTTCGCTGTTTAAGCCTTCATAAGACCAGCGGTCTTTATCGGTAATCCAGCATTCGTTAACCTCTTCGTTTTCGAAGGGCACCACACGCATGACATTGTCACCCTTGACCTGCACCACCAGGTTGCTGCCCACACTGTCGTGTGGACTGACTGAACGGCGACGGGCCAGTTCCCAGGTACGGGCCGTGTAGCGGAAAGGTTTTGACGTTAATGCACCCACCGGGCAGACATCAATCATGTTGCCGGACAATTCGGAATTAATGGAATGCCCCACAAAAGTGGTAATTTCGGCATGTTCGCCGCGGCCAACCATGCCCAGCTCCATAATGCCGCCCACTTCCTGGCCGAAACGAACGCAGCGCGTGCAGTGAATGCAACGGGCCATTTCTTCGGCTGAAATTAACGGACCCACATCTTTATGGAAAACCACCCGTTTTTCTTCTTGATAACGGGATTCAGACTGCCCATAGCCTACAGACAAGTCCTGCAACTGACACTCTCCGCCCTGATCGCAAATGGGGCAATCAAGGGGGTGATTAATAAGCAGGAACTCCATGACCGCCTTTTGTGCGGCAACCGCCTTGGCAGAACAGGTATGGACAACCATACCCTGCGTAACCGGTGTTGCGCATGCCGGCAAGGCTTTGGGCGCCTTTTCGACTTCTACCAGACACATGCGGCAGCTGGCTGCAATAGACAGTTTTTTGTGATAACAGAAATGCGGCACGTAGACCCCCAGTTCCTGGGCGGCATGCATAACCATGCTGCCTTCAGGCACTGATACGGGTTTGCCGTCTATGGTAAGTTCAACCATTGCTTTGACCTACAAATAGTGAGGAACCACACATTGCTTATGCTCGATGTGGTGCGCGAACTCATCGCGATAATGCTTTAAGAAACCGCGTACGGGCATGGCTGCCGCGTCGCCCAATGCACAAATTGTGCGTCCCATGATGTTGCCCGCAACCGTATCAAGCATATCCAGGTCTTCGGGACGACCCTGACCGTTTTCAATGCGATTGACAATACGGTACAGCCAGCCGGTACCTTCACGGCATGGCGTACACTGGCCGCAGCTTTCTTCAAAATAAAAGTAAGACAGGCGCAGCAATGATTTAACCATGCAACGGGATTCATCCATGACGGTAACCGCGCCAGAACCCAGCATAGAGCCGGCCTTGGCGATAGAGTCATAGTCCATCGTGCAGTCCATCATGATGTCGGCGGGCAGTACAGGCGCACTGGAACCACCGGGAATAACCGCTTTTAGTTTACGCCCGTTACGCATGCCACCGGCCAGTTCAAGCAGGGTGGCAAAGGGTGTGCCCAGCGGAATTTCATAGGTACCGGGACGCTCTACATCACCGGTGATGGAAAACAGTTTGGTACCGCCATTATTGGGCTTGCCCACCTCAAGGTATTGCTGCCCGCCGTTACGGATAATCCAGGGGACCGCCGCAAAGGTTTCGGTATTGTTAATGGTGCTTGGCTTGCCATACAGGCCAAAACTGGCCGGAAATGGCGGTTTGAATCGCGGTTGGCCTTTCTTGCCTTCAAGGGATTCGAGCAAGGCGGTTTCTTCTCCGCAAATATAGGCACCATAGCCATGATGCGCATGCAGCTGGAAGCTGAAGCTGGAACCCAGGATGTTATCACCCAGGAAGCCGGCCTTGCGCGCCTCTTCAAGCGCTTCTTCGAAACGTTTGTAAATTTCAAAAACTTCACCGTGGATATAGTTGTATCCAACCGAAATACCCATGGCATAGGCACCAATGGCCATGCCTTCAATGACTGCATGCGGATTGAAACGCAGGATATCGCGGTCTTTAAAGGTACCCGGCTCGCCCTCGTCGGAGTTGCAGACCAGGTATTTTTGGCCCGGGAACGTGCGGGGCATGAAGCTCCATTTGAGGCCGGTTGGGAAACCCGCACCACCACGGCCACGCAGGCCGGATGCCTTGATTTCGGCAATCACGTCTTCTTGGGACAGTCCCGTTGTAAGGATTTTACGCAGGGCTTCGTAGCCACCGCGCTTGACGTAGTCTTCAAGGTGCCAGTTCTCGCCATTAATGCCATCAAGAATTTGTGGCTTGATATGACGGCCATGCAGCGCCATGCTGTTGGACAGGTCATTGCCCGGATTGGCAATTAAACCGTGGGAGTATTTATCAAGGAAACTCATGCCTGTGCCTCCTTGAGCATATCAGCCAGCATTTCATCAATTTTTTCTTGTGACATGCGCACACACATATGGTGGTTATTAACCAGCAAAATGGGTGAATCGCCACAGGCGCCCATGCACTCGCCCTCTTTCAGGGTAAAGGTGCCATCAGGGGTGGTTTCACCAAAACCAATGCCCAGTTTTTCTTTGATATATTCGGCGGTTTTCACACCATCACGCAGGGCACAGGGCAAATTGGTGCATACCGTAATTTTGAATTTGCCAACGGGTTTCATATCAAACATGTCGTAAAAGGTGGCAACCTCTTGGACTGCGATGGGTTCTACCCCGATATAGCCGGCTATTTCGGCGATCAGATCGCTTGACAGCCAACCGTTCTCTTCTTGTGCAATGCGAAGGGAAGACATGATGGCAGACGAACGCTGATCGGCGGGATACTTTGCCAGCTCTTTATCAATCTTTGTATAAGCCTGTTCAGAAAGCAACATTTTTACTATCCAGTTATTCGCCAGTATTAGCGATCAATTTCACCGAACACGATATCTTGTGTACCGATAATGGTTACGGCATCAGCCAGCATGTGACCACGAGACATTTCATCAAGGGACTGCAAGTGGACAAAGCCGGGCGCACGGATTTTAAGGCGATAAGGCTTATTAGCGCCATCGGACACCATATAAATACCAAATTCACCTTTGGGGTGCTCTACCGCAGAGTAAACCTCACCGGCCGGCACCTGGAAGCCTTCAGAGAACAGCTTGAAGTGATGGATAAGCTCTTCCATGTTGGTCTTCATGTTTTCACGTTTGGGTGGCGCGATTTTGTGGTTACTGGTAATAACCGGGCCGGGGTTGTTACGCAACCAGTGCACGCACTGGGCAATAATGCGGTTACTTTCACGCATTTCGGCCACACGCACCAGATAACGGTCGTAGCAATCGCCATTGACACCAACCGGAATATCAAAATCAAGGCGGTCGTATACTTCGTAAGGTTGTTTTTTACGCAAGTCCCATTCAACCCCTGAACCACGCAGCATGGGGCCGGTAAAGCCCAGGGCCTTGGCGCGTTCAGGGTCTACCACACCAATACCCACCAGACGCTGTTTCCAGATACGGTTGTCGGTAAGCAGTGTTTCGTACTCGTCAACACAGCCCGGGAAGCGCTTGGTAAATGCCTCGATGAAGTCAAGCAGCGAACCTTCGCGGTCTTCGTTCATTTGATTGATTTCACGCTTGCTGCGGTATTTGGTGTCCATGGTGTTTTTGGGCATGGTATCGGGCAGGTCACGATACACGCCACCGGGACGGTAATAAGCCGCGTGCATGCGGGCACCGGACACGGCTTCGTAGCAGTCCATTAAATCTTCGCGTTCACGGAAAGCATACAGCATGACCGCCATGGCGCCCACGTCAAGGGCGTGGGTACCCACACTCATGAGGTGATTCAGAAGACGGGTGATTTCGTCGAACATGACGCGGATATACTGTGCCCGCAGAGGTACTTCAAGACCCAGCAGTTTTTCAATCGCCATGACATAGGCGTGCTCGTTGCACATCATGGAAACGTAGTCTAGCCGGTCCATGTATGGCAGGGCCTGCAAATAGGTTTTGTGTTCGGCCAGTTTTTCTGTTGCGCGGTGCAACAGGCCAATATGCGGGTCAGCCCGCTGGATGACTTCGCCGTTCATTTCAAGAATAAGACGGAGCACACCGTGGGCTGCCGGGTGCTGGGGGCCGAAGTTAAGGGTATAGTTTTTAATTTCTGACATGTTTAACGTCCTGCTCCGTAACCTTCTTCACGAATTACCCTTGGCGTGATTTCACGCGGGTCTATGGTAACTGGCTGGTAAATGACGCGTTTGGCTTCTTCGTCGTAGCGCATTTCAACGTGACCGGAAATGGGGAAGTCTTTGCGGAACGGGTGTCCGATGAAACCGTAGTCGGTAAGAATGCGACGCAGGTCGGGGTGACCGTCGAACACAATACCGTACAGGTCGAAGGCTTCGCGCTCGAACCAGTTAAGGGTTGGCCATACGTTAATGAGCGTGGCCAGCATGGGGAATTCATTATTGGGTACCCAGGCACGAATGCGCAGGCGCCAGTTATTGCTTAAAGAAAGCAATTGAACGGCAACCGCAAAACGCGACGGGAATTTTTCAGCGGCGTTAACGGCCGGTGCACCCCAGGTAGCGTAGTCTATACCGGCCAGGTCGATGGCGGTTTCAAAACCCAATTCGGGAATATCACGCAGACGGGTACAGGTTTCCTGCCATTTGCTGGCCGGAATTTCAAGGGTAAGCTCACCATGGGCTTCGATCAGGTTGAGCTGATCGCCCAGATGGGCAAGCACATTTTGTTTTAAATTTTGTAAACGAGACATAGGATTATCGTGAACCTTAGCTTGCCAACATCTTACGCTTCACGCGCAATGGTGTTGGTATGGCGAATTTTATTTTGTAACTGCAACATACCGTAGATAAGCGCTTCTGCCGTTGGCGGACAGCCCGGCACGTAGATATCAACCGGTACGATGCGGTCACAGCCCCGAACGACGGAATAAGAGTAGTGGTAATAACCACCACCGTTGGCACAGGAGCCCATGGAAACAACCCAGCGGGGTTCGGCCATTTGGTCGTACACTTTGCGCAATGGAGCGGCCATTTTGTTGCAAAGAGTACCGGCCACAATCATGACGTCAGACTGACGTGGGCTGGGACGGAAGATAATACCGAATTGGTCAAGGTCATACCTGGCGGCACCGGCGTGCATCATTTCTACCGCGCAACAGGCCAGGCCGAAGGTGGCTGGCCACATGGAACCGGTTTTGGCCCAGTTGATGACGGCATCAGCACTGGTAACCAGAAAACCCTGTTTATTTAATACATTTTGATCAGACATAGTTTTTACACACGGTTTGGGTTAATCCCAGTCCAGTGCGCCCTTTTTCCATTCGTAAACAAAACCGGCAGTAAGAACTGCCAGGAACACAATCACGGTCCAGAAACCAACCAGACCGACATGCCCGTTGGCAATAGCCCATGGGAAAAGATAGGCGATTTCAAGATCGAACAGAATGAACAGGATGGCGACCAGATAGTAACGCACGTCAAATTTCATGCGTGCATCTTCAAAGGCTTCAAACCCGCACTCGTAGGGTGAGTTTTTTTCGGGGTCTGGCCGATTGGGACCCAAAAAACGCCCCGCCAGCAATAAAAATGCACCCAAACCACCCGCAACGAGAATAAACAGCAGTACTGGAAAATATTCAGCTAAATTCATGTTACGCAGCCACCTAAATTGAAAACTTGATTAAATTTCTTAAACCTTCTGATTGTAGCATTTCATGGGCAGGATGAAACCCAATGTATTAGGGAAAACGACATATTTCATGTTTTTTTCCTTTTATCAAGAATATTCGCAAAAATACTTGACAGGGCAAGTATTTTTTATTAATTGGATATTTCATGCTACCCGCCAATGCCGATGACGCGAACACCCCTGTCGCGAGCGCGACGCCCGGTAGCTATATCCACCTCTTCTTCCAGCTCAAAAAAGATGCGGTTGCCACCGCCTATTTCATGGGTTCCACGCAGACCAATTTTGCTGTCGTTTTTCAGGCCGCTGGCCATGCCGCTGCTTTGGGAACGGATAGAGAACGGGGTGGATTGACCGGTACTGGGCTGGGTGAAGTGGCCCTGGGTTTTGCCGGCGTGATAGCGGTAACCGCCATCAAGGGTGCCGTAAAGCTGGAGACCTGTGGCGTGAGCTGAGACGGGAAAGATGAAGAGAGTGAGCAGGTAGCCAGCCTGGCGCAGGGTATTTTTAGGGATTGATAAGGTAGAAACCATGATGAACATTCCTGTTTTGGGCGCCGGGAAAGCACTGCGGGCAATATAGGCAGATGAACGCAAGCACTTACCCTGCCCCACTTGACTTGATCTATGTTAATTTTAACACGGCGCAGTCAGTGCAGCCTCCTTTACTCCGACGCCCCTGCGGGCTGAAGTCGCGGCAGAAGGCTGCACTGGCCACACCTTTTGCCTGTTTTCAGAAGATACGGATAGGCCTGTTTTTTTTGTAGCAAGCGCCATTTTTGAAACCAACACGACATACTAGAAAAATCAAAAGCCAATTTAGAACTTATGCAAGAAACCTTAAAAACCAAGCGCCCATAAAAAAACCACCTGCATAAACAGGTGGTTTTTAAGCTTTTCAATTACATGGCTAAGCCATGCGATTGATTAGAAGCGGTGTTGCAGACCTACGATAACTTCTGTAGATTTCAGTTTAGCTTGGCCATCGAAAGCTGTTTCATTAACTTTCAGCTTAGACTGACCGTAAGAAGCAACTGCGTAAACGCTGGTGCGTTTAGACAAGTTATGCAGGTAACCCAAGTTGAAGATGTGACTGGTAATTTTACCATCAAAAACTTCTTTGTTTTTGATGTTATTACCTGTGTAAGAGAACAGCACTTTACCAGCATCACTTACAGGAGCTGTCAAGCCAAGCAACCATGAACGCTGACGCAGACCATCACCAACGAAGCTATCACCAACAGTTGCTACTTCATAGTTAGTATAAGGAGGCAGAGCGATATCACCAGCTAAACCAAGACCACCGATAGCACCATCGTGCTGCTGACCGTAGATCAAGTGCAGTTTAACAACATCGAAGTCATAGGCAAAACCAAGGTTCCATACCTTAGTTTTATTATCAACACCACCGATATCTACACCATTGTGATGACCTGTTCTGTCAGTACGGATGTAATCAAAAGAAGCACCTACTTCGATTGGGCCATTGTTATAACCCAAACCAAAGGTGAAGCCATTATCTTTTTGTTTTGTTTCCCAAGAATCACCATTAAAGCTGTAATTTTGTTTGTTGTTACCACCAACCCAGCCCAGACCCAATTGGAAACCAGAGAAGTTAGGAGTCACATACTTAACAACGTTATCGAAACGGGCTGAAACACCACCACCGAAGCCTGAACCAATTGCAGCTTGACCCCAGCCTGTACCGAATGGATCGATAGGAGCAATAAAGTCATCAGCCGCGTTGTACTGACGACCTAAAGTCAATGTACCCCAGCTTTCGCCTGTCAAACCAACAATGGCTTTACGACCAAACAAACGATCATCTTGTGCTGAGCGGCCATCACCCAAGGTGAAACCGCTTTCCAGTTGGAAAATAGCGCTGGTGCCGTTACCCAAATCTTCGGTGCCTTTCAGGCCCCAGCGGTTACCATTTTTAACACCGCTTTTGAAACCAAAACCACGGTCTTTGTATGAACCACTACCGAAATCACCACTCCATGTGGTTTTTTGGTTTGTATAACCAATACCGCCGTCAACCAGGCCGTACAGGGTTACTGATGATTCTGCGTGAGCTACGCTAGCGAAGCCAGCAACTAGAGCTGCAGTTAGCAAAGTCTTTTTCATTTGTTAAATCTCCGTAGATTTTGAGTGATCAGAGCAGCGATCAAGACATTATGTTCTACCGCTCTATAAAACTCCGCGAAGGGAAGTTGTAGTTATTGCACCAAATTTTTCACTTTCTGGCTACCAACTTCTTCATAAAAACCCTTTTTTGTGAGTTTTATGTTGGCAGTGAGCAACAAACATGACACAACAGACCAATTGTTAAGCAGGCCCTTTTCCCTTCGAAACTGTTAAGCCCACCCCTGCAAATTTCTTTATTCATACGGCCAATAACCGCATGAACCTTTAATTTACTGCCGTTTTGACAGCACTGCAAACATTACTGTTAAAACTGTTGTTTACCGTCCAAAGAAGCACCAGCCCCCTTTAACGCAGTGTTGTTTTAATTTAACACAGATGTTGTTTTAATGCAAAAAAGCCACCTGCATCATGAGGTGGCTATGTATTTGGCATTTAAACACCCCTAAGCGCCATCCTGTGCGCACCTGAAACCCAGGGTATCCAGCGTAAACGGTGCCTTCAGGCTGGACCTGAAACCATAACGCATGAAGGCGGCATAATCGCTGGGGTCGGCCACGCCTTGCGCCCCTGCCCCACAAAACGCCCCCAGGTCCAGGCTAAGGGTACGGCCATCCACTTCCACCTCTTCAACATTCGACATTTGCAGTTTGCTGGAAACGGTGGCGTTAAAGTCTTGCGTCCACTCCCAGATTAAACCGTGCATATCGTAAACCCCCCAGTAATTGGGCTTGTCTTGTTTGATGGCTGGCAGGCTGGCCATGGTAGGCTTGGCATACCAATCCAGGATTTTGCGGGAAAAATCCGGGTCTTTGGTGGCATCTATTTTGGTTTCAGAGGCACGGGCGGCGTATTCCCATTCGGCAATGGTGGGCAAAC
>Ga0265295_1004763_pt1 | contig 18003 bp, 12 predicted proteins | sample Munlansysbiofilm_FD_192503 | JGI IMG/M metagenome (GOLD analysis project Ga0265295, IMG submission 192503) | Leachate microbial communities from a municipal landfill in Southern Ontario, Canada - Methane capture system biofilm | ecosystem: Engineered > Solid waste > Landfill > Unclassified ...
ACCGATCACCAATCACCAATCACCAATCACCGATCAATGACAGGATTAACAAGATTTACATGTTTTTGGATTTATACTGCTGCTATTTCTTGACCGCGAATTACACGGTTTAACACGGATTGTTTTTTTAACCGCGAATTACTACTCCCGTCCGCCTAAGACGAGCAGGGAAACGTTCACCGTTCACCAATTCCGCCTGAGGCGGACAGGCACCAATCACCAATCACCAATCACCAATCACCGATCACCGATCACCAATCAATGACAGGATTTACAAGATTTACATGATTTCTTTTGACAAGATTAAAAATCTCATTTAAGAGAGGCAACATCTGCCGGAATATCCATGGGTGTCCGAATGTTTTCAGAACACCTGTCCGGATGTTTCCGGAATGGGTGTCCGAATGCTTCCGGAATATGCAGCCCGCCCGGACGACAAGTTGATGATATGTGTTTACAACGAAATGGACAATGTGTCCCTTGCCTACACCTCCGTTGCGGAACGTTCCACCGGCAATGCCGATCTGGAAGTCCCCGCCGAATGGGCCGGCAAAACAGCACAAGTCCTCGTCTTCCTTATCGCTTCCAATGCCATAGGCACAGTAGAGACCAAAACCCAGGTCTCCAACTCAGTTTGGGCCGGCGCGGTAGAACTGACTTAGGTATTGATGCTGAATTGAATGGAAGCAGCCCGCGATGCGGGCTGCTTTTGGTTTGAGGGGGAGAGAGTTAATTTTGGAGGTTTAACTTTGCACCCTGCGGCAAATAATAACGAAAATTAGCAAACTCCGAAGATTAATGATGAATTTTAACTTCGGAGTTTGCCAACATTATTTGCTTCTTTGCAAAAACCGGATCAATTCGCCAATCCACAATACGAGGGAAGTAGAACCAATGATAACAACCCATTCGATGAATGACAAAGGTACTGTCCTGAATACATCTCCACCCAGCTCAACTATAGCAAACTGCCCTAAGAATATCGCACATGCAACACCAATAAACCCATAACTCTTTGCTAGTCCTTTAAAAGCGGATTTACCACTAAAGAAAGCTTTGGCATTGAACATATTCCAAAATTGCAGCATTACGAAAAAGGTAAAGAATACAGTGAGCTCTTTGATACTTAGATCTGCTTCACCTGTTTTAAAATAATCTGATACATCAAAGTAGCTAAGCAGACCTAATAGCAACACCACAAATAACAAACCTATCCCAAATATGGATATTGCCATTTCTTTTGTGACTATAAAAGCATTCCGATTTCTTGGTTTGTCTTTCATTACCTTAGGATCTGGTGGCAAGGAAGCAAGCGCGCCGGCTGCAAATGTGTCCATTATAAGGTTTATCCACAATAATTGCGTCACAGTTAAAGGCAATTTACCCCAAACTATGGCTCCTACAAAATCTATTATCAATGCTGCAACATTAATGGTAAGCTGAAAAATAATAAATCGTTGTATATTTCTATAAACTGTACGACCCCAAAGAACAGCATTTGTTATGCTATTAAAGGAGTCGTCAATAAGTGTAATGTCACTAGCTTCTTTAGCAACTGATGTACCGGAACCCATTGAGAGCCCGACATGTGCATGATTCAATGCAGGTGCATCATTAGTACCATCGCCAGTTACAGCAACAACGGAGCCTGACCTTTGAAGCAATTGAACCATTCTTTGTTTATCGGCTGGTCTTGCCCTACACATTACTTTCAGGTTCTTCAATAACCTTTGAGCATCTGCATCGTTCAGTTTTGCAAATTCAGGACCGGTGATAACACTTCCTTCATTGTCGTAAGGTGTTAATATTCCTATCTGACGTCCAACTTCTCTGGCAGTTCCTGGGGTGTCACCCGTTATGATTTTTACATCAATACCTGCATCCATACATTGTTTTACGGCATCAGGTACATCTAATCTTACTGGGTCTGAAATAGCAGCAATGCCTAAAAAGCTTAGGTTGGTATTCACTAAGTTGCCATTTAAAAAACGATCTTTCTCATCTTCAATAATTTCATAAGCGAATCCAAGAGTACGCATGGCTTGAATCTCGTATTGCAAAAGCAAAGTATTTATCTCATGAGAAGATTCATTTACAGATTTGAAGTCTTGATATGAATGCACATTGCCACATTGAGCCAAAACTATCTCCGCAGCACCTTTAACATATAAAATCCGTTTATTGTGTAAAGGTGATTTAACTAAGGTGGCCATATACTTTCGTTCTGTTGAAAAAGTAAGTTGCTCAATAATTGGAGTATTCTCTCTTAATTCCAGATAATTTGATTCTTTTGAATGAAGCCAAAGTAACAATGCTGCCTCTGTTGGATTTCCAAGAGATTGAATTTTATCTGGGTCTGAGAAATCCAAGTGTGCTGTGGAGTTGATAGCAATACCTTCTTTAATAAGATTTCCTAATTGATCATTAGTCAAAGGATTTCCATTTAATCCAAAGAAGTCCATTTTATGAACTTTCATTTGGTTTTGAGTGAGTGTACCGGTTTTATCCGTACATATTACCGTTGTAGCACCCATGGTTTCACACGCATGCATTTTTCTAACCAGATTGTTTGATTTTAGCATCTTTCGCATACTTAATGCCAGACTTAAAGTAACACTCATTGGAAGGCCTTCTGGGACAGCAACAACAATAAGAGTCACGGAGATCATGAAATAAGTGAGTATATGGCCTGCAGTATCGAGCGAAACCCAAGATTCCATTGATAATGGATTTACGCCAAAAGGAATTCCTAATGCTGTATAAACAATAAACGTGACCATGCCAATTCCTAACCACTTAAACCAACTGCCTTCTTCAACACTCTTAGGTACCTCCTTTTCTTTACCAGCAAGTTCAAAACCATCATAAATAATAGGAAGCCATACTTTTATTAAAGCAATAAGTGCAGCTATAATAACCCCACTGATTAATCCAAATTGGGTGAAAGTATAGGGAACATCTCCCATAATGGCATCCTTTAGGAATCGGACGATAAAGGTAAATGCTGCTATTCCTAACCCTATAACGCCAATTAGTTTTGCCAATCGATCAAGTTGTTGATTGAGTGGAGTTTCCTCCCCTGTCATCTCCATAGATTTTTTGGCCACCTGGCCAAATTCAGTGGCATCACCAACTTTTAATATTTCAGCTACACAATGGCCATCCATAACCTTGGTACCCCGCATTACCCAATTTGACGGATAGGTAGCATCTTTATGGAAATGTTCCTGCCTGGTAGTTTTCTCTGCTATTAATTCACCGGTTAAGCAGGATTCATCAACCTGTAATGAAACCGCATCCAGCAGTAAAGCATCTGCAGGTATTTCTTCTCCAGAGCTTAATAATAATATATCACCAACAACAATCTCTTTTTTGGAAATCTCATAAACATGGTCATTTCTGATAACCTTGTATAGAGTATCCTCATTAACCTGGTTAAGAATGTCAAACTTCTTGTTTGCATCCATTTCAAACCAAAAAGCTACACCGGTAGCCAAAAGAATTGCACAAAAAATACCAATTGTTTCAGCAAATTCCATATGTACAAAAGAAATGCCCAATGAAAGAAAAGCCGCAATAAGCAGGATTCGGATGATGGGGTCTTCAAATTTTTCTAAAAAAAGTTTCCAAAGAGGCTCTCTTTTAGGCGGTGTTAAAATATTTTCACCATGTTTTTTTCGACTCTCCAGAACTTGTGCATCGGATAATCCGGTGTAATGCTTTCTAGGTTCCATTTTATTTCAATAAATTAGTTAGAGATTGCGGTAGTTTTTTGGCCTTCATTTTCAAATTGTTTAATAGTGAAATTTCAAGGTCGTCTAATTTTCCATCACCTTCGATTTTGGCAAGTAACCATTTTGCCTCATTTTCATCCACTTCGCCAGGAGATGTTTCATCTTCTAATAAGAAACTGGTTATTGCCTCAACGAAAAGTGCTTTCCAACTTGGATGATTTTCTTTTCCACTAACAGCATCGTTTAATTCGAAAAGGAACTCGGCTTCCTCTTTGTCTATTATACCATCGGCATATAGCACTTCACGCAGTTGCTTTACTTCTTGTTCGTCAATTACGCCATCGGCGAGGATTGATTTTTTAAGTTCAGTTAGATTGCTCATTTGACATTAATTTTAGGTTATGTGTTTGTAACAAAATTTGTACCTTGAAATTTTATTTTTAACTTTAGACTTGTTCAATAGAACACATTCTTTCGTAATCAATTAATTTTTGCAATGCTTACATTTCGGTTCAAGAATCAATCAATAATTCTTAAATAGAATTGACAATACGAGGTCATCTTACCAGGCTTTTAATTTGATATTTCCAGTAAAATTGTGTATAGAGCATAGAATAATACAATGAAAGCAAATTCTCCGATGATGAATAGCAAAGCATAAATAACTTCATTGTTGTTGAAATAGTCAACAATCAGCACCGGGCCAAGGACTATAAAAGGCAAAATCATCAATAGCCTTATTACTGTATTTATAATATTCCCCATTTTTTTACCTTGAATTTGTTTAAATTTTTTCCTGTACTTACTGATACTAATGTAAGTTGGCAGAATGAGATTTCTTCATGAGAAACAAGCATAGTTAATATGTATTCAGATTTAATTTCAGAATATTCATAGCGAAGTTTAGGTTTGCTTCCCCCACGCCTGATGTAGTTATTCCAATAACCTCCCCCTTCATATTAAAAAGTGGACCACCACTGCTTCCATGTGTAATTTCAGCAGTAGTTTGGATCAAAAAATCGTTATCCCTGTAAGATGAAACGATTCCCTTTGAAAGTGTATGCTCCAGCCCTCTGGGATTTCCAATAGCAAAAACCTCTTCACCTACTCCTGACTTACTCTGCGCAATTGCCACGTATGGGAAATCATTATGTTCATTCTCAACTTCAAATATAATGTAGTCAAGATCTTTATCATACCTCAAAATTCTCTTTATCCCATATTGGTGTTTGTCAATTGTCTTGATGACAGCCTTTTCCTGCTGGCCTTCTTCAAATACATGATAATTACTGACCGCGATTCCTGTTGATGTAATAAAGAATCCTGTGCCCTGAGCATACATATTACCTGTTTTTGGCACAGCTATTAGAAACACCGCATTTTTATCCCGTTCATATAATTCTGATAGGCTTGTGGCAGGCATTACCTCAATGGTCTTCCCAGACACACGCTCTTTCTCTGTATTGTCATCACTGTCAATAACAATCCTTTCATCAGACTGAACAGCGCCAGATTCTTCATTATCTTCACCACTTAACGCAAAGTCATTAATGCAATTACCTCCTATATCATAAACGTACGCCAAAATCTTTCCCTCGTAAATCGCTTTTATAGGATCGTAGTTTTCATCATATAGGAGTACATAATTATTCTGCAGACCTTGCAGTGCCTGAACATATTTATTTGTTGTACCATTTACCCCAATTAACTTAACGATAGTGCCATCTTCAAGTTCTATTGTTTGTGCATCAATCACGTTTTTTACCAGGAACTGAGTTGGCTTGGAGCACGATATAAAAACCAATGCAAGCAGAAATAGAAGAAAATACTTTCGCATCAGTTATAGGTTAAGTGTTTAAGACATTTTTAAGTAAGTCAATACCGCCGTAAATCATTATGACTAGCCCCAAAATAAGACAAGAAACGGAAACAAACTTTTTGATGCCTTTATTTTTGCGTTTAGTCTTTATTAATGATGGCAATACCAACCATATAAACAATCCGAGCAATACCTTTATCAAAGCACCAATCATATATGCAATTTAAGAAAAGAAAGAGTGCTAAAGACCAATATGCTCAGCACTCTTTCGCATTTCAGATTCTAGTTACTTAAGACAAATTCAGCCCTTCTATTCTCAGCCTTTGATGGATAGGTGGTTGATATCCCTTTTCCACTGTAAGATAAGCGAGACGTATCAATTCCATTTCTAACCAGATAGTCGTTAATGGCTTTGGCACGTTGTTCAGAAAGTGCCTGGTTGTAATCCGCATCGCCTACATTGTCGGTAAAAGCAGAAATAGAAATTTTAACAGAGGGGTTCTGCTTTAATACGCTAACCAGTTTATCCAATTCAGGATTTGGTTGGGAATAATCAGCAACACCAAATGGGAATTGGTAAACCTTATAGGATTTGCCTTTCTGATATGGCAAGACAAGCGAAGGATTGCTTTCCTTTTGCTGATTGTCTTTTGTTTCCTGTACTTTATTCGCCTGATTAGCTATAGGTTGTGCTTCAGTTTCCTCTGATGAGATCTCAATTGTGCCTGCAGCAACAGTAGTTTGATCGTTTGCTGCACCTTGTTCAGAAACTTGTACAGAAGATTCAGGGTTATTGTTGGAAACCTGTGTAGTAGCTTGCTGATCAGAACCGTCAACTGCAACCATTGTTTCAGTGCTGCTAGGTTTCAAAAGAAAGTAACCTCCAATCACTATTGCAAGCAATCCAATAATGATTAGTGGTATAAGAAGTTTATTCTTTTTCTTAACAGGGACTGGCGCCGCAGTAACAGTTTCGCTTTTGCGTTTTAATGTCACCTTCTTTTTAAGTTCAGCCATATCAAGAATGATTATTCAAGAATCAATTTTGATCCGGGCACCTCCTTCGCAAATTTCCCTAACGACATTACCCGATTTTCATTTATCAAACGGGGTCGGCCTGTGGAATTATCAATTTTACAAACAACAGCAACATGGCCCTGATCCATAGAATCAAGCGGAACTTCAAAATTATTATCACCACTTTCGCTATCAGTTACAACAGAAACGAACCCGCTATAATTGCCGAAAGTTGCTGGCTTTCCATCTATTGCATCATCGTAATTAATGACACAGATATAAACCTCTTTGAAATCGTCCAGTTTCGCGATTTTCATTTCTTCATCGGCAGAATCCCCTGCCTTGCTGTCGCCTTCGGGTTTTGTATCCTGATTTAATTCCATCCAAGGAAATTTATCAAGATGACCCATGTCTTCAACGTTTTGGTTGTAACCTGAGGAACAGATACCACCTTCACCTCCATCTTTCTTTTTATAGTAAGCCATAAGATCGAAATCTGGACCTAGCTCCCCATTTCCAACATCCTGAAGTGTCCAGTTTAAAGTTACAATCATTTTATTGAAAGTTGCAACCTCTGCTGTGTCCCCTTTTCTCTTTAGGGTAACTTTTGGTTTTAATTTTACTTCGTCTTCCATTTTTTAAGAATTAGTGTGAAACAATATAAGAGTATTAGAAATCAAATTTCTTTTTACTTGGCAAAGTTTTAGTCGTATCTACTGATGAGGGCCTTTTATGTTTGTCTAGGAAGTCATCAGTGCCAGTTTTAGGCTCTTTATTATTTTTTAAATGCCCTGATTGAGAACTACCGAAATTCCAATCATCAGGTTTAGATTCTTCAGGGTTGTTATTGTCATATGCAGTATCTCCAAAAGCAAGCTTAATTTTTAATACTTTCAACTTGTCTTGAATTGCTTTGTCTTCAGGAATCAGTTTGATTAATTCTTCAAATAATTCATTAGCTTTAAGATAGTCTTTAGTGTTAAAATAATTGTTAGCAGTTCTCAGCTTTTTTGAGAGTTCTCTTTGTTCTTCAAGTCGGATGAATTTTAGCTTCTCAATTTTGTCTTCAACATATTTGTCATCAGGAAATAAAATTTTGGCTTTTTCATATTCCTGGAGGGCTCTTCCACATTGGTTTTCTTCGTAGAATTGATCTGCAATTTTGATGATATTCTGAAATTCCTTCTTCATATTTGAAGCTAATTCCTGTATTTGCTTTATTCCATCCAATTTATTCAAACAATATAAATCGCCTGGGAAAATAACAAGTGCTCTCTTATACTCATCTGTAGCTTCATTCAAGTTTTTCTTTTTAAATAGATTATCCGCATTTTCTCTCAGCTCATTAAATTCTTTTTCTTGTTTTAAAATGACCTTGTTAATATTATTTAACAATTGATTGGCATCTATATTCGTTTCATCCAATTTTAATGATGCCTCAATCTCCGATTTGGATTCGGCAAATTTCATCTCATCGAAATATTGCCGGGCTGAATTGTAGTGTTGGACAGCAACCTTTCTAATATTTATTTGCTCTTTAATTTTCGATTTGAGTTCAATAATTGTAGTCCTGATTTCAGGAGAGTCAATAATGCTTTTTGCTAACTCAAATTTATTGAGTGCTTCATTTAAATCACCTGAAGCATTAAGCTTTTCCCCCTCAGAAAGTAGCTTTTTATATTGTTTTGTTACCATTTCAAGTTCGATTTTCTTCTCCTTTAATGTCTTATACAATAAAAGAATTTCCTCATTGTCTGGATCAAGCTCTCTTGCATTTTCTAGATTGGCAATGGCATCCAAAAGATTATTTTCAGCTTCCAACCTAATTGCTTTATCAAACAAATCTTTAGCAATTCGTTTGTTTTTTTCAATCTTTTTAGAATCTTCAATCTTTTTTAATTTCTCATCTTCATCTTTCTTGCGTTTATATTCCATTGCACTTTGCTGTGCCTTTGCTTCGGATTCAGCCTGCGCGAGGGCTTTTATTCTCGCTTCGGTATCAGAATACCTTCGGATATCAATAGAAGGATACACAGACAGAATTTCAAGTAATTTGTTTGTCGTTGCAATAATTAATTTTTCCTGATCAATCTGATTCTCAAATTTTTTCTTGATCAGACTGTTATTAAAACAATTACCAAAGAGAATAACAGAAGCTATTGACGCTTTTTCAGTAATATGATCACTTTCGAAAGCATTATAAATATCTATCAACTCTTGAATATAGTACCCGGTATCGTTTTCAATATCTTCTCTTCTGACAAGAATATCTTTAAACATATAGGGTGCAAGGCTCAGGCTTATTGCTCTAATAAAGATTGGCCTGTTTCCGCTAGAGGCATCTATTCTTTTTAACCAATCTTCAGCAATTGATTCAAATCGTTCGCACTCTTTTTCTATTTCATCACTACTGCTTAAAACACCTGTTGCGGTATTAACTTCATTAACGACAAGCTTAACAATTGATTTTTTTCTCGGATCATAGCCTTTGCCCTTATAAATTAAAGAAGTTGTTTCTTCTTTCAGAAAATATCCATCTGTGAAATTAAGTTTCATTAAATGCAAAGCAGTGTTTGTTGCTTTAAGAAAAAGTATAGATTTACCGTGGCTCGCACTGATCTTATCTTCTTTCAAATAATAGAAACTTATCAACTCAGCTAATGGGATGGTGTATGATTCAATATTAAAATTACGTGATGCGAGAAACTCAACCATCAGTTGCTTGGCTGAATTACTAATACTGGAGGAGAAGGTAATTAAAGTAGGAATTTTTTCTTCAACATCCAATGTAACTTCTTTATATTTATTTCTGAGTAATTCGAGCAAACCAGAGTTTTCAATAAGTTCTAAAATTGGTCTTAGGGTGCCCCTAACATTAAATTTTAAGTTATCTTCTGTTATCTGATTAAAGAAATCTCCAAAATAATTCAATTCTAAATTATTATAATGCTTTTTATTGTCTTTGCCAAAGGTTACTTTATTCTGACGTGGATCATTAAAAAAATACAACCATAGTAATTCCTCATTCCCATTCTTTATAGGGTGGGATCGGCCATTGCCGGTATAAACGATGCCGGCAATGAACTCTATATCAATATGTAATATTAGATAATTATCCATTAATCAAATTAAGATTTGAAAACCTCAGGAATCAATATTTTCTCCAGATAACAAAGCCCCTCAGCAATAAATATAGGAAATCTATATTCAAATTTGGTTGTAATCTGTTTGGCATTTCTGGCTTTTCTATATTCTGCATCATTTTGTATAAATGCTGAAAGCAGTCCGGGCAATTCCTTGCTTTTATTTTCTAATGATGCAATATCTTTAACTAATCCAGCCTTTGAACCTATGAAATCAATAAAGATTCGGAAAAATTTTTCAAAATTTTCCAGTTTCTCAGGGAATTCAAACTGACCTATATTTTCAAAATACTCATCAGAGACAACATCATTTTCATCAAATTCAATGAACTGTCCATTTTGTAGATATCGGATATTCTTTTCGGCAAAAATATCTGACTCAAAGCGGACATTGCTGTCATAAATAAGTCCGGTTTCTACTGCTAAACCTTTGGAGACTTCCGATTTATTGTCAACAGTTATATCGTTCCTGTATTTTAGTCTGATTGATTCAGCACCATCTCCAAATCCAGCCCTGAAACAGGTTTCAAAATATGTATTTGACATCTTGCTACCGGGGAATGTTTGCAGCCAGTGAAACAGACGGCCCCCCTTCCCAAATGGCAACAGATGAATCTCTTTTACTGTAGAAAGTTTGTTATCCTTTATAGTTTTAGCTGCCAATTTTCCAGAATAGAATAGTAATAGTCCAGTGACGTAGGCGGGCAATGCAAAAACAAAAGAAGCTTCACGTCCAATATAAGTATAAAAAAGGGCGAAATCATCATCTCTTAACTGGTCAAATACACTATTGAGATAAAATGGGGCTTTTTGCCCTGCAGATTGAATCTCTCTGATATTCTCAACCTTAATCCTTGATTGTTGTTGATGAAAATCGAAAATTGCCTTTCTAAATAAGGAAGAATTAGAAATGGCATCAAAAAATACACCAGCTGCCACCCTAACGGAACTCTGCTTGAATAATCTGGGCTCATTATTGCTATTGATATCTTTTGCCAGAATTAAGATATCACTGGTACTACCCCCAACATCAATTCCCAAAAACATGTGATTATTAAGGCCGTAATCCTGACTTAAAGCGTATTTACATACTGCTTCCGCTTCTGTTTGATCTGTTATTTCAGTTGGCTTTAATCTTGCTTTTGTTGGTAAATTATCTATTATTGGAGTAGTTAAGGGAAGTTGGACATTGTAAATATTCGAATATTGAGTTTGATCTGAAGAAGACATGGAGCCAGGGAATGACCATCTTAGTTCGACCGGACGACATTTTTCAGCATACAAATCAGCACAAACACCTAGCCAAACTGCTTTCAGATAGGCGGTCTTTTTCGAAAGTCCAGCTATATCAGAAAGCCATTTCATATTATAATGTAAAACACCGGCTTGTGTTGTTATTTTTTCCTTATCCATCTCTTTGACAAGAATATTTTTTTCATTAACAGGAACACCTCCTGCAATTTCCTTTTCTTTATTTGGCCCGATATATCTCTGATCATGTTCATGAAGCCATGATTTTATCTGACCGTTTATAGTTGATTCATTTGAAAAAAACAAGAGTTCATCCCGATCAGCAATATTATTATTCTCGGCATCAATGCCTACCAATGCAAGCCTTCTGTTTTTGAATAATATAGGCTTAACCTCATTGTTCCCAGTTTTTAAGGTATAATGAACACAAGAATTATTACTTCCGAAATCAATTCCAACAATTGCTTCTTTTGATACAGTCTCTCCTGTTAAATCAACAATCTTTTTATTGCCCATTGAAGGTTCATTAGGATTTTTAATGATTAAATATCCGGCCAACTGAACCTTTCCGGCACTTTCAATCCGGATTTCAAGACCTGCAAATGGTTTGTTTGATTTTATGACATCATATTTATGCATATCCTGTGAAACCTGACCAACAGGGTAAGTAATTAATTTTGTTATTTCCAGTCCCGAATCTTTTATATCCTCTTCTTTACTGGTAGAGAATATGACGGTTTCAATGCTCTCACTTCCATGTGGACGTGTGATGGTAATGAATCTTTGTGTATCGATCAGGGCATCATCCTTTCTGGTTTGACACTCTTTAAAAAAAGGTACATATTTTACCCCTTGTACATTTACTGGAAATTCTGAGTACAAATAATAGGAATCCCAGTTATCTGAAATAAAGTTAGGCCAGATGATAACTTTGCTATTTAATGTCGCCCATTCTATTTCATACTCTTTTGAATTTAGTTTTTGTGGACGGCCATCTATTTCAACTGTTAAGTCAACAATTAAATTTCCTTGCTCACTTATACTTCCTGAAATGTTAAAAATGCTGTTTTGTTGGTTAAGTAATGATTCAATATCTTTATTGAACATAATAATCCCTTCCATACTGAGCGGAAGTGCAAAATATTTAGTTGGATTTTCACGATCTCTTACGTCATTAACTTTAAGATAATAAACAGCAGCCTTTGAGAGCGGATTGTTGTAATCGCTTGATTCATACCATCCCAATATTTTCCTGTCATCTTTCAGTAATGTTTGAAGGTCATTTACCTCTGCTTTAAGTTCAGTCCCACTTGGCCTTGTAAATGTCAGAGTGCCGTCAGTTCTCTGGTATACCTTTTGCTCAGATTCAAGAAGTCCTTTGAATGGCATCGCAAGATTGCTATACTTTGCTACAGTTCCATTTGTTTCGAGCCCAGTTTCTTTGCGTTCAATTTCATTTTGCCAGCTTCTCAAATAATTTTTCAATCCGCTTAAATCCAATTTATTTTTAGGTCTGAAAGTATTAATCTCTTGTTCATATACTGAAAAGTTTTCATTGGCATTTTTAATAAAAAGGTATAATTTTTGAAGCTTATCTCTATCAAGGTACTTTGTTGGACCTTCAAATTTATTATTTCTATACCATTTTATATCTCCCGCCTGCTCCAAACGGGAATAATCTACACCCGTAAATACGATAGAAAATGGTGATGTTCCCCCGATTACCTGATCCTTATACTTTAGTAGTTGAATAAAAGGTTTTTCATCGGGATTTGATTGTTTGTTCTGCTGATTGATCCATAAATCTTCATCCTCCATCAGCATGCGCCCGAATGCACCAGAAATTTCAAACAAATCGTTGCTTGACGTGTCCATATAGACCGGATTTGAAAATGAAATTCTGTCAGGATACAATGCTAACAGTGCAATCAAACCTTTCCATTCGTCAACTAAAATCTTATAGAAATCAATCAACCCGGAAGTTTTTATATTAACATCCTGACGTTGAATATAGTCGAATGCAAACCAAAATAATTTGGGCCGGGCCCATGGTGTAGGCACCCCGGAAATTAAAGTACTTGACACTTGAGATATATCAATATCTCCAGTAATTATACCTTGTATAAAAGGTTTTATTTGGTCATGTATATGCCATTTCCCAGCAGGGTTTGATTTTTGCCCATCGCTGCTCTTGATTAATTTAGCTTTTGCCATAATTCAGAATCTTAGAAATTATACAATTTAGACAAGGTGTCGAATGTTCTTTTAATTAGCTTTTCACATTTATTTGTTATCTCTGTCGGCTCTGAAGATTTAATAAACTCTGAGAAAAATTCATTGTAAATACTACCTAGCAGTCCAGTTTTGAATTTTTTTAATTCAAAATCGCTATTTTTCTTGTAAATTAAATCATTAAAGCTAAATCTCTCATATTCCCGAATAGATTCACAACCAAATAGTGCCGGGTTAAAAAGGAATTTATCCCCTCCACCGGAAGAACGATATAATTGTTTTAACCAACCATCATGGAGTTTTCCTTCTTTGAAGTAGAAGTGATACAAACCCATATATGTTTTTAAGTTTGTTACTTCCTCGGGATCTATATCTTCATATCCTTCTATTTTAACTTTTTTTAAGCCTCCAATCTGTGCTTGTTCAAAAAAGTCGTATTTATCTAGTATTGTGAGAAAGCTCATTGCTGTAAATAGCCCCATTTTTTTTGCTAATTCTTCTTTTTTCTCACTACCGATAAAATCAACAAAATTAATTTTGCCATTCTCATCAAAGGTTCTGTATAGATATTCTAATTTGTTTTCTTCTTTAAGTGTATCCAACTCCTTTTCAGAAAGATTAAAGAAATCATAAGCAGCAAATGCAGCCAACAACTCAATATAATGGGAGTCATTTTCCTGGTTTGCTCCTCCTGTGATCGTTTGTGTTTGTTTTCCAATAGGCTTCCAGTCAAGTGTCTCTGTTCCCATCATATAAAACTTCTGATAAGTTCTTTTAACTGTATCATCGGACTCATAGAACATCATCGCTGCTTGTGAATTCAATGAGAACCTGTCAGAAGTTGCAATTATTTTTTGCTTCTCCTTTTCATTATCATTCGGTAATGGAAAAGAGAAATAACTTGTCAATAAGGTAGAACCATAGAATGCATTTTTTTCAATATCAGCAGCATCAGATATCAGTGATGCTGCCTTTCTTATTGCTTTGGGTATAACCGGAATTGAAGAGGCTCCAGTTCCTCCAAAAACTGAACCTAAAATAAAGACCCTAGGTTTTCCACCGGTTGAAGCACTCAACAGTTCCTGAATGAATTTTTTTAAATCTCCTCTGTCATTTCTTTTTATTTCATCAATTATAGAATGGTACATTAGCATACTGCCCAGATGTGTTTGCGCACGGTATCCATGCTTTAGGTCAAATTTTTTTGCACCATCGGTTAATAAAAGATCGGCAATTGCTGTTTTATCAGGTTGACTATATTTGGTATCTCCGTAATCGTAAACTGCTTCAAAAGTTGAAATATTTGAATAATCAGGGCTAAATTGGTAGTAGTTTAATTTGGCCGAGAAAAAAGTGTCTTTTAAAGCAAACTGAGTTTTATTGACCCCTTTAGTCTTGATATATGCTTCTTTTAGATTTTTTAATCTAGTGAAATTTCCATTGTCTTTATCAGTATCCAATGCCAGCATATGCACATCGGTGTCATCAAACATTCCAATGGCGCAAAGATGTATGAAAGATTCAATACATCGCATTCCAGTACCACCGATTCCTATTACGAAGATTTGTTTAGCCATAACAATATTTCCTTATTGCGAGTTTTTACTTTGTTTTACCCAATATGCTGCCCCATTTTGATTTGCGGAAGATCATCATGGTGATTATTCCAATCACAACATAGACAACTAGAATAATCAACGTAGAGTATAGATTTGCATCGCTGAATTTCGCCTGAAGTGGAGCCTTTTTAATTTTAGCCATTACAACAAACATATTGTAAAGGTAGAATGAAACAGGTGCTATCAATCCGATTATGATATACCAGATTCTGCGCTTCATGTAAGAGCGGTCATTTTTACCGCCTTCAAATAGTATCAGTTTTGCAATAAAAAATGCCAAAACCAGTGCTACAATTACTGCAATGATCGCTAACATATATGTCTCGCTGATCAGAGTGTTTACCTGCTTAATGTTCTCAATTTTGTTCATAAGTTGGTTCTTTTGTTATTTGAACTCAGGTGTTTTAAGGTAAATGGTGTAAAGCAAGCCGCTATTTCTGTTTTCAGGTTTTAGTGATGGTTCTTCAAGTGCTTGTTTTACACTCTCAAAAACACTAATATTGTCTTTGTTTTTGGCTATCATTGCTTTCCACACAAATTTCTCGCATGGGATTGGGATAACTTCCGTTGCCCTTATGCAAATGTCTATTTTAATAAGGTTTTCCTTTTTTGTCTCCAGGTATTTCTGCAATTCCTCTGTAATTAAAATTATGATTTCACCTTTCTTTCTAAATGCTTCTTTGTCCAGCTTCAGGCCTGATGGTATCGGCTTGGATAGGATTTTATTGTGAACTGAATCAAGAAGCACATCAGAAATATTATACGCTCTAATCTCAATATCTTTGATTTTATATCTTGTCAAATTCAACGATTCAAACTTTAACCCTTTCATCAAAATGTTATTGTCGGATTTTTCCCCATCTTCATCTCCTGTTTCTTCCTCTTCCTCCTCTGATTCCATGCTAGATGTGTATTTATAAATATCATTCCATGAATTATCAATTGTAATAAGCTCACTATTGAATAATGTATCTGAAGAATAATCGAAGTTGCTATCGAGCCTTTCATCCGCCCTTATGATCCTGGCATCTGATGAGGTTAGTTTAAAAATGCTAATGTCAGGTGAATTTAACTTACCCGCATTTTTAAACCTTGTATAGAAGTTGTCTTTTAATTTATCATCTGTAAAAAGCATGTAAAATCTTTTCTTAGGACAATTTACCTTGTTGTAACTTTCAAAATAATCTTCGATTATTATATACACTCCGCGATTTCCAATCAACCACTTCTTCAAATACTCTTTCATATATGGCAGATTCCATCGCTCGCTTTCTGGTGAAGTTACATATTCCCCATCTGTTATTAAAAGAGCCTGGTTTTTAGAATTTACTATTTGTTCCAATGCTCCGGGAATATTGGCATAGTTTACTTCAACAACATTATTCATTAAAAGATTGGATGCATCGGCTGTTGAAGTCTCAGGTGATATTGTAGTGCCTTTAATTGTGTGCAACACATGCTGTGAGCCGGTTAGATCAGGTCTTAATGCTTTAAAGAATGATGAATTATCCACTGCATCTCTAACACATGTCGAATAATCCAGGTAAATATCAAGGGTTTCACCAAGGTCAGATTTATATGTTGAGACCTCTAGCGGATAAATTTTGTTAAGTTCACCAAGGTTTGTATCAATGGTTTCTATGTCTGTGGAGCATCCATTTAAAAGTAAAATCAATGCTATGGAAGCAAGAATCCTCAGTTTCATTATTTTTTTCATTGATTATTTCTTTATTGATTCGAGCACATCATCAATTACACCTTCAGCCTGATCGATTATATCTTTCGATTGTTCCAAAAGATCATTTGTCCTTACCCTTATCTTAAGTGTAGTATAAGTGCCTTTCAATTGACCAATGATTTTCATGTCTTCACCGGTTAAATCATCGCTAAAAATTTCATATTCCTGGACAGAATACTGTTCGTATTTTTCGTCAGCAATTTGCCAATCCGCAACTGTGTAACTTTTATAGCCAATCTTAACTTCATCAACAAACTGTTTGAATTCCCGGATATAGTCATCCTTGTCATAGGAAACTCCACATCCGACGATAAAAATAAGAAAAAAAAGTATTAATCGAGAAATATTAGTACCAAGAAAAGGATTCCGAGAAAGAGAATATTGAGCAGCTTTCTGCTTTTCAGTGTCCAATTTTCGCATAATTAAATAATGAAATTGCTTCATATACTGCCTTTTGAACAATAATAAAAAGTGTATTCTCAATATGATGTTGACCCTTTAAGCCTGGAATAACCTAATTGAGGTCATTTGATTTCTTTTAAAGTCTTACAATAATGCCAGTTAAATAGTTCTCAAATACAGTTTTTCAAGCAGCGCGCGACCAGTGCGACAATCTATCACATTCTTTCAGAACTCTAAATATTTTTCTGTTGATGTGAAAACACGACAATATTAAAAAGAAAATGCTAATCAACCTAATTTTAGCAACTAATATTTTCACAAAAATGTTTATTTGTATTAAATCTAAATAATTTGTTCCATTCAAGGCAGAAGATGGGAGTGGTTGCATTTTAGCTGAATTTATTTTTTTATTTAATTTTTTCAAGTGTCCAGTAAGCAAACAACCCAATAACCAAACTAACTCCAAGCATGATAAAATCTCCCCCAATTGGGCTATCATTAGACCTATTTATGGTATCAAGTGCACACTGCATCTGGTAGTAATCCCTTTCTGTAAGTGAAACAGGTCTATTTTATATTATTCTTTCACAAAGACATCAAGCCTACCATAGGCTAACCTTTGTTGGTCGTGCCTTCCTAATAAAGGCAAAACTTTAGAACGAAGCTGTATCTTCCATTCTATATTGCCAACCTAAATCCCCTACCTTTGCCTCATGAAATCCTTCCGACGCCTGATCTTATTTCTATTTTTCCTACTTACGGGTTTTTCATGTTCCGCCCAGCCCCTCACCCTCCTCTCCTGGAACCTCAAAAATCTGGGTGCTTCAAAGGATTCCACTGAAATTCGCTTTATTGCGCAAACCATTCGCCATGCCGATGTGGTGGCCATTCAGGAGGTGGTGGTGAATCCGGCGGGGGCGCAGGCAGTGGCCAGGCTTGTGTTGGAATTGAATACCATGGGCGCCGCCTGGGATTATTCGGTAAGCGATCCGACAGCTTCAACACCGCACAAAACCGAGCGCTATGCTTATTTATGGAAGAAGAGTAA
>Ga0265295_1004764_pt1 | contig 18000 bp, 11 predicted proteins | sample Munlansysbiofilm_FD_192503 | JGI IMG/M metagenome (GOLD analysis project Ga0265295, IMG submission 192503) | Leachate microbial communities from a municipal landfill in Southern Ontario, Canada - Methane capture system biofilm | ecosystem: Engineered > Solid waste > Landfill > Unclassified ...
ACCATAAAAACCCAATCGCTAATATCACGAGTGATAATAGTTTATATGGTAGACCAGCAAATGGTAACACCGCCACTGAAAAAGTAATGCCAATGACAGCAAAAAATGAAATAACACAACTCGTGCATCCGTAAGTAAGCACACCAAATAATACCGATACCATCGTCATAAATGTGCCTTTACCTTCTTTTTTAGTTACATCAAACAAAGCAGTCGATAAATTAAACATAAGCGCTGATACAAATGCCATCATAACATTTAATAAGACATTAATAATCACCAAGTAATAGCCATAATCATCAATCATTTTTGCATAACCACCATTAAAATAATCTAGCGTGGTGTAAATACCAATAAAGAAACTAAAAAATAGTAGTCCCACAAGCATAAACTTGGTTGTTTTTAGTCGATCTTTTACTTCATACATCATAAGTTTTTTTGAAATAAGGCAAGATACGCCTTAAAGCCCTCCTTTTCCAGATCTTTTAAAGGAATAAAACGAAGTGCAGCACCATTGATACAATAACGCAAGCCGCCTTTTTCAATTGGGCCATCATCAAATACATGGCCTAAATGGCTATCTGAGTGTACGGATCTAATTTCCACTCGGTGCATACCATATGAAAAGTCGTTTTTCTCTACAATTTGTGTGATTGGTTTAGTAAAACTAGGCCAGCCACATCCAGCATCAAACTGGTCTATGGTTGAAAATAAGGGTTCATTTGAAATGACATCGACGTAGATGCCCGGTTCATTGCCCTTAGAAAATGGACTTGTGAACGGCCGTTCAGTGTGATTCTTCTTTGTTACATCAAAGGCAAGTGGACTCAATGTCTTTAACTTTTCTTTATATGCGTCCCTCCAAAGCAAAGCAATCTTTTGAAGACGACCCTCTTTCTTTTTTAGTAACTCGTGCTTTAAAATGCGCTGTTGATCCGTCATTAGTGGATCACTACTAGCAATCTCAAATGAATCGATTTGCTGATATTCAACAAGCACATTAGAAAACCGTTTTTTCAGTTTCTCTAGTGAATCTTGAATGACGTGTAATTCACTTTCGGTTTGATAGAACATGATGGGTTTAAATGACTCACCACGATCACTAAACTGACCCAAATTATCCGTAAAATCGATTTGTTTTAAGTAGTTGTCTACTAGTGAGTTGTAATCGAGCAACAATGAGTCATAACTGACTTCAACTACTTCTGCTTTGTTATTACGATAATGACCTGTTCCCCCAGTCACGGTTATCACACCTGGGGTAAATCGGAAGATTTCAATTAAACCATAAAATCTGCCACCTGAAAAATAAGCTTTTCTCATCTTATTCCTTCCTTCCTGTCTTAATTCTATTAAAACATATTTCACGCCATTTTACTTTTCATTTGCTTACTAAGCGGTACTTTAATTGAAATAGTAAGAAAAAAACACCAGATTTTTCTGGTGTTAAGTCGTTGGATTAAAATCAACGATTTCTTGTTGTCCCCACGGCGGTGTTTGATTGGTTCTAACCACCGTAATGGTTAGCGCATATTTCCTTGGAATGATATCTGATGGGATGTTAAATGAATCAGCAGATACATTGATTGAAGAAGATTCAAATTGAATCACAAACGTAAAGCCTTCCGGTAAATCAATACTGACTTTATAGTTTCCACTCATTGAACTTCTAAACTGTAGGTTACTACCCACATTTGAACCACTAAAATGACTAAATAACGACATTGATGTCTTTTTTGTTCCACTTTGGAATAAATCAAAGGTAACAAAGACTTTTTCTAAACTGAAGTTAACGATGTTTTGATCGTAACGAATGGTCAAGTCAAAATAGACGTTATTCGTGATGTCTTGCACCGCAACAAAGTAATCAGTGTAATGCGCATTATAATTAGAGTCAAATTGGTCATAGTCTTCAGCATACACACGGTATTGAATGAAATTAAAGACCGAATCGTCATCGCCTGGACTAAAATCTGTTGATAATAATTCTGATTGTAATTCCGGATTTGCTGCATTATCTATATCTGTAATTCGTCTGATTATTGAACCAAATGGCAAATAAAACGTTGGACTATAAAACGATAGATCACTCATTTGTACTTGCCCGATAATGTAGTAGGCATTGTAATCGTCATACGCGTTATAATTAATACCTGTTGATGGTAGTGTGACGATTGTTCTTGAGGCAGGGTTATCCAAATACGCCACATAATCGGTAGTTGAAATATACTCATAGTCCATAATAATGTTTAATCCAGCGTATACCGTATCTGAGATGAACGTCACATTAGAAATAAGGGAATCGTCACTCTTTAATTTGTGTACGGTAAAATCCTCATATGCTTGATAGTTCCAAGTTAAATTAAAGCCCGCTACGTTTACTTGTTGAACATAAGAAACGTTAAATACATAATCACCGATCGATGCACTTTGATTAAAATCAACTTCAAATCCAACCTCATCAATTCGGTTGATGAAGTAATCAAGTCCCAAGACAGCCGTTTGAGGTTCTGGACCTTGATAAGTTGAACTAATTGTAAAGTTATCATCGTTAACAAAGGCATTTAACAAGTTATATTCCACTCGAATGTTGGCAATTTCTTGTCTTAACACATTAAATTCAGATAATAGTCCTGTGCTTGCATCCCCATTTTTAAATGATTTGGTGATGTTCGGCTCTGGTGCTGCTTCTTCTAATCGATGTGTAAACGTGGTTGTTGAGTTATCCTCAGCTCTAATTGTATAAACAATCGTATAACGATGTTGGTTTGTCGTTGTGTTAAACACAACTGGTGTTTGTAATACAACACTCAAAATCGTCGCTTTATGAGATAACGTTAATCCATTGATGTAACTTGGATTATCTGTGTTTCCCATCGTTGAAAAATCTACGATAAATGTCTCTGGGTTTGAAGCATCAAAATAGATTCCATAAGGTATGGTAGTTGTTAAGGTTTGATTATTCGTTATTTCATACGTAATGCCACCATAAGTAATCGATTTAATCAGTTTTTCACTACTTGGTCGTTTTGTAAAATTAACCACGTAATCTTGTTGGTTTGCAGCAAGTACTGATAAGCTGGTCACTAGTTTGTAGTTCCCACTATCAAGTTCATCATCCAAATAGACTTGAATATCTAAGGTCCCATTTGCATACGTTGCGTTTGCATTATTAAACCCACCAGGTGCATTTACAATGCCACCTTCGATTCTATAAAGTGATGGGTCTATTAAGACATCATTTGCATCATAGAGCTTAATTTGATCCAATAGCTCATAAGTATCTTTTAAATTGACCGTGTTGTATCTAAATGAAACTGATGGGTTATTTGTCGCTTGATAGTTCACTTGAGTATTAAGAGTCACATTTGTTGGGTTAGACCCACTAAACGTCGTGTTTACACCATCAACTTGCACGTTTGTAATCGATGATAATGATTGATCATTTGTTCGTTTGATTAATATTTTATAATCTCTATAAGTAATGTCATAATCAAAATCACTCTGATCACCTGTAAATGATTCACTGTAGACCCGCACGGTTCCATAGTGCTCTTGATAACTGTCTAATCCTGGCGAAGCTGAATGCTCACCATCAATGTTATAAGGACCATAAGTAGTTAAAATCGTCGCTTTATCGTTTCCACTGTGAGGTTGACCATTAAACTTTAATGATGCACCGTATGCGAGTTCGTAAGTACTTTCGTCGTTGTAGTTGATCGCAAAATTACTTGAAGGTGTGTATTCTGTCATTGTCGTTGTAATTCGTTGGTAGGTGACCTCTTGATTAGGTCCTGCGTACTCGTAATAATTGTAAGTCACAGTTTCATATTCAAGACAAAACCATAAGAAAGTACGTATACATTCACCTTGATAAGAACCTTGTAGTTGACGATACGCCCCATAACCTGCACCAATATCAGTTGCATTAGTCACAAGATACCCTCTTTGAGCGGTTTTTACTCGATACAATAAATATGAACTACCAGGGATACTACTCGTCTCTCTATCGTAAGTAGGATTCCCATCTCGATAGTTATTATTTCCATTATTTGAAAAAGTCACATTGTGTGTCCCATTAGTTGTGTTATACAAACGGTTAGTATCATACTCATAATTGCCTGATGCTTGATCAAAGTAGTAATGACCAACCCAAGTACCCGTATTCGATCCATAGCTATTTGGTACCCAAGTTGCGATACTCGTGTTAGCTGTTTGTTGATTGATTGGTACGTATGAGTCTGTTACAACCGTTTGAAGTTGTGTTTCATAAGCCGCGTCGCTGTTACTAGCAACGTAATAAGTGATTGTTCCATTGACGTTATCAATTTCAGGTTCACCTAGTGTCACACTCGGATCGTCTTCTTTGTATAATTCTAAATTGAATATGGTTGTAGCTATCGCTTTTTCAAGTTGTTTCATACCACTAAAGAATTTGTAGTAAATGGTTTGTCCTCTTGAGACAATTTCATCTTGCCACGTTTGATCACTCATTGCAACCCCATCCACATAAGTGATTGGATTTAAGGCATTCAAGTCGATGTTATCTGGCATAAATAACCCATTACCAATACCTTCGGTTGATGATAATGCGTAAATACCAGCCGTTTGATTGATGTTTTGGAAGCCAATCTTATTTAGGAGTGGCGCACTAACTTTTGATTTCGGTATAAACTGAATAAAGTTTGAAATGTATTGATCGGTCATGAAGTTATTAACCGCTGGTGCTGTTCTAAGTGGAAATGAGGTATGGAAAATACCACTGAATGTTGTATTATTAAGTCCACTTTGTCCAGTAGGTGCCGCTGCATCTAGTGAATAACTCTTAATTAAATTAAATGGTTCTTTTGATGTGTCATCCGCTTTAGTGGTTGCCATATTGCCACTAACTTGGTTAATAATCGTTTGATTAGAACCAGTGATGGCTGGGGCGTTTCCTAAAACGTTAACAGTGCTATCAAAGTTGACTAAATAAGAAAACGTGACACGGGCAATTGAGAAGTTACCGGTACTGTAGTTCCAGTTATTGTTGCTACCTGTGTGAATTTTAGCGATTAGACCACCAAATGCATTGGCATTAGTTGATAAATTCGATGCTACGACTAATGAATCATTGATTGAAATACCCTGATTGATGCCATTGTAAACAAATGCATTTGCGCTAGTAATACGTCTAACGTTGCCATAATTAATCGAGTTTGAAATGAAAATTTCATTATTATTTACGGTACCATACTTCACGAATTTATCAACAAATACAAATCCGTAAATGCCACTACCCAAATTTTTACCATAAATGTTACCATAATTTAGGTTATTAACACTACTTAACAAACCAAGTGACAAAATGCCCGACGATTTATTATGTGTTTCGTTAGCAATGTTTAATCCATCGCTATTTCTTGCGTTGTAGGCAATGACGTCACCATAATTAATACTAAACGCAATTTTTGCAAAATATTGGAAATTATTTTGAGAACCTGCATCGACGTTATATTCATTTTTATCATTTCTTGTTGCAATCCCCGAGGCATTGACCCAACCATTGGTAGTTGAACTATAGGAAACGATGTTTCCATAATTCACAGAGTCTCTAATTTGAGCGTATCTAGTTGCCATCAAGAACGTAATCCCGCCCGTTTCAACTTCAAATTCCCAACTCACACCTGTACCACTTGATGATTGAATGGCGTTAGAATTATAAATATCCCCGGTGTTTGCTACACCTGTAAGCATGGATTCGTTAATTAAAACGATACCAGCCATGCGAGACTGTCCCTTAATTCGTGCATCGACATATATCTCACCGTCATTGACTGCGTTGTGGATTGATCCTTCGACTGGTGAGAAATCAACAGAGGTATAATCGATACCTTTTTGTTGATATAAATTCGTATTAGCATTTTTGTAACCAATACCTGAAATGAATAGGTTGGCTACTAAATTAGTATTGGCGTTGTAAAACGAAAGTCTACCACCATTATAAATGTTTCTTGCAGTTCTGTTTTGTGAGACTTCTTCAAACACACCATTAACTTTAAAAGTCTTTTGTGGGTTTGCTAAACCATCAATTGATCCACTTGGCAAGTATAATAATGCATTTGGCATCTCATTTTGTAAGTTAATCGAAATCGAACCGTTATTTCTTAATTGTTCGAAATCCATATTTTTACCTACCACAACACCACTGATTTTCACCCAATTGTGATAAATGGTATTACTTGAGGTAACTGAAATATTCCCTTTATTGTATGCCTGAAAAACCTTGATATAACTACTACTAGCGTTAGTTACACCTAAGTTGTTATAATTACCTGTTGATACAAAATCATTGTTTGCTAACAAGACGCCAGCATAACGATTAAACAGACTTAAGTTCATTTCAAAATTCTTATTATTATAAAGCCCATAAAATGAACCTGTTGAACCATAAGCAAACACACTACCAGCAACCTCTAAAGAGCCATTTGAAACGATGGTATTTAAATTTGCGTTTGTAAATGTCGGATAAGTAATGTTAATAAACGCGTCATTCGTAAGTCCGTGCATCACAAAACCGTTCACTAGATGAAGGTTTAACACCCCAGAAATACGCGAGGTCGTTACCGATTGGTAATGAAAATTAAGGTTACCTTTGTTTGTCAGTTGATTTAACTCACCACTAACGGATAATACATTTCCAACAATGCCTGCAGCAAAAACGCTGGTATGCGAGTGGTTCTGATCGTAGGTTTGTATTTGTCCTAAATTGATGACCTGATTCATTTGATTGATATGGCCATAGCCAACAATTCCGCCCACATAAGAAATAGACGATTGATTCGTCGTTAAATAGCTAAAGCCTGTGATTGGTGCTTTATTGGTTGATTTGATTACACTAATGCCTTCGGCAAAACCAATTAACCCACCCACGGCAGATTCACTGACATTACTGCGATACGTATGAACACCGGTGTCAATGAAGCCATTAAATGACGTTTCATTTATTATACCAAAGCCTTTACCTACCAGCCCGCCGACATAAGTTTTCGGGTTTGTTCCATCTGCTATTTCAATGCCTGAATAGACGTGTACATTTTCAATCGTACCACCACTTAAATAACCAGCAATTGAACCAATGGATACCTCAGGACGTTCGCTGTGTGTGGTAATATTTGTAATTCCCATTTTCATATCAATCACATTCAAATTTGCAACTCGTCCGAATAAGACACCAAATAAGCCATAGGTCACTAAGTTATTAATCATTACTTCTTTGTTGATTTCTAGATTAAGAATACTATAGTAGTTACTTGCGCCAACTGTGAAATTTCTTGTGTAGAGCGTCGTCTGATTAGGATTTGAAATAGGTAATGATTCTAACGAACCTGAAAAACCAAACTTAGGCGTAATATAAGCGTCTTTACTAACCGAATCATAATTGATGTCATTATTGATACGGTAGTTTTGATTTCTAAAATAATTCGTTTCATTCAATAGTTGTGACATCACAACTAAATCTCTTGCGTTTGAAATCAATAGGTTGCCAGTTAGGTCTTTCTTTAGACCTTTTAATGTTGGGTAAATCAATGTTCTTAACGCTTGCGGGTTACTAGAAGAGTAAGAGTTATTAAAATACCATTTTGAATCAAAACGGTTACTCTCTTGAAATTGTGCCGTCGTTAAACCAACACTTAAATCCGTTGTTAGCTTATTTTTCGTGTATTTTTGTTGGTCATAATAAACATTTACTAATGATTGACCATTATTTGTATTGATGACCGGTGTGTGATTGATTGTTGAGGTTGACGCATCCGATAAAACGGTAACCAATGAAACAAACGCCTCTTTAAAGATGCCGTTATTAATTGAAATTAATCCCGATACCTCAAAATCACCATCCACGTTTAACCCTGGTTCTAAGCGGTCATCGATGTAGTAGACGTGAGAAACAAGGCCGTCATTTTTCCCAATCATGGTTGAGGCATAAATCATTTGACCCCAAGCAATCGGTTGATACATCCAGACGTTTTTTAACCCAAGATTAACCACTTGTCCAGTGGCTCCAACGTTTGAAAACATCGAATAATGGACGAGTGTTTCGTCGTATTCATTGATGTAAACGGACTCTTGGATAATTGGTGAGAAAAATAAGTTTGTAATTTCAAAACCTTGGCCATCAAACGTCCCATTAAATGGGGTATTAAACCCTACAGGAATAAAGAATAAACCTTGAGTTGATGCTTCATTATAATCGATGTCTTTACCTAAAACGTAATTGAGATTCAAATACGTTTGTGGTTCTTCTTTAGACTTTAATGAAAAATAATAGAGATCAACGGCATTTTCAATCACGTATGTTTTTGCCGGATTAACCGTTTCTTGTCCTAAGTAGAGACGACTAAATTTAATATAGTTATTTGTAAAAGCGATTGGTTGAACAGGTGTTTTTAGACCTTCGCCATCAAATGCCGTTGTTTTTTCATAAATGCTATCTTGTGCAATAATTGTTTTTTCATTCACGTAGGAAACAAGACCAAAAAAGCTTATGAAAACATAAGCTGCGATCATTAATTTGATTAAATAATGTCGTTTCATACGATCAACTCCAAACGTTAATTAAAGAAAGTTTCACTGATTTGCCAACGTTCACTAAATCGGTTGGCTTGTACAATATCAAAATAGAAGTCGAGGTGTACAACACACTCTTCGTAATAATTATCTGTTTCACGAACGTTATACCTCGTGCCTCGATCAATAATTTTAAACTCATAAGCCACGTTGGGCAACAGAATATCATTATAATAGATAAATCCATTATTATCACTTAGATAGTCAAATCCTGAATCCACAATAAATGGGTTATCGATTGGTCCCTCAGGCGTTCTTTCATGATAAATCACACTTGAGACAGTAGTATTCGATTGATAGTAATGTCTAAATAATTGCCACTCATCCTGAAGTCTTAAGCGAAACCTAGAGGCAATAGAACTTGTGACTTCGACGCTTATATTTAATTTACCTATGTAGTTAGGGGCACTTGAGTCGCCACCATCAATGATAATAATCTTTTTTTGATTGTCATAGTAAGGACTATTTAAACCAACCTCTAAGCCATCAAAATCAACTTTGAGCACAACATCAAATTCACCATTTTCTAAAATAATCGGCAAAACTCTTTGACTGCGATACCAGGCAAAACTGCTGATGGTCAAAAGTAATGCCGATAAGCTGAATATGATCACGGTCACGATTAATTTTTTTGAAATGTATTTCATTAGAACTCACCATCCACTTGGATTGAGTCGATATTTAAGGCTAAATTATAGACATGGTCTAAATAATTAAGGCCTTGATATCGATCATAATCTGCCCAAAACACCAATTGGAAGGTTAATGTTTCAGAGGCAAATAATGAAACAGACTCAATATATTGTAACATATTTTGATTGTGTGAGTCGATTAAGTTTCTTTGTTGTTCGAGTGTAGATCCACTTGAAATGATGGTTTGAATGTAGTTGTAGTAGTCACGAATGTATTCATGATTTTCTTCGATGTTTTTGCCTTCTACAACGACTAAATAAATGAGGGCTTGCTCATTTAACGTATCTAAATTAATTCTATTTTTAACGGTGATGCTGTCTTCACTATTTGATAAGGTAATACCAATAGATGAAGCGATGTGGTTTAGTGCACCTGAGGTATTTAAGACAATATCTTTATTAAAATCTATGTATGTAAGTGTGTTTGTCGTAATGGTTTGACTAATCACTTGAACGGATTGATTTTCATCTACTTCAATCGATACATCCATTTGACTCGTTTCAAGGTTCACTAGTGTGACGTTATTTTGGAAGCTAAACCAAGCAAAAACAGACGTTGGTAATAACATCATTAATGACAAAACGATTAAGATTGATGGGATTAACGAACGTTTTTTCATCACTAGCACCTCCTTTATAAAAATAAAAAGCCAGCGATCTAATTTCTTAGATGCAACTGGCTACCATTTTCAGGCCCTATAGCTTTGCGTCACTAGGTTTCCCTAGTTTTGCCGAGATTAAAAATAATCCTTAAGGGACAAAAAAAGCCAGCCACTTAAAGATTAAGTGCAACTGGCTACCATTTTCAGGCCCTATAGCTTTGCGTCGCTAGATTTCTCTAGTTTTGCCTATATAATTTTCTATTTATATTATACTTTTAATGAACACATAAGTCAAGAAATTTAATCTGTTGTATCTTCTTTTTTTAATTCTTCTTCGAGTTCTTTTCTTAATCGTTCTTTTTCTTCACTTATTATACGCTCTTTTTCCGCTTCAAACTGCGCATTAAGTTTCATTTCGTTACGCTCTTTTATTTGTTTAAAAATAGAAGAAATCTCCATGACTAATAACACAACAAATGCAAGGATTGCCACTAAGAAAATTAAGCTTCTTGAGTTGACTAGTAACTTCCCAAGTCCAAATGCCATCGTTTGACCTATCACTATTCCAACAAGGTTATCTTGTGTTACTAATTCACTGTCAACAGGTGCTTTAGGGTTATCACCTTTCATTAGAATACTGCCATCAGAAATATCAATGGCTCTATGAACGATGTGAATTCCACGAGACGATTTATAGACTAACACAGGATTTTCATCGTTTTCGACCATTCGATAAGCCTCATCATAGCTAATAGTTTTTACTATGATGAACTCACCCACTTGAATGGTCGGTTCCATTGAATCCGTCACAACGACTGAATAGCCACGGTTAAACAACGTTACAATTTCATTGTTTCTTACCGCTTTCGTCCCTGCATACACAAGTGAAAATATGATCATAAGCATGAAAGCAGTTAATAGGTAAGAAATGATTTTTATGATTTTTTTCATAATTAATCCTCGTAATCAATCAAGAGCTGATCGATTTTAAAGACTTGGTTCATAAACGCATTAGAATTATTCTGAAGTACATTATTCTCATCATACGAACCTATGCTTGGATCAAAATATAAATCAAAAAATATAATTACCACACTATTAGCGTCATTTTGTTTGGCAAGTGAGACATCATCAATTAACGTGTAATTGCTGATCTCAGGCACAAAGTATGTGTTAGCGTAACTAAATAAGGTCTTTTGATCAGCAGATTCTACGCTGTTATTTAGATATTTCACGGCTTTAACTTCATATTTAAAAGCGCGTTGTATTTGATTGTTGATTTGGTTAAACCCGAGTGACATAACGCCATTAAGTTTTAAATCGAGTGTCGTATCGGTTGTTGAACGATTACTAATGGTAATCGCAAAACTAAGTTTATCAGAAGGTTTTAATTTTTGAGGTATAACCGCAGTTGCTGTAGGATTTTCTAAGAAATCATAACAAAACGTTGTGTTATTACAAGTATTGTTTTCTAATGTGTATGAACTACTACCATCAAATGTATCTTCATCATTATATCTATAAAAATCAAAATCGATTGCTAAATCTTTAACGCTTGCCACGAAAGGAGAAACACTTGCGTTTCTTGACTGTGAAATCCATGCGAAAACAACGCTAGTAAATAAACCTAGGGTTAAAATGAATAACCCAATGGTCAAGAAAAACAAACGATTGCTTTGGTTTCTTCTCATAATTAACCCTCCTTACTTCTATTTCTCTTTTTCTTTTTGGTTCTTCAATTTTAGGACATTTTCATAAGCTGTCTTTTCAGCCTCAAGTTTGTGAAGTGTGCGCTCTTTTAGTTTTTCAAACTTACTTTCAAGCTTAACTTGATTATTTTCGTGTTGTGCACGTAGTTTTACTTTAAGGTGCGCTTCTTTTTGACGTTTCTCTTCTTTGATTTGTTTTAACTCAGCCATGTAATATGCTTTGATTTTTTTCTTTTCGTCTTTAAGCTTATCTGCTTGTTCTTTTTTAAATGCTTTGATTTGTTTTTCAACGTCTTGAGCTTGTTGTTTCTTCTCAAGTTCAAATTTAGCTGTTAATCTAGCAAGTTTTTCTTCATAAGACTTATCCAGTTTCTCTTTTTCAGCCAACAGCTTCACATTTTCTAGGTGATTGCGTTCTTCAACCGATTTTTTGAGTTGTTCTTCGGTTTCTTGGCGTTCTTTTTGAAGTTCATCTTTCATTTTAGATGTATACTTTAAGCTTTCGGCCAACAATTTATCGTTTTCTTTAGCGATTTGTTTTTCAGTTTTCAAACGTTCTAATTCTTTTTGTTCGTTAATTGATTTTTCTTGTCGTTTGGATAAACTTGAAATCAATCGTTGGTCATTCTTTTCGATTTCTTTTAACAAACTACGTTCAAGACGGATGGCATTGTTGTAATCAACTTCTTTGGTTTCTCTAATGATTCGAGCAATGCGTTGTTTTTCTTTAAGTTCTTTAAGTAAGACCTCAGGGTCATCGTTCTTGACGAGTTGTCTAAACACATCGGTTTCAGTATCTAATTGAAAATGTGACTCATAAACCCCATTGGTGATATTGATTAAATCACGAATGGCACGTTTTAAGCCCACTTCATAGGTGGATGACTTTTCTAACTGTTCGTCCAAATCCTTCTTAAACAACTTTTTGTTTTGTTCTAAAAAGTATTGATTTAGGTTGGTATCTTCGAGTTCAATTCCTGAAGGTTCTTCAATCACATCATCAATGTGTTTTGTTGATACATTAAAGTGTTTCTTCCGATACGCTTTAAGCTCAATTTCATCGTATAATTCTTTACGCTTGTTTTGATTTGCAGTAATGGTCATAAACGACGTCATTGCAAGACGTTCGACGTCTTTTAAATAGGCTTTATCAAAGGTTAAATCCTTTTCTTTAACCGTTACGTCGTAGGCAACTAAATTATAACGATCAAGAAATAACCAAAGCATATAAGCATTTCTAAAATCCACATTCTTTAAGATGATTTGTGTTTTTATAATCGGTGGAATGACTTTTTTTTGTCCATCCATTAATTGCATAAACTGGGAACCTTTTAAAGAAGCAACCAGTTTGTCTAAGTGTTCGACACGTTTTAATAGCTTTTTATTGTATTCATTTAACTCGGGGTTATCAAGTTCATCTTTTAATGTCACATCGATTGTTAAATCAACGTTTGTTTGATTTAGCTTAAACGCCGATTGGTAATTAAAGTGTTTCTTCTCATAGGAATCAAAATTCTCTTTAATTGTATCTAACCGAGACCTCACAAAATGAAATAAGCGTTCAATTAACGTCATAATAAACCGGTTTTCATAAATGCCGTAATCAATGTCGGATTCTTGAACCATAATTTTTTTAGGCATCACAGAACCGTCTCTTCTAACTTCTTTAATCATGTGAGTATGTGAGGCTAAATGTCTGATTGATTGACTACTGACTTTTTTAGCCTTTTCAATCGCAACGATTTCTTCATCGTATTTTAAAGACGATTTGGGATTTTTAGTGATTTTATCTAAACTAGGAAAATAGGATTCAATGGTTTTAATCCATGTTTCATCAAACGCTTTTGATTCTGACATGTTTTTTTGATAAACCGTATTTGATCCACTCTTTAACGCCTTATAAAACTGTGTCGTAAATGGATCATTTTCGACTTGTGTGAGTAGATCGATGTAATTTTGGTAAATCAAATCCAAATGGTCCTGTGGTTTTTTCATAGTTATCCCTGCTTATTAAAATTGTTTTCTTAAATCATTAATGAATGCTGTACATTCTTTAAATGCATTTTTACCAAATAATTTATCCATCACGGTAATTAATTCTGCAAGTTCATCTTGTAAGAATGGTAAGTTTAACGTTTCAAACTTTCTTAAGATCTTTCTTGCGACCATATAATCTAAGCCTTCAATTTCAGACCCACCACAGGCAACAAACACAGGCACAAACGCTTTAATTTGTTTTGTGATACGGTTACCGAAAGTGATTTTAAATTTCGCTGCAATGAAATCATCTAATTTTTCAAGATTATCCATGGTCTTTGGCGTAATTGGGTTTGCCTTTTGAGCCGTTAGGAACAACGACTCTAGATATTCATGACTCATTGTTATACCATCGGTTGGTGGCGCATCTATGAATTCCGCCTTTTGGTTCATGATGATCGATACCGCACGGTCATAGACCTTATCAGTAATCGTAAAGGTAGAGTCATCTTTATTAGCCGTGCCAACAAACCAAACGTTTTGTGGCACCAATAACTTACCATTTTCAAAACGTCTTGGATCTCCTGGTTGTGTATCAGGTACAATATCGATTTTCCATTCACTGACGTTTGGCATTTCCATGATGGATAAGAATTCTGCAAAATAGTATTCGATACGTGCTAAGTTTAACTCATCTAGAACAATGAAGTTTAAATCTTCACGATACGTGGTTTCATAGAGTTCTTTTAAGAAGTCGGTTTCGTTGAATTTCTTAGTAAACTCGTTAAGATAACCGATCATTTCAGCACGATCACGCCATGACGGTTGAACCGATATGATGGCTGAATCGTTACCAAAAAACTTCCCCATTGCGTAAGGTAAACTGGTCTTACCAGTCCCAGAAATACCTTCTAATATCATAATTTTCGAGGTAGCCATACCTGAAAAATAGGTTGCGATTGTTTTTTTATCGTAATAAAGTCCCAGTTTAGATGCTGAGAAATTGATAAAACGATTAATTAATTCTGGTAGACCAATCATATCCTCAGGACTCATTGTAACGGATGTAATTTGATTCTTATAGGTGTTATCTACTTGAATCAATTTAGCAAAACGGGACGTAATGACTTTTGGTTTATCATCAAATGGGTTATCTTGTCCTGAATAACCAGTGACATTGCCCATTTTGAGTTGAAGAATCTTGTTTTTTTCATCTGCTAGTTCAACTGTCTTTTGGCTTAAAAGAGCAATTTCTTCTAAGAGTTCGTCTTTATCTAGCTCAGACTTCGCAAAACGAATGTAATGTCTTAAAAACTGGTAAAGTCTTATGACTATAAAAATAATGAAAATGACGTTGATTCCAATTACGACAATGGCGATTAACCAGTCTAGGAATCCGAACGTTTTACTCGCATCGATTAAATTTTTGAAATAGGTAACGACGTCATTAAAAAGTAAATCGGCAAACGCTTCAAAAATTCTTTTGAAAAATTCGCCGATGTTTGAAAATAACTCTCTAATAAAGTCGACATAATAACGTGCAAAATTGACCATCGTATTACCTCTACTTAGTTAGGATTGTTTGTTTTGTTGTTCTTTCTTTAATTCTTCTAGTAATTCTTTTCTTAATTTCTCTTTTTCGGCTTCGAGTTCTTGTAAAACTTTTTCTTTATCTTGTTGATGTTTTTCTTCCATCTTATTTTTACTAATTGACAATACCGCTCTTGCAAGATTAATGCCTTGAATGACTAGTAATACAAAGACTGGTAGGATGATTGCGATTGCAAAACCAACCGGTGTTTGTAATTTTTCAAGAGATGTACCTGCATTTGACCAAGTACTTCTGTGTACTGCGATTAGATCGTCATGTAATACTGTTTCATACTGTTTACCTTCGTTGTTTTCACCCTTGACGTATGCCGCACTATTTGCTGCTTTATCCCCTTGAGTGATGACATAATTTGAACCAACTTCAACGATTCTGTGGGTATTAATTCTTAAAATGTTCCAATCATAGAAGGTAACAATGTCGCCTTCTTTTAAATCTTTAATTGATTTGTCATTTAACATACGAACGATGATTAAATCGCCTTTATCAAATGAGTTTTCTTTTGAACCTTCCATTGAGTCTGAAACGACCGATAAGAAACCATAACCTAATGCGTTAGGGATGTCGTTAGCCTTCTTAATTCTCATATTCGCAATTGAAAAAATCAATAAAGCTGCTAGGATAATGTAAAACACTACATTTCCAGTAATACTTAATATTCGTTTAACCGTGTTTTTGTTTTTCACTTAACGCATCTCCTTTTAAATTAGCCGAATTCATCTAATTTAAATTATAATATAAAAACGCTTTAAAATCTATATTTTATTGATTTTTTCTATTGGTTATTAGAAATTTGGTTAGATCCACTACTTATGAGTAGATCTAACCAATGATTGTCTAATAAAATTTAATTATTTTTATTTAACTTAAGCGATTGTAACGCCTTCGAATTTTAGTGACGCAAATAGTGGTAATGATAGGATAGCATTGAATGCATCAGCATCCCAACCTTCAATCCAAACACGAACATCAACAGAACCAGTTTTATATGTAATACCATTTACTACTTCTGAACCTATTAAAGTAAGTACTCTTTGTCCATCAGGGACTTCTGTAGTTCCTACAATACCGTTTTCAGTAAACTCATTAAATACATTTACTGGAAGATTAATAGTAGTTGCTGCTGGAATTTGATTGTATTCATTCTTTGCATTAAAGTAACTAACTGCACCTGCTGCAGGAACTGTCACACCTGTGCCGCTACCTAAATGGAAGTTAGTTCCCGAACCTGCTAGTTCATATACAAATGCAGTTGCTGCACTTGCTTCTGCTACAGAAATTCTAGCTGCATTAGCTGCAGATACTGTAACTGAATTAGTTGCTACGACTGCTGAATGATAAGTAAACTCTGCATCACTTATCCATTCATTTTCTTCGCCGCCTAATTGCGCATCAGTCCAGTAAATGTCTGTTGCCGCTTGAGCTCTAAAGAATACTTGAAATTCAATGAATCCTTCTGTTTCTGGAACATAGGTCACAGTTCCATATTCATTTCCTGAATCTTCAGTTGTATCGTCAGTTAAAACCATTTTGCTAAAAGTAACACCATTTGATGATGTTAAATCAGTTAATACTGGTGTAGCTCCGTATTCAACTTCTAACCACCCGTTGATTAAATCTGATGTAAGTACACTATACCAGTTGTCTCCATCTAACGAAAGTTCGATACCGTCACCAGCTGTCACTTCAGCATTAAACTGACCAATTTCTGCTTTATTTGATAATGTGAACCAAGCAAATGTGCTTGTTCCAAGTGCAGCAACTGTAACGACTACTGCAATGATTGATAATAATAATTTTTTCATGTTTGTTTTCTCCTTTTATGATATTAAATCTATTTAAACTTTGATATTATTGTTCAATGCCTTCAAACTTAATTGAAATGGTTAATTGTGCACTAAGAATTGAATTATATGCTTCTTGATCCCATCCTTCAATCCATACCTTGATGTTTGTACTACCTAAACCACCTACCAATGTAACTACAACATCACTTGCGCCAACCGTAGTAGCCGCATCTAACATTAATTCTTCAGCTGGTGATGCTTCTGGATCAAACCCAAATAGTACTTCATCATTTTTCTTTAAAAAGTAATCGTATTGTCCATAAACTGTAGGTGTTTGTGATGATACTGTGTTACTGCCTGAGTCTGCAGCTTGATAAACTAATTCATGTACAGAATTTGTAAAAGAAACTCTTGCAGCGTCTAATGCGTATACTTCTAATACGTCGTTTTGATTTTTGACATTTGATTCACTTAATTTTAATGTTGGAACATCAACAGTAAAGTTTTTTGAAGCTCCTCCAAAGGTTAATTCAGATAATCTGATTTCTGTAACGTTTGTTGATCTAAAATAGAGATTGAACTCGATATATTCAGCGATATCATTTACGCCAGTTGCTGTCAATGTTGATTTTACTGGAACAAAAGCATCATTTGTACCGTTTAGTTTTGTAAACGATGAATTATCTGATGATGTAACTGCATTTAGTTTAAAATCTCCATTTTGAGTAATCCAATCTTCAATCATTGAAGTAGTCAATACTGAAAACCAATTTTCTTGATCCAAAGAGATTTCAATCCCTTCTCCTGCTGTTACTTCTGCTTCAAATGTGCCAATTTCTGCTCTATTTGATAGCGTAAACCATGCGAATGTTGATGCGCCAAGTGCCGCAACGACTAAGGTTACTGCAACAATGCTCATCACTAATTTTTTTGATAAGTTTTTCATTTTCTTTTTCTCCATTTTCTTTTTATAAGTTTTCATTTATTTCTGTAAGACTGTTTGCTGGTTTGAAT